>Ga0247744_1000115_pt1 | contig 17603 bp, 16 predicted proteins | sample UWRJS154409C5_FD_180946 | JGI IMG/M metagenome (GOLD analysis project Ga0247744, IMG submission 180946) | Soil microbial communities from Arlington Agricultural Research Station in Wisconsin, United States - UWRJ-S154-409C-5 | ecosystem: Environmental > Terrestrial > Soil > Agricultural land... | reverse complement strand
TCGCCCGCGTCCCCGCTTAGGCCAGCGCCCGCGCCCGCGTGAGGCCGTGCTGAACCAGCTCGTTGGCGCGGGCCTCGCTGTCGGCTTCGGCGTAGCAGCGGAGCTCGGGAGCGTTGCCGGACGGACGCAGGTGCAGGACCTCGCCCGACTCGAAGGTCATGCGGAAGCCGTCGATTTCGCTGATCACGGCGACGGGACCGAGGTCGAAGAGTAGGGCCAAACCACCGGGCGACGTGCTGGCCAAGCTGTCCAGGAGCGCGCGCGAGTCGGCCGTCTGAAACGACGTGTCCCGGGCGCTCGAGGTGAAGCGGCGCGGCAGGCTGCCGACCAAGGTCGACAGGGACACCTTGCGCGCGCGGGCATCCAAGAGCAGCGAGAGATGGACGATGATGGCATCGCGCGTCGGCAAGGGCATGAGCGCGCCCCCACCAGGAACGGTGAGCGGCGACTGCTGCAGGAAGCCGCCGTTCGCTTCGTAGCCGACGACTTTGTCGGCGCCGGCGTCCGAGAGCTCCTGCATGCCGGCGATGACGAAGGGCGAGCCGATCTTGGTGCGCTTGATCGAAGAAAAGCGCTGACTGAGCTCGAGCGCGCCATTGCAGCTGACGGGCGCCGCGACCCCGCTGGCGCCGAGGTAGCGCGCGGTCAGGATGCCGGCCAGGTCGCCACGGATGAAGTTGCCCGTTTCGTCGAACACCAACGGTCGGTCGGAGTCGCCATCCGTGGACACGATGGCGTCCATGCGATGCTCACGGGCCCAGGAGCTGGCGAGCTTCAGGTCTTCGGGGCGGATGGCCTCCGTGTCCACGGGCACGAACTCGGTCGAGTAGCCGAGGCGCAGAACTTCCGCGCCGAGGCGCTCGTAGAGCTCGGCCAAGAGGTCTCGACCGACGGCAGAGTGGCCGTACACACCGAGGCGTGTTCCGCTGAGACAGCCGCGGGGAAACGCGTCCAGGTAGCGCGCCAGGTAGCGCTCGCTGGCGCGCGTGTTCGGCTGCCCGAGCAGCCTCGGGCGCGCTGCGGGCTCGAGGTCGGGTAAGTCCGGCAAGTCGACCACCTGGGCGCGCAGACCAGCTTCGTCCGCTTTGGTGATCTCGCCGCGGGCGGTCGTGTACTTCATGCCGTTGCGGTCGGCCGGAATGTGGCTGCCCGTCACCATGACCGTCGGATAGCCGTTCTCGAGACCGTACAGGGCGGCAGCGGGGGAGGGGATGAGACCGAGGTAGTCGATCGGGTGTCCGGCCGCGCGCACACCAGCCGCGACGGCTTCTAGGATCCGGGGAGTGCTGGGTCTCAGGTCGCCGGCCAGCGCCACCGGGGTTCCAGGGGCGACCGTGCCCTCCGCCTCCAGGTGACCGAGGAAGGCCAACGTGTAGGCGGCGCAGACGCGATCGGTCATGGCCGTCACCAGGCCGCGCGCGCCGGAGGTGCCGAAAGCCACGCCGCTCTCGTCCATCAACCGCGAAATCTCCAGCCGCTCTTTCATGGATCCAGGTTCGCGTATACCGAATCCAGGGCCCCGGGCCAGGCGCGAAACGCCGCTCGCACCCAGCTGCCGGGTCTTGGGGGGCCAAATGACGAAACCCTGACAGCGGCGGGTCTGGGCATCCGCTATCTAGCCAATCTTCATGGTTTACGTGCTCGCCTTCTTCGTCCTGCACTGGCAATCCAGTGTGTTTTGCCAAACGTTCTTCCTGCACCGCTACGGCGCGCATCGCATGTTCACGATGAGCCCGGGCTGGGAGAAGGCCTTCTACGTTCTGACCTACCTGTGCCAGGGGGCGAGCTTCCTGCACCCGCGGGCGTACGCCGTCCTGCACCGCATGCACCACGCCTACTCCGACACGGAGAAGGATCCGCATAGCCCGCTCTACTTCTCGGATGCCTTCAGCATGATGTGGCAGACGAAGGTCGCGTACGACGACTACGCCTACGACAAGGCGAAGCCCGAGGCGCGCTTCGATGGGGGCGTGCCCAGCTGGCCCGCGCTCGATCGCTTGAGCCAGAGCTGGCCGATGCGCTTCGTGTGGCTGACCGCCTATACGGCCTTCTACGTGTGGGCCTACGTGGCCTTCTCACTGCCGCTGTGGATTTTCGCCCTTTTGCCCGCGCACTACCTGATGGGGCCCATTCACGGCGCCATCGTCAACTGGTGCGGTCACAAGTACGGCTATCGCAACTTCGACAACAAGGACGCGTCAGTGAACATGCTGGTGCTGGACTTCTTGACGATGGGCGAGCTCTTCCAGAATAACCACCACAAGTTCGGCATGGCGCCGAATTTCGCGGCGCGTTGGTTCGAGATCGATCCGGCTTGGCCGCTCATCCGACTGCTCTCCGCGGTCGGGATCATCGAGCTCACCAGCAAGCAGCGCATGCGCTTCCCAGCACTGGTGCACGACGGCACGGCCGAGCCAGAAGCCTTCCCAGAACCGGGCCTCGCGGCCGAGTAAGCTCACGCCCGAAATCATGGGCCCACGCTCGGTCGGCCTCGCGTGGTGACGGACCAGCCGCGGGACTGATAAGGTGCGCTGGTGGCGCGGTACTCAACCTGTGCAGTCCTGACCCTGGTCGGCGTCGTTTTGGCCGGAACCGGCTGCGGCCCTGCGCCGCGGATCAAGCCCTACGATGCGTCGAAGCCCCTTCAGCTGAAGCGGGAGGAGTATCTCCAGGACGGTGAGATTGTGGAGAGCCGAGCAGTCCGGAAGGACCTCGGACAGGATCCACGAACCAGAGGGCACTGGCGGCGCGCGGACATCTTGTATGGCTCCTATGTTGCAACCTTGATCGTCGGTGGTGGACTCATTGGCTGGTACGTGGGCGAGGTGGTCGCGGAGCAACCGGACCCGACGTGGGAGGTGGGCGTCGCCGGCGGTGCGCTGGTTCTCACCTCGATCGGCCTCATGCTCTGGAGCATCCACAGTCGGCACCAAGCGGTCGGGGCGCACAACGCTGGCCTACGCGCGGCCCCAGGCGGGCAGGCGTACTACCAGCTGCCGGACTCGCCCTTCATCGTGGGGCCCCACTCCGTCGGCGTCACCTGGTGAGGGCCGGGCGCCGGCGCTAGCGTGCCGGCGTGCGCTACCTCGGCTCCTGGACGGCCTGTTTTCTGGCCTTCGCCTGCTTCGTCTCCTGCGGCAAGACGCCGCCACCGGCGGCGGCGGACACCAAGAGGCCGCCTGCGACGGCGAAGCAGGCCCCCGCCGCGAAAGCCTCCAGTGAGACCAAGAAGCCGGCGGCGGCCTCCCCCAAGAAGAAAGAGGAGCCGGCGCACTGTCCGCCCGAGATGGTCTACGTGGAGGGCGACTACTGCACGGACTCGTCGAACGACGCCAAGCCCGACGAGCACGGCAACACGCCGGGCGCGGGGGCCAAGGACATCGAAGCGATCGAGCGTCAGTGTTTGAACGAGTGGTACGCCGAGCAGAACAAGAAGCGCGTGTGTGAGGAGTTTGCCCCGGGCGCAAAATGCACGGGGAAGAAGGTGCCCAAGCGCTTCTGCATCGATCGCTACGAGTGGCCGAACGTCAAAGGCCAGCGGCCCGAGGTGATGAATCGCTTCCACCAGGCCGAAGTGAAGTGCGCCGCGGCCGGCAAGCGCCTGTGCACCGAGAGCGAGTGGACGTTTGCCTGCGAAGGCGAAGATATGAAGCCGTTCCCCTACGGGGACAAGCGCGACGTCACGAAGTGCCACGGCGACGAGGAGTGGGACGGACCGAACATGAGCAAGGTCGCCGATCGCGACCAGAAGGAGCTCAAGCGCCTGTACAAGGCCAAGCGCAGCGGTGAGCTCGCCTGCGTGAGCGATTTTGGTGTGCACGACATGCCCGGCAACGCCGACGAAATCGTCGCTAGCGAGACGAACGAGTCAGGCTGGCGCGGCAAGTACGACAGCATCACGACCGGCGGGCCTTGGTACAAAGGCGTGCGCAACCAGTGCCGCCCGAAGATCTACACGCACGACGAGGGCTTCTATCACTACTATATGAGCTTCCGCTGCTGCGCCGAGGCCGACGGAGCGGAGACGGATCCGCGCACGCCGCGTCAGCAAAAGCAGGGTTGGGACATGAAGCGGGTCGAGAAGATCGCCGGCATCACGGTCGAGGAAATGCGCGAGATCTACGAGAAGGCCAAGACGGACCCGACCTGCGGCTGCAAAACGACCAAGTGCCGGACATTCTGCGGCACGCTGCACGGCGATCCGGGAACGGGGCCGGATGCGTGGAACCCGCCGCTCGGGGAGAAGGCGGGCAACGGGATGAAGGCGAGCTCAGCCGAGTAGGTTGTGCTTCGCGATCGCGTAGAGCGCGCGGAAGCCGTCTTTGACTCCGATTTTCTTGCCTTCGGCGTAGGTGCGGCCGTGGTAGCTGACGCCGACTTCGTAGATGCGGACCTTCTGTTTGGCTACTTTGGCTACGACTTCGGGCTCGAAACCGAAGCGGTTCTCCGTGATGCGAACCTGCTTGATCACCTCGGCCCGGAAGACCTTGTAGCCGCACTCCATGTCGGTGAGGTTCAAATCCGAGAAGAAGTTCGACAGGAGCGTCAAGAAGCGATTGCCGACCATGTGCCAGAAGTAGACGACGCGATGCGGATCGGAGCCGGCGAAGCGCGAGCCGATCACGACGTCGGCCTTGTCGGCCAGGATGGGAGCCAACAGCTTCGGGTACTCAGCCGGGTCGTATTCGAGATCCGCGTCCTGGACGAGAACGACGTCACCGGTGGCGAGACCGAAACCGGTGCGCAGCGCGGCGCCCTTGCCCTGGTTGGGCTGGCGCTCGTAGATGTCGATCGCCGAGCCCAAGGCTTCGCACGCCTCTCGGGTGCCGTCGGTCGAGCCGTCGTCCACGACGACGACCTCGAACACCGCGCCCGGGACCTTCACCGCACGCACGGCGGCGACGACGCTGTCGATGGTCTTGGCCTCGTTGTAGGCCGGAATCACGACGGACACTTTGAGTGGCGAGGAAGTCATGAGAAGTACCCTGCGGGAGCGGTGTGTGAAGAACCTGATTCGGGGCCGTTTGGCAACTCTACGTCATTTGCGCCCGCTCCTCCTGGCTGCCGCCGTCGCTGTGGCCTCGGCCGGCCTCATGACCTGGCCGCTCGGCGCCGAGGCCGGCTCCGGAGTCCTCCGGGCCATCTACTTCTGGGACGCCTACTGCAACACGATGATCCTGGGCTCGCGCGTCGACGCGGCGCTGGGGCTCGGGCCGCTCTCTCTCTACGACGCTTACTATTTCGCTCCGCTGCCAGACGCGATCGTGTTCAACGAGAACCACTTCGGTCTCTCGCTGCTGTTTGCGCCCTTCTACCTCTTGGCTGGACCCATCTGGGGTTACAACCTGACGCTTCTGCTCTCGCTCGCGCTGTCGGTGTTTTTCACGCACCTCTTGGTCAGGCGGCTGACCGGTAGCTCGGCGGCGGGCATCGTCAGCGGCGTGGCGTTTGCGTTCTGCCCGTACGTGGCCTTCGAGCTCGGACGCATCCAGCTGGTGGCGACGCAATGGATCCCGGCCTGCTTCTTGTTTCTGCACCGGGCCATGGCGGAGGGTCGGCGCCGCGACATCGCCGCGTTCTGGGGCTGTTTTCTGCTGCAGATCGGCACCTGCCTCTATTACGCAATGTTCCTCATGCCGCTTTTGGCACTCCTCGGCGGCCTGCTCGCCCTGCAGCGCCGCCGTGAACGGAGCTACTACCTGTGGCTGGGCGCGGGGGGGCTCGCCGCCCTCGGGCTCGCCGCCCTGATGGTCCGTCCGTACTTCGCCGCGCGCGGGGCGTTCGAGCTCGAGCGCAGCTTGGAGTTTGCTTCGCACTACGACGGTCAGCTCGGATTCTTCTTCAACGTTCACGAGCTCAATCGCACCTGGACGGGACTTCATCATCCGACGCTGCGTCCGGGCGCGCCGGAGGAGATCGCGTTCCCTGGTCTGGTCGTTTTGGTCCTGGCTGCGCTGGCGCTCGGGCTGCCCCTCGTCCGGGCCTGGAAACGGAACGGGGCGCCGGCTTTGCTCCGAGGCTCGTTTTTCTGGCTGATTTTGGCTGCTGGAGCCGTGCTGCTCACGCTCCTTGCACGGAGCTTCTTGCCGGGGGCGCTGCTCTTCGTCCTCGGCGCGTGGTTCTTGGCAGCGCGTCGCGGTCTGCGGCCCTTCACCGGTAGCCGGGGCGCCTACCTCGCGGTGCTCCTCTTGGCCCTTGCGCTGTTCGTTGGCCTCGAGCCGCTCGAATATGGCGGGGCTCCCGTGCGAGGCCTCTACTATTACCTCTACACCTACGTCCCCGGCTTCGATGGGATCCGGAAGGTCAGTCGCCAGGCGGTCATGACCTCCTTCGTCCTAGCGATCCTGGCCGGATTTGGGGGCGCCCAGCTCTTGAGAGCGCTGCGTCACGACTGGGCGCGCCGCCTGACCACCGGGCTCCTGCTCGCCGGCCTCGTGCTCGAGCTGCGCTGCTTCCCGCACCCGATCGAGCCGGTGTTTGCCGCGGAAAAGGTGCCGAAAGTGCTGGAGTTCGTGCGCGCGCTGCCGAGCTCCGACCTAGTGGCCGCAATCCCACAAAGCGATGGTCGTCGGGTCATGCGCGGCGACGGCGGCATGGCTCTGCACGACTACCTGGCGCTTCATCACAAGCACCGGTTCGTCAACGGGCAGTCGAGCTACGAACCCCCGGTGACCACGCTAGCGCGGCGAGCACTCGACGCCCTGCCGGACGATGCCGCGCGGCGTGCCCTTTTGGCGATTGGGACCCGGCATCTGATCGTCTACGGCGACGAGCTCCCCGCTCGGCGCAGGGACCTCGTTTCGGACTTGCTCGCGCGCCCCGCCGAGTACGAGCTCGCCTTCGATGAAGGACCGAGCAGCGTGGTTTCGCTCGTCGGCCCAGACGAAGCCGAATTCAGCCTGCTCGACGCCTCGCGTCTGCCCGCCTCGGTCCAGCTCGTCCCGAAGGAGGACCTCCGGGTCCGTTCGTCGCACAATGCAGGTGCTGCGGGGCTCGCCATCGATGGCCGAGAGGACACGCACTGGTCGAGCGGACGGCCGCAGCAGCCCGGGCAGGTCTTCGAGGTCCAGCTGCGCACACCCCGGAACGTCCGGGCGCTCGAGATCACGGCGCCGGGGCGGGTCATGGACGTCCCCGCGTCGTTTCGGCTGACGGCGAGTCGCGGGCCCGAGGACCTCGGCGTGCTGCTCGAGCGCCCGCAGCTGCGCCTGTATCGCGAGCAAGTCTTTTCGCCGAAGACCTTCGTGTGGCGCGTCGTATTGGCGGAGCCCGTGCTGGCGACCCGGCTGCGCATCACGCTCGGCCAGGGCGTGCCGGGGCATTACTTTTCCATCCACGAGCTCTCGGTCTACGCCGAGTGACGGGTCAGCTCGCGGCTGGGCGCGAGGTTTCGCCGGAGCGACTCCGCTCGCGAAAGTCCGCGATCGTGGCGAGTAGGCCCTCTTCGATGGCCACCTTGGGCGAAAAGTTCAAGACAGCCCGGGCCTTGCTGATGTCCGGTCGGCGGATCTTCGGGTCGTCGCTGGGCAGCGGATGGATCTCCAGGGCCGATTTGGAGCCCGTCAGCTCGAGCACCAGGCTCGCCAGCTGGCGCACCGTGTGATCGGTGGGGTTCCCCAGGTTGACGGGCCCGTCGAGTCGGTCCACCTGGCTGGCGCGGACGATGCCGTCGATGAGGTCGTCGATGTAGCAAAAGGAGCGGGTCTGCTGGCCACTGCCGTAGATGGTCAGCGGCGCCTGAGCGAGCGCCTGGGTGATGAAGTTCGACACGACACGCCCGTCGCCTACGGCCATGCGGGGGCCATAGGTGTTGAAGATGCGCACGATGCGCGCATCGACGTTCCAGACGCGCACGGCATCCGTGAGAATCGTTTCGGCGCCGCGCTTGCCCTCGTCGTAGCAGGCGCGCTCCCCGATGGGGTTCACGTTGCCCCAGTAACTCTCGGCCTGCGGGCTTTCGGTGGGATCGCCGTACACTTCCGAGGTCGAGGCGTGCACGATGCGACACTTCCTGCCGCGCGCCATGTCGACCAAGTTCTTCGCGCCGAGCACGCTGGTGGTGAAGGTGGCGTACGGGTCCCGCTGGTAGTGGATGGGCGAGGCCGGGCAAGCCAAGTTGAACACCACCTCGGCGTAGACGTGCAGGGGGTCGCGCACGTCGCCGGACTGGAAGTGGAAATGCGGATCGCGCGACGCGCTGGTCAGGTTCGACAGATCGCCCGTCATCAGGTTGTCGAGCCCCACCACCTCGTAGCCCTCGCCGAGCAGGCGATCGACCAGGTGGGAGCCCAGAAAACCGGCGGCGCCCGTGACCAGTGCGGTGCGGCGAAAGGTACCTAGCCCCATCGGCTCAGCCTAGACCGAGACGCGCAGCGGCGCACGCTCCGCAATGGCCGCGAAACGCACGCCGTGCGAGAGTCGTCGTCGTGACCATGGCTAAAAAGCGACTCTCCGTGACGCTCGTGCTCGGGCTCTTGGGCTCCTTCGGGTTGTTTGGCGGTTGCGCGACCGGCGGAGACACCAGCCAGACGGACGACGACTACTGCTACGAATGTGCACCTTGCGACTGCCTGAGCCCGGGGTTCTCGAGCTGTGAGGAAGAGTTCGGCGACCAGGAGTGCTGGCTCGGCGCTGGGGGAGACGGCGGGGCGGGTGGATTCGGAGGAACGACCCCATGACGAAGAAGCTCCAGACCTACGACGCGCCCGGCATCGAGGTCACGTTCGACCCGAACGTGTGCCGCCACACGGCCGTGTGCTTGCGTGGCTTGCCCGCCGTCTTCGACATCAAGGAGCGGCGCTGGGTGCGGCCGGAGCTGGCCAGCATCGACGAGGTCACGGCCCAGGTGGCGCGCTGTCCGACCGGTGCCCTGCAGTACCGGCTCACGGGTGAAGCGGACGGCTAGGGGGTTCGTTCACGCGACTTGGTCCCCATCGCGCGGGCGAGTAGAAAATAGGGCATGGCGCGGGAGGGTGGGGAGCCTCGGTCCGAAGGCCTGGAGGAGGAGGCGGAGCGCGAGCTCGCGCCGCTCACCCTGTCGGAGTTCGTTCTACCCACGGATCTATCGCCCGGCGTCACCGAGCTCGCCAGCCGATCGCGCGCTCCCGCGGCGGACCGCACCACGGGGACTCCTGCCCTCGGGCATGGGCCGCACGCAGGGCAGCACGCGCCGACCGGCAGCCAGCTCCGGGCGCTCTGCCTGTCCGCACTGGGCATCGTCTTTGGCGATATTGGCACGAGTCCGCTCTACGCCCTGCGTGAGTGCTTCGCACGTGAGCATGGGTTGAGCGTCACGCAGGACAACGTGCTCGGTGTGCTGTCGCTCATCATTTGGGCGCTCACCATCACGGTGTCGCTCAAGTACGTGGTCTACGTGCTGCGCGCGGACAACCGCGGTGAGGGCGGGATTCTGGCGCTCATGGCTCTGGCCACGTCTCGTGGCCATCTCTCGGGGCTCGTGGGCGTCGTTTTCGTGGCCATGGGCCTGTTCGGGGCAGCCCTGCTTTACGGCGACGGCATGATCACGCCCGCCATCTCGGTCTTGAGTGCCGTCGAAGGCTTGGAGGTCATTCAGCCTGGATTTCGTTCGTTCGTCGTGCCGATCACCGTGATCATCCTGGTTTTGCTGTTCATGGTGCAGAAGCACGGTACGGCCAAGGTGGGCGGAATGTTCGGGCCGGTGACCTTGGTTTGGTTCATCGTCATCGCGGCGCTCGGCGCCTGGCACATCTCGGACAATCTCGCGGTTCTCTGGTCCTTCGACCCGCGGCATGCGATTCGATTTCTCGTCGATCGCGGTGTGCATGGATTCCTGATCTTGGGTTCGGTGCTCCTGGTCGCCACGGGCGGCGAGGCCCTCTACGCCGACATGGGGCATTTCGGCACCAAGCCGATTCGCTTGGTCTGGTACGGCGTCGTCTTGCCTGCGCTCGTTCTCAACTACCTTGGGCAAGGCGCATTTTTGCTGAAAAACCCACAATCCGTCGCGCACGCCTTCTTCGAGCTCGCGCCGAGTTGGGCCGTGGCGCCTCTGGTCCTGCTGTCGACCCTCGCGACCATCATTGCCTCGCAGGCGCTGATTTCCGGCGCATTCTCCATTACGCGCCAGGCCATGATGCTCGGCTACTGGCCGCGGGTGAAGGTGCAGCACACCTCCTCGCACGAGACGGGGCAGGTCTACGTACCGAGCATCAACTGGATGCTCATGGTGGCGACGATCTTGCTGGTCTTGTCGTTCGGGTCGTCGTCGCGCCTGGCTGCCGCGTACGGCATGGCCGTCACGACCACCATGGTCATCACGACCGTGTTCGCATTCGTCGTGGCCGTGCGCGTTTGGCAGTGGCACCCCGTCAAGGCGGCGCTCGTGACCTTGGCCTTTCTCGGCGTGGATTTGGCCTTCTTCGGGGCCACGGCGGTCAAATTCTTGCATGGTGGCTGGGTACCGGTGGCCGTCGCTCTTGCCATCCTGCTCCTGATGACCACCTGGCGGCGTGGCCAGTTGCTCTTGGACAGGCAGGTGGCGACGCGCGTCATCCCGTTGTCGGCCTTCTTCGACATCATGCAGAGCGAACGTCCCCTGCGCGTGCCGGGCACCGCCGTCTTCTTGGCGTCGAGCGCCGTCGGCACTCCTGTCCCGCTCGTCCTGAACTTTCGGTACAACAGCGTGGTGCACGAGCAGGTCATTTTGCTCACCGTCGTCACCGAGCCCGTTTCCTTCGTCGACGATGCGGAGCGTCTCCGACGGGAGGAGCTGCCGAGCGGCTTTTGCCGTCTCGTGGCTCGCTACGGGTTCATGGAAACGCCCGATGTACCGGCGCTCCTCGCGCGGCCGGACGCACCACAGCCCTTGCCGGAGCAGACGACGTATTTCGTCGGTCGCGACATCGTCAACGTGATCAGCCCTCGGGGCATGGCCAAGTGGCGCAAGCGCCTCTTCGCCTTCATGTCGCGCAACGACACACGCGTGAACTCGTTCTTCAACTTACCCTCCGAGCGCGTGGCGGAGCTCGGAGGGCAGATCGACCTCTGACGCCTCACTCGAGGTGATACGACGCAAGCTCGAGCGTCAGGGCGGGATACTCTTCGCGGACTGGGCCGACGCCGGGGCAGTACGTCCTGATGCTCGTCGGCTCCTCGGGCAGAAGCTGCCGGGTCCAGCAATTCTGAAAGGTCCCGGCTGGCACCGTCACCTCGCCGGTGGCCACCCATCGATAGTCGCCCGGCGCGCCCGAGGAAACGATCGTCCACGTGTGGTCTCCGCCGACGGGCGCCGAGAGGGTGACCTGCCACTGTTCATCGATCCATTGGGTGACCTCCTGGTCGACCACGGCCATTCTGGCGTCCTGCTCGAGGTCTGGCGGGGCGCAGGCCGAACTGATGATCAGCGCGTCGCGGCCGCCCACGGTATCCGCCTCATACAGCTCTTCCACTAGATAGTTCTCGTCGCAGGTGTCGGCAGTCGCCTCGTTGATCACGACCCAGGTCCAGCTGTTGCCGAGCGCGAGCGGAAAGAGATCGGACGGGACCACGCCTGCCGTTCCTCCCGTCCCGCCAGCCCCGTCGTCGCCCCCGGTGGCGACGGAGCCGCCGCTGGAGCTGGTTCCGCCCGCCGCCGGCGCACCGCCGCTGGGGCCGCTCCCGCCCGCAGCATCCCCACCCGTGCCCGCGCTGCCGCCGCTGCCGTCCGGCGCCGGAGCGCCGCCACAAGCGAGGCCAAACGTGACGACCACCACCATTGCACTCTGCCGCATCGATCCCATCGTTTGGCAGGAAAGCGTCCAGTAGGTGAGACGTCAAGCGGCGGGCTACACCCACGCAGCGATCAGGGCTGCCAGTCCGCCTGCCCCGAGGCCGGCCAGCACGTCGTCCGCCATGATGCCGACGCCGGGCGGCCTGAGGCTCTGCACGCGGTCGATGAGCCACGGCTTGACGATGTCGAGCACACGGAAGGCGAGCCATGCGCCCGCGAGCAGCCACAGCGCTTCGTGCTGCACGCAGCCGAGCGCGATCAAGACGCCGGCCACCTCGTCGATGACGACGCTGCCGGGATCTTCGTCGCCCAGGAGCTTCGCGCAGCGCTCGGCCGCCCACACACCGAGCAGCGTGAGCAGCGCCGTCGTGGCCCAATAGGCGGCGAGCGGAAGCTCGCGCAGCAAGAAGAAGAGCGGAAGCGCCCCGAGCGAGCCCACCGTGCCCGGAGCAATCGGAGACAGCCCCGTACCGAACCACTGTCCAATGAGGCGTGCGAGAAAATTCATGCGGGCATGGCTCCCTTCGCTGCCGCGACACCCGCCGCATAGCGATTGGCGCGCTCGAGGCAGAGCGCAGGCAGGGTGCCTTTCAAGAGCTCGACCAAGAAGCTCGCCAAAAATGCGTCGCCCGCGCCGATCGGATCGCCGCCCGAGACGGGCATGCCGGGCACCGAGAAGGTCTCACCTTGGAACGACAGCTCGGCGCCAGCGCTGCCACGAGTGAGTGCGATCATCGGAACGTCGATCACCGCGTTCAACCAGGCGTCCTCGTCGTCGTTCAGCTTCAAGAGGTCGATCAGCGGCAATACCTCGTGGATGAACTCGAGGTTCACGTGCGGAGGGCGCAGATTCAGATCGAGAGCCAAGAGCGGCCGCGGCTCGGGAGCCGCATGCACCTGGCGCAAGAAGGCGACGGTGCGTGCTCTGGCAGCAGGCGTGCGAGCTGCCAGGGTGCCGAAGGCGATGGCGTCCGTGTCGAACCCGACAGCGGACGGCAGCTCGACGTAGTCCCAGGCTGCGTCCTGGCCGATGGTGTATCGAGGCTCTCCCGCCTCGAAGTGCACGTCGACGGTGCCCGTTGGATGCTGTGGGTCCGTGCCGACCAGGCTCACGTCCACTCCCCGCGTCGCGAGCTCGCGGACGGCACGCTCGCCGAGCTCGTCCGTGCCAACCCGACTGATCAAGGCACCCCGGCCGCCCGCGCGGGTGGCGTGGTAGGCCACGTTGGCCGGAGCGCCGCCCAGGCTGGGCCCCTCGGGCAAGAGGTCCCAGAGCAGCTCGCCCAGGGCCACGATGCGCGGCGTCTGGCTCACCAGGAGCCTTGCCCTTTGCGGTCGACGCGCGTCACTGGCCAGGTATAAGGCCAGCCGCACATGGGAGTCGACGTCTTCGACATCTTGGCCACGATCCTCGGGGTCTGGTTCACGCTGCGCAAGCTCGATGCGCAGGGCCGCCAGCCGGAGGCATTCGCTCACGTGCCGCGGGCCGACTTCCTCGACTGGCAGGAGCGCGAGGTGAGCGTCTACCGCGCCGCCGTCTGGGCTTGTTTCGGCAAGGTGGCGGTCGATCTCGCCTTTACGTATCTGGTGGCGCCCCACCAGGATCCGCGGCTGGTGCGCGCCGTGGGGGCCACCATCGATCTTTCCTGGCTCGGTGCGCTCGTCATCACGTTCTTCCGCACGGCGCGCGTGCGCGCCCTGCGGCGCCGGCTGGGCATCGTGCTGGGCGGGGGAAGTGTCCCGCGTCGCGAAGGCCAGGAGCCGGACGAGGACGCCGAAGACGACGACGAGCAGCGCTGAGCGCCGCTTCAGTCTGGTCAGGCTTGCCCGAGTGACATACGACTGACGGCGCAATGAATCGGCTGGCTGAGCTCCGCACCGTAGAATCGTGGGAGCGCGTCGAGGGCAGCCCGTCCTTGCTCGGCGCCACCTGGATCGCAAGCGAGCAGGCCTGGAACTTCGCCCTGTTCTCGCGTCACGCGTCGGGCGCCACGCTCCTGCTCTATGGCGACGACGTCGCCGTGCCACTGCGCGAGATTGAGCTGCATCCGGTGCAGAACAAGAGCGGCGCCATCTGGCACTGCTTCGTGCCCGAGGCGTCGGTGCCTGGTGCGAGGTACTACGCCTGGCGTGTCGACGGAGAGCACGACCGCGCCCGCGGCTACCGCTTCGACCCCGAGAAGATCCTGCTCGACCCCTTCGCTGGGGCCGTTCACTTCCCGCCTGGGTTTTCGCGCGCGCTGGCGTGCAAGCCGGGTCCGAACGACGGGCGAGCCCCGCTCGGCGTCTTGCCGCGACCGAGCGAGCCGTTCGATTGGCGAGGTGCAACACGGCCGCGGCACACGCACGAGACCGTCGTCTACGAGCTCCACGTCAAGGGTTTTACCGCGCGCGCTAACTCGGGAGTTCTGCCGGCGCATCGCGGCACATTTGCCGGCGTGGTCGAGAAGATCCCCTACCTGAAGGAGCTCGGCATCACCGTCATCGAGCTCTTGCCGGTGCACCAGTTCGACCCGCAGGAGGGCAACTATTGGGGCTACATGACGCTCAACTTCTTCGCGCCGCACCACGAGTACGCCGCGGGCGAGCCGTTGCGCGAGTTCCAGGAGATGGTGCGGGCCTTCCACCAAGCCGGCATCGAGGTATGGCTCGACGTCGTCTACAATCACACGGCCGAGGGCGGAGAAGACGGGCCCACCTATTCGTACCGAGGGGTCGACAACAACGCCTACTACCTCCTCGAGCCCGGAGGGAACTATCGCAACGACACCGGCTGCGGCAACACCGCCCGTTGCGCGCATGCCGTCGTGCGGGCTCTGGTGCTGCGCAGTCTGCGCTATTGGGCCGAAGAAGGCGGCGTGGACGGGTTCCGCTTCGATCTCGCCTCCGTGTTCGCGCGCGACATGCACGGCCACGTCGACACGGATCAGCCGCCCATGGTGCACGAGATCGCCGCCTTGGCCGGGCAGCTCGACGTGCGCTTGGTGGCCGAGGCGTGGGACATTGGCGCCTACTTGCTCGGTCGCAGCTTCCCCGGCCTCACTTGGCGCCAGTGGAACGGCCAGTATCGGGATGACTTGCGCTCCTTCGTCAAAGGCGACGCGGGCAAGGTCGGTGCCTTGATGGCGCGCCTCTATGGCTCGGACGACCTGTTCCCCGACAAGCCAGGAGACGTGTACCACCCGTTCCAGAGCGTCAATTTCATCACCGCTCACGATGGTTTCTCGCTCTACGATCTGACCGCCTATAACGAGAAGCACAACCTGGCCAACGGCCAAGGCAACACCGATGGCGCCGATCACAACCTGAGCTGGAACTGCGGCTGGGAAGGCGACCTTGGCGCGCCGGCCGAGGTGCTGGCCCTGCGTAAGCGTCAGGTGAAGAACTTCTTCGCCCTGCTCATGCTCTCCAATGGCACCCCGATGTTCTGCGCGGGGGACGAGTTTTGCAATACTCAGCGCGGCAACAACAACCCCTACAACCAGGACAATGAGACGACCTGGCTCGACTGGAGCTTGCTCGAGCAAAACCGCGACGTCTTTCGCTTCTTTCAGCGCCTGATCGCGCTCAGAAGGTCGCACCGCACGATCGGGCGCAGCCGCTTCTGGCACGGTGACGTGCATTGGTACGGGCCAGACGGACCGGTCGACTTGTCGGAAGAATCGCGGAGTCTGGCGTTCAGTTTACGTGGCGGGACGTTCGGCGAGGCGGACCTCTACGTGCTCATCAACGCGGACTACCGACCCGTGCACTTCCAAGTCCACGAGGGGCTGACTGGCGACTGGCTGCGCGTGGTCGACACGGGCCTGCCGAGCCCGGACGACGCGGTGGAGCCTGGGTTCGAGGTCCCGGTGCCGGGGCTCGGCTACGACGTCGGGCCGCGGTCGGTGGTGGTCCTGACGCGGCGACCGTAGGTGCGGCGGGTTTCTTCGTATGACGGGGAAGTCATACCGCCCACCCGCCGTAGAAAGACCGTGACGTCCGAAGCTGAAGTCCTGTGGATCCTGCTCGCTGCCCGTTTGCGCCCCCGTCTGGCCAGTGCGGTGGACCCGGCCGCGCCCAGCCGCAGCCGGAAACACCCGGGTGCGCGGCCCCCCGAAGGGCGCAAAAGTGGGGTCTACGTGCGGCCCAAGGCCAGCGGCCCGTAGAAACGGCTCAGAGCCGGGTGCGGACCGCGCTCGAGCCGGGCAGCGGGGCGTGGACGTTCGGGTGCGGTGGGTCCGTGACCTGGGGACGCTCGGCCAGGCACTTTTGGATGCCGGCCTTGAGCTCGGGGCTGGCTTCCTTGGGCAGCCGGGGCGAGCCCATGACCTGGGTGAACAGGCGGTCCCAGGTGACGCCGAGCGGGTCGACGTTGTGCTCGTTGAACGAGAGCCAGACGAACATGGCGCGGCCCTTGACGTTGTCGAAGGGTACGCCGGCGCCCTTGCCGTGGAGCCAGGCGCGGGAATCCATGGAGTTGTCGCGGTTGTCGCCGAGCACCCAGAACTCACCCAACGCCACGCGGTAGGGGCCTTCCTCGATGTGCTCGCGGCCGCCTTCGAGCATGGTCAGATAGCTATTCTTCCCCAGGAATTCGACGAAGAGCTCGGTCGTTTGCTCGAAGCCCGTCTCTTCGCCGAAGGTGTATTCGCCGACGCGGCAGTAGGGGACGGCCCAGCCGTTGATCACGGGGTGACCACCTTTGACCTGGAGCAGATCGCCGGGCAGGGCGATGGCGCGCTTGATGTAGTCCACGCGCGCATTGCCCGGATTCGGGTCCGGGTATTCGAAGACGATCACGTCACCGCGGGCAGGGGGCAGGGAAGTGAGGATGCGTTTTTCGGTAAACGGGATCTTCGGTCCGTAGGTGAACTTGTTGACGAAGATGTGGTCCCGGATCTGCAGGGTGGGCAGCATCGAGCCGCTGGGAATTTGAAAGGCCTCGAACAGGACCGCGCGCAAGAGCAGCGCGACGCCGACGGCGACCAGGATCGACTCGGTGTATTCGCGCACGTCGCTGCGGCGGAATTTGGCCAGATGGCGCTCGGTCACCAGGTGCGCCGCCTCACGGGCGCGATCGAAGCGCTCGATGTCCAAGGGCACGGCCATGGCACTACCGAGCTCGTGCATGGCCGCTTCGACCTCGGCCCGCGCGCCTTCGCCGAGCGTCTTGGTCGCGTCCTTGTTGTTCTTGAGCGTGCGCACGACCTCGTCGAGCAGGTGGTGGGCGTCCTCGTACTCGCGGCGCTTGCTCGGGGGCACACCGCGCGCGCTCGACAGGCCCAAGCGGTCGGCGAACGGCAGGCTGTAGCGCAGCTGATAGATGGCCATCTCGAGCAGCGTGAAGAACACGATGATGGCCGGGACCTTTTGGTCCCGAGCGAACCAGCGCACCCAGCCGATGACGCCGCTTTCCGGCAACTGTCCGGACCCAGGCGCCCCCGAAGCAGCCAGCAGGGAGACGATGGTGATGGCCAGAACGAGCGGCAGGACGACGAACCAGAGTGGCCAGAGCACCCAGCGGTAGAGCTTCGTTTCCAAGCGCAGCGCTCCTACCATCCTCGCGGGCGATCAGCGAGTGCCGGCGGCGCCCAGCTGGACCAGGTAGTCCACGCGGGCCGGCAGCTCTTTTGGCCCGGGGGACACGCTGCCGAAGGCGCCCGAGTGGTCGAACACCACGTAGTAGTCCCCGGGCGTCAGGGGCACCTCGGCGCGCAGCGGTGCTCCCCGCGACAGGAGCGCCCGGAATGGCGGCGCCTCGCTCGGGCGCTGCGGTCCGCTATTTTCGACGTATCTCTGCACCGGCAGTCCTCCGAGAGCAGGAACAATCGCCACGTCGAGTTCATTCGTGCCGTCGAGCTCGAGCGTCAAA
>Ga0247744_1000114_pt1 | contig 17649 bp, 17 predicted proteins | sample UWRJS154409C5_FD_180946 | JGI IMG/M metagenome (GOLD analysis project Ga0247744, IMG submission 180946) | Soil microbial communities from Arlington Agricultural Research Station in Wisconsin, United States - UWRJ-S154-409C-5 | ecosystem: Environmental > Terrestrial > Soil > Agricultural land... | reverse complement strand
TTCAGTCTCGTCCGCAGTGGTTTTGGATCGCACATGTTTCCCCCGTCGTTCGATCTCCGCACTACCCCCCTACCCCCGAAAGGGCCCCGACGCCTGCTCCTCCGGCGCAGATGGCAGATTTCGTCGACTTGGTTACGGCGCCGCGCCGCCCGCACCGCCGAGGCCACATGCCTCGTACGACGAGGGGCCTACGTTGGACCACTCGGCGGGCATGCACGAGTTCCAAAAATGCCACACCTCGCCCGTCGGGTCGCGGCCGAGCCGTGCGGCCCCGCCACAGTTCATCGTCGTCGGCGCGCATTCGACGAACTCGGTCTGCTGCGCCTCGTAACACTCGGCGGCATCGTCGACCGGGAACGCCGCGAACGCCGCACAGTAGGTAATGCCCGCGGTGCAGCCCGCCCCTGCCGGCTCGGCGCAGGGTTCGCCGATGTCTCCGACGTCGCCGCCGGAACCGGAATTGCCCGTTCCTCCCGAGGAGGCGCCGCCGAGGCCCCCGAGGCCGTCGTCGCTCCCGGCCCCGCCACTGCAGGAGTAGGCGGAGATCGAGGCGCCGAGCAAAGAGAGGAGTGCGAGTGATCGTCCAACGTGCCGAGCCATTTGCGCGCCTAGTCTGCTCCGTTCCGCGCGCCGTTCAAGGGCGCTAAACTCGCCGCATGGGCCTTTTGACCTTCACCCTCAACGTCACTCTGGACGGCTGCGTCGATCACGAGGAAGGCATCGCCGACAACGAGACCCACGCCTTCTTCACCCGCCTCTTGGACGAGAGCGGGGCGATGCTGTGGGGCCGCGTCACCTACGAGATGATGGAGTGCTACTGGCCACTGGTCGCCCGCGGCGAGGTGGAGGCTCCGCCGGCGCTCCGCGAGTGGGCGGTCAAGCTGGAGGCCAAGCCGAAGTACGTGGTGTCCAAGGCGCGAACGGACTTCTCATGGAACAATAGCCACCTCCTCACCGGCGACCTGCGCACGGCCATCCAGAAGCTCAAGGACGCGACCCCGAATGGCGTGCTGCTCGGTAGCGGCCTGCTCGCGACGGAGCTCGACCGGCTGGATCTGATCGACGAGTACCAGTTCCTCGTCCAGCCCAGGATCGTCGGCCACGGCCCCACCCTGTACCAGAGCGGGCTGCCCAGCACGCGACGGCTCGAGCTCGTCTCGGTCAAGGCGTTCCAGAACGGCGTGCTCGCGGTGCATTACCGGCGCGCGCGCTGACTACACCGCGTTCTTCCGCCTCGCGGCGCGGGCTGGCGGTGGCCCCATCGGCGGCTTGCGCTGCGGCTTCGCGGCCGGCGCACGCTTGGCGATGTCCTTGTCCTTGCCACCACTGGACGCGGCGGGCTTTGCCGTCGTCTCCTCGTCCGCAGCTGCAGCTGCCGCTGCCGCTGCTGCGGCGGCCTGCGCAGCGGACTCGGCCGCGCGCGCGGCTTCGTCCTGGGCGGCGTGGCACTTCTTGTACTTCTGCCCCGACCCGCAATGGCACGGGTCATTTCTGCCGAGCTTGGTGGTGGTTGCTTGCATGCTGATTCCTGACGAGGTTCGAGCATGCGTTCACCTCGCCGTGAAGGGGCTGAGGGAAAAGAGGCAGGGGCTCGCCTAGTTCCCCGCGCTCGTCGTGACGTTGGCGAGCGGGAACTCCACGCTACCCGAGCCCGCCGCCGCTTCGACGACGATCTTGACCTCGAGCAGGCTGCCGAGGTTCCAGCCCTTCGCGGCCCAAGCGGCAAAGTGGTCGGAGACGGTGATCGTCCCGCAGCGCTTCCCTTCGAGGCGAATGCTGTAGAACTGATCCCAGCTGTTCGTGCCGTTGCAGCGAGAGCCACCGGTTCCATTCGTGTGGCGGTAGACGAGGTTGTACGTTCCGCCATCGACCTCCGTCGTGCCCGACGGCTGGTCTCCCGTGTTGAACGGCATCTGATGGAAGGAATCTTCGACGATGTACCACTCGACGCAGGGGTTATTCGACCAGCCGTAGATGCCGATGTACGAATAGTTACCGGCGTTGCCGTCCTTGTTCCACACGTAGTCGGCCTTGATGGTGCCGTACTCGGTGTACGGCTTACCGCCGTTGCCCCACTCGAAGCCCATGCGTCCGAGGTAGTCGCCTGAGTTGTTCCACGAAGCCTTGAACGCTGGCGTCTCGCCGTAGGTCGTCAAGTTGCCTGGGCCACCGTTGGTCCAGATCGACCAGGCGGTATTGCCCGAGCCGCCCTGCTGATTGGACGACGAGTGGTCTTGGCCGCCCGAGGTGGGCATCTGCGCATCGCAGTCGATCTCCACGGATCCGCCGCCACCGGTTCCGGCTCCGCCCGTCGCGCCGCCGCCGGTGCCGAAGGACCCGCCCACGCCGAAGGAGCCCCCCGAGGAGACGCCGCCCGTCGAGCTGCCGCCCGAGTGCGAGCTGCCGCCCGAATGCGCAGCCCCCCCCGACGAGGTGCCCCCGGACGACTGTGCCCCGCCGCTCGCGTGACTGCCTCCGCTGGCGCTGGCACCGCCGCTGCTCCCGGTCGTCCCGCCCGTTCCCTGCTCGGGAGGCAGGCCTGCCGAGCAACCCGAGACGACCAGACACGTGGCGGCAAAGAAGATAGGCGATTTCACACGCCGAACTTAGCAGGCGACGCGGGGAGCAGCGAAGACCCATGTGCTCGCTGGAGCCGTTTTTGGCTGGCGCCTTCCGCCGTCGCCAATAGTTTCTTTTCACGACGGTCGGCACGGTGAAGGCCTGTCGCGCGCCGCAGCGACCGATCATCACCTGCTGCGAGGTCCGCGAGAACCCGCATTTTCCCCCTCTTCGCAAGGGACGTATTTGTCCCCCGTGCTCCAAACAGGGTGTCGCCGGTCGCCCTCGTGCCATACTCCCCCCCGAGGGCTTGGCTTTGGCGCTTGTGGGGAAGAGGCGTGCAGTGCGTCTGCTCGGGGCGGTGCTCACGGTATTGCTCGCGACCGAATCGTGCGGACCGTTCTTCACCGACGATGCGTTCGGCGGCGATTTCGGCACGGACGCGAGCGGCCAAGCCAGTGACACTTGCGCGGGGCGCCCGGAAACGGAGTGCCATGCCGGCTGCTGGCCCTTCTTGGCCCAGCCCGTCGACACGCTGACGTTCTGCTACGACCCGAGCGCCACGGAGTACTTCGGCTGCCACGCGCTCAGCTGTGAGACGTTTGCGGTGACGGGCCGAGACTCGAGCGGGACCTTGTGGCGCTTTCCGGGCGGCTGCATCCCGCCTGATTTTCTCGACCAAACGCTGTCGGCCCACGCGGCTTGCAGCGGCGAAACCGGCGGCGCGGGTGGCGTCGGCGGGCTGGGTGGCCAGGGCGGGCTGGGTGGTCAGCACCAACGCGGCTTCGGCGGCGGGCCGTAGGGCCGCGCCTAACGCGGAGCTTGAACGCGGAGGCGGCCTAGGTAGGTCTTCAGCTCGGCCATGAGCCGCGCCGCGAGCGCCTCGTCGGCGGACAAGTCGGTCTTTTCGCTCGGGTCGGCAGCCAGATCGTAGAGGCCGATCACGCGGCCGGCGCTCGTGATGAGCTTGTGGCTGCCGCTGATGAAGGCGCGCCGCTCCTGATTGTTCGGGCCGCGCGGCATGTCGATCAGGACGGGACGCGTTGCTGGGACCGAGGCGGTCAGGTCGGGTAGAAGCGACACGCCACTCAGGCTGCCGGGCTCCGCGGGCACGTCGAGCAGCTCGAGGATGGTGGGCGCGAGATCGATGGCGCTGCGCGGCGGCGCAACGTGGCGGCCTCTCGCGCCGGGCACGCAGAGCAAGAGCGGGACGCGCACGAGCTCGTCCCAGAGCTCGAAGCCGTGGCGGATCATGCCGTGCTCGCCGAACGCTTCGCCGTGGTCGCTGGTGATCAGGATGGCCGTGCGCTCGGCAAACGGGCGCTGGGCGAGCGCATCGAGGACGCGGCCGAGCTGATGGTCGACGTAGGCCACTTCGCCGTCGTAGCGCTCGCGGGAGGACGAGCCGAGGTCGAAGTCCGCGTGCGGCACGTACTCGCTGTGCGGATCGACCCAGTGCGCCCACAGGAAGAAGCGGCCCTTGCTCCGGTCGAGCTCGGACAGGCGCGCGATCGCGGCGTCGGCGAGTTTTTCTCCCGTCACCGAGGCGTCGCCGTCGACGGCGATGGCCTTGGGCGCGGCCTCGTGGTCGATGCTGTCCCAGCCGCGCTCGAAGCCGTAGCCCTTCAGAAAGAAGTACCAATAGGCCTGCACGCTCTCGGTGCGGACTCCCGCCTTCTGCAAGCGCTCCTGCACGAAGCTCTCGCTTGGGCGGAAGCGATCGAAGTGCTCGAAGCTGCGCGCCGTCTCGGAGGAGTATTTGCCGATCAGCATCGGAGCTAGGCTCTTGCTCGTGTAGGAGGCGAGCGAATAGGCGCGGTCGTAGACGGTGCAGCGGCGGGCGAGCTCGTCCAAGCGCGGCGAGAGCCGAGAGGCTGGACCCATGCGGGTGAAGCCAAGGTCGAAACGCAGCGTGTCGACGGTGAGCAGGACGACGTTCGTCTCGGGTGGCCACAGGCGCGCTGCTTGGTCCACGTCGGGCGGGGCGGCGGGCGGCGGATCCTTCGCCACGGGCGCTGGCAACTGGCCGTCACAGTCCAGATCGCGGGCGCTCCCCGCCGGCTCGACGGCACCTGGAAATACCTCGGCATCGCGGTCGTCGCAGTCGCCGCCGCCGTAGTAAGCCGCGGCGCCGTCGCCATCCCCGTCCGAAAGACGAGTGTGGAGGGCCAGCATCACGTGGCTCAGCCCGCGTTCGCGCGCAAGCTCGGTCGCCTGCTTGGGCGTGAACCCGCGGGCGGCCCAGGCGGCAGAAAGCGACAGCCCGAGCAGCACGGGCGCTGCCCAGACCGACCCACGCCGTGCGCGCCCGGGCACTTCGGTGGCCACGAGGGCGAGCCCGACCAGGAGCACGAGCTCGAGCAAGGGCGTCAGGTCGAGCTCCGGACGGCGGAAGACACCCATCAGCGCGAGCGCGTGACCGCGCCCGGCCGTCTCGCCGAGGGCGATGGGCACTCCGACGCCCAGCACGAGCAGCGCGAGCGGGATGAGCAGACCCCAGCGCCCCCAGGCTTGGCACAAACTCGCGATGCCGGCGTGCGCTTCGAGCCGCCGGACAGCCACGTCGGCGAGCCAAGACAGAGCGAGCAAGAGAGACAGCAAGGCCGCGGCCAGCGCGACACCGGCTTGCCGCGGCGCGGCCTCGAAATGGCCGAGGATGGCCAGGGCCAGCTCACCGCCGAGGAGCCAGCCCAAGAGCAGGGCCATGGTCCACACGGTCAGGCGCTGGGCCGCGTGAGGTTGGTCCAAGCGCGCCCGGAGCTCTCGTGCACCCGGGATCCACCCGATGCTGCGGCCGAGGCCCACCCCGATCCCCACGCCGAGCGCCGGCACGAGCAAGAGGCCGAAGCTCATCCAGGTCAGACCGCGCGGGCCGCCGAGTGCCAAGAGGGCGGCCGCGAGCAAAGCTCCGATCACGGCGGTCGCTGCATACTGCACGAGCGGGCTTTTACTCAGGCGGGTGGCGACGCGCCAGCGGGTGCGCTCGGTCGTAGGATTGCGTGAGGTTGGTCAGCGAGAGGTGGGTGTACTTTTGCGTGGTCGCCACGCTCTCGTGCCCCAAAAAGTCCTGAATCGCGCGCAAATCGGCGCCGCCTTCGAGCATGTGCGTGGCCGCCGAGTGGCGTAGCGCATGGGGGTGCACGTCGGGGCGCCCGAGCGCGACGGCGCCGTAGCGTTGCACCGCGGCCTGAACCTGACGCGTGCCGAGACGCCGCCCCTGCAAGCCGAGGAAGAGCGCCCGATCCGCCTGGCCCGCCGTGCGTGGGCGAAAGAGCTCCGACCGTACGGCGAGATAGCGCTCGAGCGCGTCCCGCGCGGGGCGTCCGAGCGGAACCACGCGTTCCTTGCGACCCTTGCCGAGCACGCGCACGCGGAGCGCCAAAAGATCGATGGAGTCCAGGTCGAGCGACACGACCTCGCTCACCCGTAGTCCCGCGCCGTACAAGAGCTCCAGGACCGCCGTGTCCCGGGCCCGCACAGGCGCGCGCGATTCCACCTCGGGTCCGTTCATCAGCCCCGCCGCGGAGTCGGCCGATAGGACGAGCGGCAGGCGCTGCCGCAGCTTGGGCATGGACAGCGCGCGAGCAGGATTATCCGTCACTTTGCCGCGGGTCTCGAGGAAGACGAAAAACGCGCGCACGCTGCCGAGCTTGCGCGCCAAGCTGCGCGCCTTGAGGTTGCTGGACAGCGAAGAGAGCCAGAGCCGCAGCTCTTGGCGTCCGAGGGCACCACCCTGCGCGCCAGCCGACGTGCGCAGGAATGCGAACAGCTGCTCGAGGTCGCCGGCGTAGGCCAGGACCGTGCGCGGCGAGTAGCCACGCTCGTACGTCAGGTACTTGCGGAACGGCTCGAGCTCGGGCTCGAGCTCGTTCATCGCCCCGTCTTCTGGGCCCGGAGGCGGCCGAGCTCCGCCCTTGCCAGCTCACCGAAGGGCGCCCGACCACGACCAGGATAGTCGGTCTGCTCGTCGATCAAGCGCAGCGCATCCCATGCCAGACGCGCGAGCTCCGGGCGGCCCTCTGCGGCCGCGCCGCGAGCGATGGCTTCGAGGCGCGCCGTGGCCCGCACCACGTGCTCCGAGCCTGGCACGTAGGCGAGACCCGCTGCCTTGGCCTCCCAAACGGACACGCGCAGCTCCCCGGCGTGAAACGCGCGGTCGCTCTCGGCCATCCTGGCTTCGCCGCGACGCACCAAAACGACGGCCAGAACCAAAACGCCCAGCGCAAGCGCGAAGCCGACCGACACGATGCTACGGAGCCAGCCAGCCAAAAGTGGAGCGTCCGGCGCCGAGTCCGTCTCCAGCATCACAAGAAGTCCCTCCGCCGAAAGATCAGGGCCGCGAGGGTGAGGAGGCCCACACTCCAAGCGCCAGCCTGCAGGGCTGCAAAGCCGACATAGCCGAGCAGCGAGACGCCCGCCGCCTCGCCAGTCAAAAGCTCCCGGGCCGGCACGTAGACCATCAGGTTCGGGAACGCGCGGCTGAGCACGATGCCGACCTGCTTGATGGTCGGACCGAACATCGCCTCCGGCAAACGGGCGAGCGTGTCTGCCGAGCGCCCGACCAAGAACACCGAAATGGTGAAGATGCTCGTCAGGAAGGGCGACGAGAACGCCGCAAACGCGAGGCAGATGCAGGTGACGATGCTCACCTCCAGCGTCGTGAACAGTCCCTGGCCCACGATGACGGCGCGCTCGCTCACCGCGTCGGCAGAAAACCAAACGCCGCTCGCGAGCAAGCAGCCGGCCAACGGCAGCGGCAACCAGGTGCGAGTGCGCGGCAGGCGCCAGCCGATCAGCAAGGCCAAAGCGATCTGCACGGCGGGAATGGCGATGGACGCAGAGAGCGAACGCGTCTCGATGCCCCCGATGGCAAACAGCAAGAGCCCGGAATTGAGGCCGATGAACGCCACGAGCACGAGCAGGGTGCCGAAGTATTTGCCGACCAAATACTCCCAGCGTTCGATCGGTCGCGCCAAGATGGGAAAGAGCGTCTTGAGCTCGAGCTCGCGGTAGAGCGACGTCGCGCCGAGGATGATGGCCACGATGATCGAGTAGAGCGAGATCGAGGCGGCGCCGAGGTCGGACACCACCTTGCTTTGATTGCGTAAGGCGTACGCCCCGACGATGAGCGAGTAACCGGAGGTGCCGACGGCCAGCGCGATCAGCCCGTGTAGGATCTTGGCGCGCACCGCCTCGCGGTAGGTGTTTTCGGCAATGGTCAGGATGCGGAGCAAGGCCATCGCGGCGATCTTGGCATGGGCAGGTGGTCGACTGAAAACGAAGCGTTCTAGCCCACGGGTGGTGCGGGCGGGGACAGGTCCACCCGCGCCAGTCGGGCCAGGCCGGCCAGGACGACGTCCGCAGGCTCGCCTTCGATGCGCATCGCGCGCAGGAGCTCTTCGATGGAGCTCGGGGAGACGGATGCGCCCTCCGAGCCCGGCAAGAGTGGGCCCTCGAGCACCGGCGCCGGCGCCAGCCGCCGCATGTTGAAGCTCGCCCGGCGCTCGGGCGCGGGCGCAGGCAGCGTCTCGACCGCGGTCGTGACCCGGGTCAGGGCCTGATCGAACTCGTCGTCCGTCTGCGCCAGCCCGGTCGGCCACACGCCGGACGCGGGCACGGGGATCTGAGTCACCGGCTCGGCCAGGAGCGACGGCACCTCGTCCACGGTGTCCCACGAGTCATGCCCGTCGGAAGCAGGGTCTTCGGGGGGCGCGGGCTCGGTGAGCAGTGGCTGGGACGGCCAGGGCTCGGGCGAGCTCCGCTCGGGCCAGCTCGGCTCGGGCAAGGTCCGCTCGGGCAGGGTGGGGGGCGGCTGACTCGCGACCGCAATGTCCTGCAGCGTGGGCTTGGCCCACGAGATTTCGGGCAAGGTGGCAGGCGACCAAGCTGGAGCCGCGACCTCGGCGCGCACGACCGGGCTCGGATCGACCTCGGCGACGGCGGCATGCAGGTGCTGTCGAGCCAAGCTACGGCGCGTCTCGCGGACGAGCCGTGAGAGCGAGCGCTTCGCCGCACGGCGGTTGACGGGCACGAGCGCTGCTTCCAGCTCCGTCACCAGATGCCCGAGGCCGCACGGCTCACGCGTCGCCACCCGCACCAAGTTGGGGAACGGGCTGCGGAGCAACGTGAGCAGCTGACCGAGCAGCTGGCGCAGGCTCTGCTCGGCTTCTAGCTCCGGCACGATGGCGGCGTCGAGCACGACGTCCCCCTCACCCGTGACCATGACGCCATCGAGGTCGGCCACGCGCGGCACGGCGACCGCCCGATCGCAAGCGCCCAAGATCAGATAGCCAACGCTCTCTCCAACCAGAGAGGCATCGCCGTAGCGCACGGCGAGGACGATCTCGCGCAAGGTAGCGTTCAATTCGGATCCCTCCGCATGACGACCCCGCGTTCCGCCAAGAAGCTGCGGGCCTGCCGAATCGTGAACAACCGGTCGTGGAAGATCGAAGCCGCCAGTGCGGCGTCGGCGCCGCCGACGGTGAGGCCTTCCAGCAAATGTTCCAGCGTGCCCACGCCGCCGGAGGCGATGACGGGAACGCTGACACGCTCGGACATCTCGCGTAGCAGCTCGAGATCGTAGCCCGAACGGGTGCCATCGCGGTCCATGCTCGTCAGCAGGATCTCCCCCGCGCCGAGCGCGACGCCGCGCTCGGCCCAATCGACGGCATCGATGCCGGTCGCCTGACGACCACCGTGGGTGAACACCTCGAACTTCCCGGATGCAGCGCGACGCACATCGATGGCGAGCACCAAGACCTGGCGACCCCAAGCGCCAGCCACGTCCTCCAGGAGTGCCGGGTTCTTCACCGCGGCGCTGTTGATGCTGACCTTGTCGGCACCACTTTCCAGGAGCTGCCGGACGTCGTCCTTGCTGCTCACCCCTCCGCCGACCGTGAGCGGCGCGAAGACCACGTCCGCCGTGCGGGCGATGATGTCGTAGAGCGCGCGCCTGCCTTCATGTGAGGCGTCGATGTCGAGGAACGTGATCTCGTCGGCACCTTCCTGGTCGTAACGACGAGCTGCCTCCACCGGATCACCCGCGTCACGGATGTTGACGAAGTTGACGCCCTTGACGACGCGCCCGCCGCGGACGTCCAGGCAGGGGATGATGCGTTTGGCCAGCACGGGATCTTCCGAGCCACAAATACACAGCCCAGCCCAACTTGGCCAAATCCGCAGATACATTCCCGCCCGCCTGGCGCCGGCGGCTGGTTTTGGCTAAGGGCGCCCGATATGGGGGTATGTCCTAGCTGCCGCAAGCCGGTCGCCGCCGCCGGTCGCCTCTGCCCCCACTGCGGGACGGAGCTACCGGGCCGGACTCGCCTCGGCTCGCTCCCCCAGGCTCAGCGCGAGGGTGAGCTCGGGACCACCCTGGTCGGCGCGCCGCCGTTCGAGCCGGCGAACCCCGCCCCAGGGAGCGCCCCCGAGGAGAGCTCCCAGCCGCCCATCGCGCGCCGCTTCGACGCCCCGCCCGGCGAAACTTGGTTCGGACATGCGGATCCCCTCCAGGCTGGAGACGAGCCGGAGCGCGAGTCGCCGGAGCGCGACGCGCCGACGAAAGGGAGCCTCGCGGCCGCCCCGACCACCACCACCCATCGCTCGACCAAGGCGACGCCAGCCGAAGAAGCCTGGTTCCGGGTCCGCGGCCCCGCCCCGCCCCGCCTGCGTCCGGTGGCGATTCGGGCGCAGCGTCGGCCGGGGGTGAAAGTCGAGCTCTTGGGCCGGTCCTTGCCCCTCTGGGGCATCCTCGTCGGGATCGCCCTCGCTGGCCTGAGTGGCGCTGCCCTCGCTCTGCTCGTCCCCGGCCCGCCCGCGCTCCGGGTGATCGGCTTCGAGGTCACAGCGGACGGGCAGGACCAGCTGACGGTCAGCTGCGGCGGATGCCCCGACGGGTCGATCCTGCGCCTCGGCCAGGCCCGCGCGACCTTGACGGGCGGCATCGCGCGCCTAGCCGCCACGGGCCTCCTGGTGGGCGAAAACCGCCTGCCGCTCGAGCTCGTGTCGCCCGACGGCCGCTCGAGCGAGGTGGAGGTCACCGTGGCGCTCGCCTTTCGCGTGAGCACGGACCTGCGCGGGATCACGGACGTGCCTCCCTACGCGGTCGTGGTCGTCACCGCGCCCCGCGGGACCAGCGTGACGATCGGGGGCGCGCCCGCCTCCGTGGAGCACGGCTTGGTCCGCTCGCGCATCGACCTCGGCAGTGAGGCCAGCGGCCCCGCACGAGCAGCCATCCCTCTGCATAGAAAAATCCCGGTCCGGGTGCTCGGCCCGGATCTCGAGCGCGACACCCAAGCCACCATCGCCGCCAGCATCGTGCCGCTGGTTCTCGACCAGGCCCCCCCGGCGGTCGAAGCTGGGTCCGCGCTGGTGCTGGGCACGACTGGCCCCGGCGCTGAGGTGCGGCTCCTCCAGTCGGGGCGGACGCTCGCCCAGTCGCTCGCGGACCCGCAGGGGCGCTTCACGCTCCGGGCTCCGGTGGGTGCCCAGGGGCCCGCCGTCGTGGCGGCGACGAGCGCGGGGCGCATCTCCCGGCAGGTGGCCTGCCGACTGCCCCCGTAGGCGCTAGGACGGCCGGCGCCTTTTTTGCTCGGCGCCTTTTTTGCACTGGGTGGGTGGCACCAGAGGCCGGCTAGCCCTAGATTGAGGCGTCGCCCCAGTTCACCGGAAAAGCCAAGAAATGATCTCCATCACGCCGTTCGCTGCAGAGAAGGTCAGGGAAATCGCCTCGCAAGAGGGTCTCCAAGGTCAGGGACTGCGCCTGCGCGTCGTCGGCGGCGGCTGCGCCGGCTTCCAATACGACCTCTATTTCGAAGACAAGCCGACGGACATGGACGAGTCGTTCGAGTCGAACGGCGTGGCGATGTTCATCGATCCGCTGAGCTACCAGTACCTGGACGGCACCGAGATCGACTACGTCGAGGGCGCCTACGGGTCGGGCTTCAAGTTCGGCAACCCGAACGTGACCAGCACCTGCGGCTGCGGTTCGTCGTTCTCAGCCTGACCGCCCGAGCGACTGGGCGCGAAAGAGCGCTTGCTCCGATCGCTCCCCCCGTGGGACGTTCGGGCCGAGCAGGTGGTCCAGGCAATCGCCGGGCGCACATCCGTGTGCGCCGGGAGGAAAGTCCGGGCTCCACAGGGCAGAATGCCGGGTAACGCCCGGTGAAGGAAACTTCGAGGACAGCGCCACAGAAAACAAACCGCCGACCATTCGGTCGGTAAGGGTGAAACGGTGGGGTAAGAGCCCACCGCGCCTCCGGTAACGGTAGGCGGCACGGCAAACCCCATTCGGAGCAAGGTCAAGCAGAGGGCGCCAAGAACGGCCCGTTCGATGCCCTCGGGTCGACCGCTCGAGCCACTCGGCAACGTGTGGCCTAGAGGAATGATTGCCAGCGGGCGCTCGGGTGACCGGCGCACGTGCACAGAACCCGGCTTACGGACCGCCTGCTCCACGCCAGCTACGGCTGGCGTGTCTATTTCTGCGCCCAGCTTTCAGAACATCGAGCCGAGCGCCACACCGACGGCGAGGGAAATGACCAGGCCCACGAAGAGCGGCGCCCATTCGCTCCGCGCTTCGGGCCGCCGCGCGCTCGCCGCCAGACGGACGCGCTTTTCTGGCAGGTCGGTGCCAGAGCGACTGGAAGCCGGCTCCTCGCCGAGGTAGCCGAAGCCCAGTCGTTCCTCGAGCGTCGGCGCGGGTGGATCGACTTCCGGGGTCGACAGTGGTGGCGGCACGGACAGCCTAGCCAGGAGCGCGGCGAATTCCGCCAGCTGACTCAGGCGCTGCCAAGCCTGCTCGCCGGGGCGCCACACGTAGGTGCGCGGTCCGATTTCGCCCCGCACGACGCGCTGGGCGATCTCGTCGGCCTCGAGCGGCCCCACCGGCTCACCGCGAATGGCCACGTAATACCGGCCTTGGCTGAGGTCGGTGGGGAGCGGCGGCGGAAGGCTGGGCCTCACCGACGCCGGACCGACGCCGTCACCCGCGGCCGCGTGTGCGAGTCCGAGCGAGAGCACTAGGCGGTCCGAGGAGATACTCCGCGGCGGCCCGCTGCTCGTCACCTGCTTGCTGGGGCGGCGGCCCTGGATCGGGATGTCACCGCGGCAGCGGTGGCAACAAAGCTTGAGCGTGCGCCCGATGACATCGCCGTCGGCAACAAAGTACTTCGCCTGGCAAGCCGGACAGGAGAAGTTCATGGTGCTCGTGGCACCCCGCCGGGGGGGCGCGGTTCAGAGTAGACTCAGCAACTGTTTCTTGACGCTTTCGCGCGTGGCATCGTCTGGCGCAATCACGGCCGCCTTGTGCCAGGTCTCGGCCGCCTTGTTCTTGAATCCAGCCTTTTGATAGAGGATGGCTAGGTTCTTCACCGCCGGGAAATGCCTTGGGTTGATGCCCACGGCCTGCTCGAGCGCGGCGATGGCATCGAAGATCTGACCCTTCCTGCCAAACAAGAGCCCCAGGTGGAAGTGGAGCCGATAGGCGAGCGGATCGATTTCGACGCCCGACTTCATGAAGGCGATCGCTTCATCCAAGCGACCTTCCTTGTAGGCGGCCACGCCCTTCTTCAGGGCTTGCTCGGCCTTCTGGTGCATTGCCTCCAGGTCGACCTCGGGGCGCGCCAGCTTGCCCGCGAGCGCGGCCTCGACCGCCTCGACCACAGCCGCGATCTTGAACGGTTTCTCGAGGAAAGCCTCGACGCCGCACGACGCCTTCAAGTCCTCGGCATAGTGCCAACCGCGATACACCGCGCTCACCATCACGATCGGAATGTGGCCGTAGCGCTTGCTGCCCTTGATTCGGCGCGCGATGTCGAAGCCGTGCACCGTCGGCAGCATGGCATCGAGTAGGATCAAGTCCGGCGTGTGCTCCTTGACCATGCGCAGCGCCAAAGCGCCGTCGTCGGCCTGCAGCACACGGTAGCCCTTGCCAACCAAGAGGCGCTCGAGCATGCGCCGGATCTCGGCCTCGTCGTCGACCACGAGGACGGTGCCATGAACGACGGCGGGTCCACCCGACGGCTTGGGCGGGATGTCCATGACGACGCTGAGCTCGGAGTTGAGGTCTCCGAAGTCCTCGTCGGAGACGTCGGGCTCGTCTGCCGTCTTGTCCAAAGTAACCCCGAGCGGCTGGTGTCCGAGCGGCGGGGTGAGCGAACGCTTGGACGGACTGCTGCCCGGGCGCGACTTCTGGGGCGGCAGTGGGGTGTCGTCGGCGTCTGCGAAGTGATCCTTGTACGTGACGGTGGGCGCCGGCGCCGGGGCCATCCGCCCCGGGCTCTCGCTCGGGTCGATGGGGATCAGCACCGGATCGCTGGAGGGGGGGCCAGACGGCTCGATCGTGGCGACGCGAAGCCCGGCATTTGGTTCCGGCTCTTCGCCGATGTCCTCGAGCTCGAGCCCCGTCGTCCCTGCCCGAGCAGCACCTGTCTGAGCCGGACCCGGCAAGGTCAGGCTCGCGTCCATGTCTTCGGCGCCATCGTCAGTCTCAGTCACGTCGCCGGCGACATCGCCCAGAGGGCCCTCGACGAGTCCCGGTGGTGGTGGCGGTAAGGATGACTGCCGGTTCGTCGGCAACGGTTCGCTCATCTGAGCGATGTCTTCCGCACTGAGCCCGAGCTTTGCGAGCGTTTCCGCTGGGCAGCGTGGCCCGATGAAGTAATTGTCGCCGCGCGCCTTGCGTGCGTAGGCCTGTTCGATGGTCGCCGAGAGCGGTCGTTCGAGCGCCACGTAAGGGTAGACGCGCTTGCCGGTGACGAACTCGAGCTCGTCGATGACCTTCTTCTCTTTGGGGTTCGCCATGGCGACGAACAACCGTTCCCCGCGCGACAAGACCGGCAAGATGAGGTGGCGCTGGGCGATCTCGCGCGGCAAGAGGTCGAGGTCAGAGAGCTTGACGCACACCTGCTCGAGGTCGATGCCCGGGATGCCATGCTGCTCGCTCAGCGCCTTGAGCGCAGCAAGTCCGGAGATCGTTCCTTTTTCCGTGAGCCGCGAAGCCAGACGCCCGCCCCCGGCATGAAGCTCCTTTTCGAGTTCTTCCGGCGAGATGGCCCTCTGCTTGAGGAGGATGCGGCCGAGCTGCTTCTTTTCGGTCATGAAGGGCGAGAGCGGGCGACGGTTCTCCCCAGAATAGCGCAGGTCACGGGCTCTCCCGAATGGAATTGTCGTCAAGCGCTCCAGCGGCCCGGCCGGGCCCTCCTGTGCCCTCCTGTGCCGTCCCGTCACGAGAGGCGGCGCAGCGCTTCCGCCTGGAATGCCTCGAACACCCCCTGTTCGATGGCCTCGCGCGCCCGGCTCATCAGGCGGCCGTAGAAACGCAGGTTGTGAATGCTGAGCAGCCGATGCGCCAGAATTTCGCCAGCCATGTACAGGTGGCGCAGGTAGGCGCGACTGTAGCCACCTGTGCACGCGACGCAGTCACAGGCCTGGTCGAGTGGAGCCGGGTCGTCCTTGTAGCGGGCGTTCTTGATCACGAGTTTCCCCGCCTCGGTGAAGACCTGACCGTTGCGCGCGTTGCGCGTCGGCATCACGCAGTCGAAAAGGTCGATGCCGACGCCCACGGCGCGCAGCAGGTCGGCCGGAGTGCCCACGCCCATCAGGTAACGAATGCGCTGCGTGTCGAGCCGTGGCGCGACCTCGGCCAGCGTGCGGTGCATGGCCTCGTTCGGCTCGCCGACACTGAAGCCGCCCAGGGCCAGTCCCTCGAACGGAAGTTTGCTGAGCTCGCTCAGGTGACGCAGCCGAAGCTCCACGTCGGTGCCGCCTTGCACGATGCCGAACACCGCCTGGCCTGGGCGGCGCGCGGCCAAGCAGCGTTCCGCCCAGCGCGTCGTGCGTTCGAGCGCAGCCACGACCACCTCCCGTGGAGAGCCGCCCGGTGGACACACATCCAGCTGCATGGCGATGTCGGAGCCCAGGGCCCCTTGGACGCGCATGGCTTCCTCCGGTGAAAGAAGCAGCTTGCGTCCGTCCTTGTGGGAGCTGATCGCAAAACCGTCCTCGGACAGCTTGGTGCGCGCGCTCAGGGAGAAGGCCTGAAAGCCGCCGGAGTCGGTGACGATGGGGCCTTTGAAGCGAGAAAATTCATGGAGGCCCCCCAAGCGCTCGACCGTCTCCTCACCGGGCCGGAGCCACAGGTGATACGTATTCATGATGACCATGGAGGCGCCGGTCTGGGAGACCTCCTCCATCGACAGTGCCTTCACCGTCGCCTGCGTCCCGACCGGCATGAACGCCGGCGTCGCCACCGGGCCATGAGGCGTCGTGAGCACGCCGGCGCGCGCACCATGGCTGTGCGCCAGGGCGCGAAAGCTGACGGTCATCGCGCCACCTCCTGACTCCGCGCCGGGATCCACATCGCATCGCCATAGGAGAGGAATCGATAGCGGGCGTCGACGGCCGCACGGTACGCAGAAAACAAGCGTTCGTAGCCGGCGAAGGCCGACACCAAAGCCAAGAGCGTGCTTTTCGGCATGTGGAAGTTCGTCAGCAAAGCGTCGACGACGCGAAAGCGGTAACCAGGCTGAATCAAGAGGCTGGTGCGGCCGCTCATGGCCCGGACCTCACCGGGATGCTCGAGGTCGGCGGCGGCTTCGAGGGCGCGTACGACCGTGGTGCCAACGGCCACCACGCGCCCCCCCGCCGCTCGCGTCTGCCGGACGGCGTCCGCCAGGCCGTCCGAGACGTCGAAAGCCTCGGAGTGCATCGCGTGGTCATCCAAATCGGCGGCCACGACGGGCCTGAACGTGCCAATGCCCACGTGCAAGGTCAGCCGTTCGATCCTCGCGCCGCGCGCCTCCACCTCGCCCAATAGTTCGGTGGTCAGATGCAGCCCGGCCGTCGGCGCCGCGGCCGAGCCGAGGTGCCTGGCGAACACCGTTTGATAACGCGCTTGGTCGCGCTCGTCGGCGGCGCGCCGCATGTAGGGTGGAATCGGCAGCTCGCCGTGGTGCTCGAGCAGCGCATCGAGGTCGCCCGGGACATCGATCTCGAGCAAGCCCCCCTCCTGCTTGGCCCGAACGCGGAGCTGGATTTCACCCACCGTCAGGGCATCCCCGGGACGCAGCGGCCGATTAGCGCGCCCGAGCGCCGTCCAGCGCTGCGCATCGGGCGCCTCGACCGAGATGCGCTCGAGAAAGAGCAGCTCCACCTTGCCGCCCTCGTCGTTCTGACCGACCGTGGCCGACCTGCGACAGTAGAGCCGAGCGGGCCGGACCTTCGTATCGTTCAACACCAAGAGGTCGCCGGGTCCGAGCTCACCCGGAAAGTCCCGCACCAAGGCGTGCTGGAGTGTGCCATTTCCGACGACGCACATGCGCCCGCCATCTCGAGCCGCCAAGGGAGCGGACGCAATCAGCTCGTCGGGCAGGACGTAGTCGAACAGATCGGTGCGCACGGCTCTGCTTCGGATGAGGTTCAGCTGCGGCTCAGGTCAGTCGAAGGTGACGCCCAGCCGAGTCATCTTGCGCCATAGTGTCGTGGCGCTGATGCCGAGCGCCGTGGCAGCCTTTTCTCGATTGCCGGAGCTGCTGCGCAAAGCATCTTCGATCGCGACCTTCTCGGCGCGATCGACGATCCCGGCCAGCGTCCGATCGGCTGCCTCTTCCTTGTGCGGAGCGACCTCCGGCAGGATGTCGTCGAGCGTGATCACGCCGCCCGACGCCAAGGCCACCGCTTGCTCGACCATGTTCTCGAGCTCGCGCACGTTGCCGGGAAACGGATAAGCTTGCAGCTTTTCGATGATGCCGTCGGCGAGCCTCGCCCGCAGGCCCATCTTGTGGCTGTAGGTGGTCAAGAAGTGGTCGACGAGCAGCGGAATGTCTTCGGGCCGTTCGCGCAGGGGCGGCAGCTTGAAGCGCGCGACGTTGAGCCGATAGAAGAGGTCTTCGCGAAAGCGCTTGGCTTCCACCGCCTCTTGCAGCTCGACGTTCGTGGCAGCGATGACGCGCACATCCACCTTGATCGCGCGATTGTCGCCGACCCGCCGCACCTCGCCTTCCTGAATGGTGCGCAAGAGCTTGGCCTGAAAGGCCATGGTCGTTTCGGCGATCTCGTCGAAAAAGAACGTGCCCCCGTCCGCTTCTTCGAGCA
>Ga0247744_1000113_pt1 | contig 17652 bp, 11 predicted proteins | sample UWRJS154409C5_FD_180946 | JGI IMG/M metagenome (GOLD analysis project Ga0247744, IMG submission 180946) | Soil microbial communities from Arlington Agricultural Research Station in Wisconsin, United States - UWRJ-S154-409C-5 | ecosystem: Environmental > Terrestrial > Soil > Agricultural land... | reverse complement strand
CGGGCTGCCCGGACGAGAGCGTCAAGGACTGCGTCTGCGCGACCGACACCTTCTGTTGCACGGGCGCCTGGGACGCCACCTGTGTGGTCGAGGTCGAGGAGTTCGGTTGCGGCAGCTGTCAGGACGGCAGCGGCGGCACCGGGATCGGTGGCAGTGGCAGTGGCGGTGTCTTCAGCGGGGGCGGCGGGGCCTTCCCGACGGGTGGAGCTGGCGGCGTTGGCGACTGCTGCAGCGTGCAGGCCGACCCTGGCTGCAGTGAGCCGGGGATTCAGGGCTGCGTGTGCGGCTTCGATCGCTTCTGTTGCGAGGCTGAGTGGGACTCGACCTGCGTCGACGAAGTGTCGAAGTGCGGCGCGACCTGCGACGGCACCGGTGGCCAGGGCGGCAGCGGAGGTACGGCCGGCGACTGCTGCACCGCGCACTCGGGCACCGAGTGCAGCGTGCCCGAGATTTCCGACTGCGTGTGCGCCGGCGACGAGTTCTGCTGCCTCACCGAGTGGGACAACCTCTGCGTGAGCGGTGCCGAGGCCTGCGGTGCCGATTGTTCGAGCGGTGGCACGGGCGGCGTCGGCGGTAGCGGAGGCATCGGCGGCACGGGCGGCGTGCCGAATACCGGCGGCGTGGGTGGTACGGGCGGCGTACCGAACACCGGTGGCGTCGGCGGTACAGGCGGCGTGCCGAACACCGGCGGCATGGGGGGCGGTGGTGGTGTCGGCGGAGCGGGCACGTGCTGCTTCGAACAGACGTCGCCGAGCTGCTCGAACCAGATTGTCAAAAACTGCGTCTGCTATCTCGACGAGTTCTGCTGCCAAACCGCCTGGGACGGCATTTGCGTGGCCGAAGCGCAGAGCGAATGCGGCGCCGTCTGTGGGACCCCGACTTGCGACGCATTCCCAGGAGCTTGTGAGTCGTGCGCCTGCAACTACTGCAGCGACTCGCTGAGCGCTTGTGAGGCCGATGCAGGCTGCAACTGCATCGTCGACACCGGGTGCAGCGGCGTCGACTGCTTGGCGCCCGAGACGTGCGGCAGCGTGCTCACCAGCGGTACGTTGTTCAGCGCCATTGGCTTGGCCTACGAGCTCCTCACCTGCGCCCAAACGGCCGGTTGCCCCTGCCCCTGAGCTGGGTCAGTGCGTGACTGTGCTCGCGGGTCGCGTCTCGACGAGGGACATCGGCCAGGCCAGAGGATCGCGTAGCCAGTCCCCGTCCGCGTTGCGAAACTCCACGTACAGGTCGTAGTGGCCCGGCCCCGGTGGAAACGGCACCCCCATGGTCCGGGTGCGGAAGCGGTGACCCGCCGGGCGATGGCGGTGGACCTCCGAGTAGCTCGACAGGCCCGACTGCCCGACCAGCACGAAGCGCATGAACAGCTCGCGGCCCACTTCGTCGCCCTGCAGTCTGAAGTAGCAGTGCACCTCGAGCGGGAGGGTGTTCTTGGGCGGTGGCGGCGCGCCAGGTGGCACGTTGATCTGCTCGACCAGCGTAAACAGGCTGATGTTGCTCGTGCTCTGATCGAGCGACGAACCAAGGCAAACGGTGAGCGCGTAACAGTGAGGCATCTTGGTCAAACGCCGAAAGGCCAGGCGCTGCCGGTCGCATAACCCAGAACCGTCGTCGCCCCAAAAAGGAGTGCCACGACGGCCGCAACGCGGGCGAGCACTGGCAGCTTGACCGTCTGCGTCGAGAGCCAGGACCAGGCGAGCACTCCCGCCATCGTGAGCAGCGCATTGAGCGGCAGGCCGTAATAGGCGGTCGAAAGATAGCCGGCCAGCCGCCAGCGGTACTCCTCGAGCTCGACGCCCTGGACGAACGTCGGCCAGCCAACGAACCAAAGGTGCCCCAGAGCCGCGATCAGCACGAGCCAAGCGGCGGCACGTCTGGGGGCCACTCCGGACGCATGATGAACCGCGAGCGAAATCAAGAACAGTAGCCAGAAGACAGCGACGAGCGCGCGGCCCGGCAGCGGGAGCAGTCGCTCGAACAGGAGCCTTTGCCAGATTGCCCCGACGGCTCCCAGGACGGACGCAGTCAAAAGCAGCCAGCTCGGTAGGTTGGCCGTCACTGGGCCCGAGCCTTTCACGGCGACCTCACTGCAGGCAATTGGGAACGCTTGCTTCGAGCGTGCTATTTTGAGCGCGTCATGCGATGCGGAGAGGCCCAAGCGCCATTTGGCCCCCGCCGTCGGCGGCAGCTCACCATCGCCTTTTTGCTGGGGGTTTGCGCCGCGTCCTGTCAGGCAAATGCCCCGCCCGACGATCCCCGGGTGGCGGCTGCGGAGGACCCGGACGCGCAACGCGAGCTGCGTGCGCTCGAAGCCGAGTGGGCCGTCGCCTCGTCCCTCGAACGTCAGCGCATGCGGGGGCGACTCGAGAAATTCGTCGAGCGCTGGGACGACGACGGGAGTGCGGCGCGCGGACGCCTGCTTTTGGCGCGCTCGCTGCTCTTGGCCCACAGGGACCAGGCGGCCGAGCAGGCGCTCGAGCCGGTGTTGGCCCTTTCGGCCGGACTGAGCCGCGATGAAGCATCGATCGTGCTCGCCGCCATTCGGCATCACCAGGCGCGCGATGTCGAAGCGTTGGCCTTGCTCGAGCCCCTGGCCGGAAAGCTGGTCACCGACGAGGCGCGTGACGAGTTCGCCGAGGTGCGCGTGCAAGCAGCCTTGGCCGCTCGTCGCTGGCGACTCGCGATGGACACCATGGTTTCCTGGGTCGACGACGCCGGGGCTCGCGCGGACGAGGTCAGGCCCTGGGTGTCGCGCGCCGTGGTCACTGTCCCTGATCAGGCGCAGTCGCGAGTGCTCGCCGATTGGTCCGCGGAACCAGTTGAAAGCGAAGGCCGGAATTTCGTCATGGGCGTGATGGTTCATCACCTGGTCAAGCGGGCGATCGAAACGGACGATCCCCAGCTGGCCCGAGATCTGCTGGCGCATTCGCCGGCCTGGCTTCGCTCGAGCGACGCTGGTGGCGAGCTGACCTTGCTGGCCAGCCGGGCGGAAGAGGAAGCGCACGTCTCGGGCCGGCTCGTCGGCGTCGTCGTCGGTGGGCCCGACCAGCTGTCGCAGACGCGGAGCGCCGCGCTGGCGGCGGGCCTAATGAAAGGAATTGCCGATTCGGAGGCCGTCGCTGGCCCGGAGGCGATCCGACTGATCTTCGAAGGCTCGGACGCCGGCATCGAGCCCGCGCTGGCGGCGCTGCGCGGACAAGGAGCGGTCGTGCTCATCGCGGCCACGGACCCGGTGTCGTCGGTCGCGGCCCTCACCTTTGCCGAGACCAGGCATGTCCCGGTCGTGGTCCTGGCTTCGCCGATCGATCTCACGGCCGATCGGCTGCGCTACGGCTTCGACTTCGGTGTCGCGCTCGGTCAGCAGCGGCATGCCATCGAGAAGGCGTTGACCCTGCCCGGCCAACTTCCCGTTGCTTTCGTCGGACCGACGGACACGCCGTGTCCTGGCCTCGACTCCCGGCCGGGGCAGACGACACTGCCGCTCAAGGAATGGAAGGACCTCGGCGTGCGCACGATCGGCCTCCTGGGTGACGCGCGCTGCGCGAAGCTCGTGATCGAGGAGGCAGCAGGATTGCCCACTCGTCCCACCTTCGTGCTCGGACTGGAGGCTGGGTCCGCCGAGGACTTGGCACTTGCGTCGACCAAGCGCTCCCCGCGCATCGCCCACGTGGCCGTGGGGCTCTTTCCGGAACCGGTGGTGGCGCGCAAGAGCGACCGCTTCGAGGCCGGCGAAGGCACCGAGGTTCAGGCCTCACCCAGCTTCTTCGAGGCAGTTGGCCGCGACCTGGCCGCGCTCTTGCGGGTGGCGCTGCTCGAGGTGCCCAGCTCCACCGCCAGCGACCCGGAGTCCGTGCGCTTTCTGCACGACCGAGCGCGGACCGGCCTGGAGAAGGCCACGGCTGGGCTCGTCACCAGCGAGAGCAGCGGCTTTCGCGGGCGCCATCAAATCGAACGCCAGATGCGCGTCGTCGGACTCGAGGGCCCGTGAGCTTGCGCCCGATCGCGCTGCCCACGGAGGCCGCCACCACCGAGTTGGCCGGCGTCGTCGCGCCCTTGCTCGAGGCGGGAGATCTCTTGGTGCTGACGGGCGACCTCGGGGCGGGCAAGACGTTCTTCGCCGGTGCGCTCTGTCATGCGCTCGGCTTGGACGAGGACGAAGCCGTCACGAGCCCGACGTTCTCGCTCGTCAGCGAGTATCGAACGCGACTCTTGGTCCTGCACGCCGACCTCTACCGTTTGGAGGAGGCAGCCCAGGTGTTCGAGCTCGGCCTCTGGGAACGCCGCGGCGAAGGGGCCCTGTTGGTCGTCGAATGGGGGCTATCGTTTCTCGACCAGCTCGGCGGTGATGCGATCGAGATTTCGTTCGACCTCGAGCCCCGTCGCGCCCGGGTAGCGGTGCATGGGCCGCGGGCGGCGCAATTCTCCACCAGCCTGCTGGCCTCGCTCGAGCGCCAGGACGAGCTTCGCTTCTACTCAGGGTCGGGCTAGCTCGGCGTTGCTAGCTCGGCAGTGCCGCGGCGCAGCAGTGGATGGGTGAGGAGGCGCGCACCCAAGATCGCGGTGCCTACCGAGACTTCGACGCAAAGCGCGAGCCAGGCGCCCGGCGCGCCGTAGCCGCCCCGAACTCCCCAAAGGAACGTCAAGGGCGGTGTGAAGATCCAAGCGCAGAGCACGGTGACCCAGGCGACCAAACGAATGGCGGAGAGCCCGCGCAAGATGCCTTTGAACAGGTTGTAGAAGGCATTGATCAGCTGAAGCAGGGCCGCCCACCTGAGCGTAACGACCCCGACCAAGACGACCGGAGCTTCATCATTGAACAGCCGGATCAACGTGCTCGGTGCGGCCAGGAACAGCAAGCACAGGAGTGCGGCGTAGCCGCCCGCCAGCGCCAGGCCGGATCGGGTCAAGACGACGAGCAGCGCGAGACGTCCAGCACCGACCACTTGGGACACCAGGATGCACACCGCTTCCGAGATCGCGATCAGCGGGAGGAACGACACGAGCGAGAGCTGCAGCACGATCTGGTGCGCTGCAACTTGAACGGGACCGACTTCGAGCAGCAAGAGCGGAACGACCGTAAACGCGATCATGTCCAGGACGCGCTCGAGCCCACTGGGCAGGCCGCGGCGAACGGTGGACAGGGCCTGCGACCAGGAGCTCCTCCCCACGAAGAAACCCTCTGGGCGCTGGAGCCAGACCAAGAGTCCAGCCTCGACCAAGGCCGAAGCCACGGACGCCCAGGCGGCGCCAGCGACACCCAACCCGAGGCCGAAGATCAGCGCCGCATCGAGGGGAGCGTGGACCACGTTGGCCACCAGCGTGGCGCGCATCGGTCCGGACGAGTCGCCGCGGGCCTGGCGCCACTGCGCCAAGGCTTGCGTGACGAGGACGAGCGGGCAGCTCAGTGCGCGCACCAGGACGTAGTCCCGCGCCAGGAGTGCGGTCCCGAGGTCGCTCGTCAGGAGTGGCAGGAAGAAGCCGAGCACCAGAGCCACGGCGGTGGAAATGAGGCCGAGGACCACCGCAACTCGTAGGAAGGCGCCGAGCTCCGAGCGCACGGCGGCGTCGTTCCCCTGACCGACCGCTTCGCCGACGCGAACCCGCGCCGCGCCGAACAGGGCGGTGCCGAACGACACCACGGTGAAGACTCCCATGCCGCCCAGGCCCACCGCTGCCAGCTCCGTCGAGCCGAGCCAACCGATGAACAAGGTGTCCACCAGCGTCATCGCGCTCACCGAAAGGAGGGAGATGACCATCGGGCCCGACAGACGGAGCAGCTCGCGGAACGGTCGCGCTTCCCAGGGCAGGGCGGACCGGTCCAGTTCCGCTGTGAAGGAGCCGGCGCGCGGGCTGTCCATGCCCCCGCTTCAGTAGTGGGAAACCCCCGCCCGTCGATGGGCCGCGGATTTCAGCCTGGAAGTAGGACCTTCGCGGCTCCTGCGAGCGGCTGCTGCCACGGCTGGCGCCGTCATGGTACTTTCGCCAACGTCATGATCGCCTTTCAGGTTGTTCGGCCTTCCTTCGGGCGCGCGCTCGGCGTGCTCCTTGCCCTCGCTACCGTCCTGCCCTTCGCCGGTGTGGCTCGCGCCCAGAGCGAGGAAGACCGGGCCAACGCGCGAGCAGCTGCGGGAGCCGGTGCCGACGCATTCGACGCGGGCAACTTCCAGAAGGCCGCGGACTACTTCGAGCGTGCAGAGAGCCTGGTCCACAGCCCGGTCCACCAGTTTTACATCGCCCGCTCGGTCAAGGAGCTCGGGCAGCTGGTCAAGGCGCGCGAGCTCTGCATGCGGGTCGTCCGCGAGGGGACCAAAGGCGCGAGCTCGGGCGTGGTGGCCGCCAACGACGGCTGTGACGACATCTTGAAGGAGCTCGAGGGCCGCATCCCCGCCTTGACCATCGAGGTCGTGGGGCTCGAAAAAGGCGTCAAGTACGCGATCAAGCGCAACGGCGTGGACGTGTCCTTGGCGGTGGTCGGTATCCCTGCGCCCGTGGATCCAGGCGAGTACACGGTGACGGGTACGGCCGATGGCTTCTACGCCGAAGAACAGAAGGCCAGCCTGGCCGAAGGCGGCCAGGCCACCGTCACCCTGACCTTCCAGGCCGGCGCGCCGCCGGTCGGCGCCGTCACGACCACCGCCGTCGCGACCGAGCAGCCTCCGGAAGAGGCGGCCAAGCCGGCGCAAAGCACGCCCGCCGAGGCCGACAAGAAGTCCGGCATGGTCGGGCCCCCGGTCGCCTCGTATCTGCTCTGGGGCGGCGGTCTCGGTGCGATCGCTTTCGGCGTGGTCATGGGTCTCGACTCGAAGGCCCAAGCGGATCGCGTCGTCGAGCTGTGCGGTGGCAACCCAGCGCAGTGCGAGGTCGACCCCAATACCGACGCCGCCGACGAGATCACCAACTTGAACAACCAGGCGGGCACCAGCCAGATCCTCTCCATCGTCGGCTACGGCGTGGGCGGTGCTGCCATCGCCACCGGCGTCGTGCTCTGGATCATCGAGGCCAACGGCGCCAAGAAGGCGACCGCGTCGCACGTCGAGCCTCGCCTGCGCCCCGTCGTGGGGTTCGGTCACGTCGGGCTCGCCGGCACGTTCTGAGGCGCTGTCCGCGGACGCGCCCGTGGCGCGGCGCTAGCTCACGCGCCTGCTGCGCGCTGCTCGGTGGCGTGCGCGGTCAGGCGCCGCGCGGGCCCTGCGCCGTCACTTGACGACGATGATGCGGCAGCCGGCGCAACCGTTGGGACGGTTCGGGTCGGCGTCGTCGCACTGCTCGCTGTCTTCCTGCACGACGCCGTCGCCGCAGTACTCGCCGAGGGTGCAATCGGCGCTGCAGCGATTGTGACCGCCCGTGTTCTCGGCTTCGCCGTTGTCGCACTGCTCACCGGCGGCAATGATGCCGTCGCCGCAGATGGCCGTGCAGTCGCTGCGGGCGGTGGAGAAGCCGGAGAGGGTGAGCCGGAAGCTGGAGCTTTCGATCTTGCGGTCCGCGTGGAAGACGGTGATGCGGTACACCTTGCCGTCGTCGAGGCCATAGGTGCCCGCCGTAGCCGCGCTGATCTCCACGAAACCGTCGACCGGCTGGTGCACGCTGCCCAGGTCCACGGCCAAGCGGTCGTTCACGAACACCCAGACGTCATCGTCGCCCGTGAAGTCGAGGCGGGCCGTGACGGCGGCGTCGTACTTGAACCAGTAGACGACCTCGGTCGTGAAGTAGAAGTTGTGAGGCTGGGCGGCCGGGTTGACCGCCGTTTCGAGTGGCCAGGGATAGCCGTACTGCGGCGGGATCTTGGCCACCACGCCAGCGTCCGGCGACACCTCGCCGTCCACGGGGAAAAACACGGGAGTGCCGTCGTAGACCTCGAGCGCGCGTGCTGCGCAGGTGCAATCGCCGCCGCAGCCGTTCGGTACCAGGCAGGGGAAGAAGCACTCGTCGAGCTCGGGATCGAAGGGCTCGTCGTTGCAGCCCATGAACTCGGGCGGCGAAGCCATGCACATGGTGTCGCCGTTGCCGCACCAGCGCGGCTCGTAGACGGTCCACTGCTCGCCGTTCGCTCCGTAGCGGTTGACGAAGCCGCCGTTGCCGTTGTCGAACAGGACGAGCTCACTGACGATCGGTGAGGCAACGGTGTCCGTGTACCAATCACCCAGATTGCTGATGCACTCTTCGGTCGCAGCGGCGGTCGCGACCGGGTGGCCGTCGGTCAACGTCGGCTCGACCAGCCCCGGCGTGGCGTCCACGCCGCCATTGCTTCCCTTGCAGTCGACCTCGAAGTCCGTGTGCGAGCCGTCGAAATCACGGAAGACGACCGGGACGCGCAGCACGCACTCGCCGTTGACCTGTTCGCAGTCGGCTGCTTCGGCCGCGCACTCGTAGCCCTCTTCCTGCTGGCAAGTCGACGAACAACCGTCGCCGTCGATACCGTTACCGTCGTCGCACACCTCCGGCGCGATGATCAGGCCGTCCCCGCAGGCCGAGGTGCAGCCGTCCGTGCCACAAATGGGCTCGCCTTGGCAGGTTGCGCTGCAGCCATCCAGGGGCACGGCGTCGCCCTCGTCGCAGGTTTCCGCGCCTTCCTTCGTGCCGTCGCCGCAGACCGTCGGCGTGCACGTGCTCGTCGGGGTGCCGTTGCAGGTCCAGCCGATCTCGAACTTGCACGTGGGCGAGCAGCCATCAGCCTCGGCGAGGTTTCCATCGTCGCACTGCTCGGGAAAGATCAGGGCGGCGTCCCCACATTTGGCGAACGGGCGGCAGGGCTGTCCGGGCTCCGGGCAAACGAATCCAGGTTCGACGTAGCGGCAGTTGGAGCCACAGCCGTCGTCGCTGTTCATGTTGCCGTCGTCACAGGCCTCGTCGTCGTTCAGGACACCGTCGGCGCACGAGGCCGTCGGGGGTGCCTCGATGACCTCGATGGGCACCTCGGGCAGGTTGATCGTGGTTCCACCGCTGCCGAGATCGATGGTCGAGCCGCCGGACCCGTCGCTGCCATCGGTGCTGCCATCTGGGCCGAGGTCGCCCGCCGTGCAGGCGAAGGCGATCAGCGGGACGGCGAACAAACTGGCGACGAAGATCTTGGTCCGAATAAGCATGGGAAGCTGGCCTCGAGCTGTGGGCCCCCACCGTGGGCCGCAACGGTGCAGCTGGTGGGGGCCGGGGAAGCGCTTCGATTATTTCACGACCAGGAGGCGGCAGCCAGCGCACGTCGAAGGAGCGGCTGGATCCGCGTCGTCGCACTGCTCGCTGTCTTCCTGCACGACGCCGTCGCCGCAGTACTCCCCGATGGTGCAGTCCGCGTTGCAGCGATTGTGGCCGCCGGTGTTCTCGGCTTCGCCGTCGTCGCACTGCTCTCCTGCGGCGATGATCGCGTCACCGCAGACGGGCAGGCACTCGCTGCGGGCGGCGTTGAAGCCGGACAGGGTGAGCTGGAAGCTCGAGCCTTCCGGTTTCCGCTCTGCGTGGAAGACCTTGATCTCGTAGACGCCGCCGTCCTGGAGGCCGAGGTCGGCCACGGTGGTCTGGCCGTTGTCGAGCGGGCCACCGGCGGGACCTTCGTCACCCGGGTCGGGCGGCTGCGAGGTCGACCACGTCACGTTGCCGTTGGCCGCGAACGTGAACTGGCCCGTGAGCGGCACGTGGATGCCGCCGAGGTCGATCAGCAGGCGGCGGTTCACGTAGACGAAGACGTCATCGTCGCCGATGAAGCTGAACTCCGCCTGCATGCCGTCGGTGTACTCGAACCAGTACGCAATCTCCGAGGTGAAGTGGAAGTTGTGCATGGGCGACCCAGCTGGCGGGTTCTCACCCGTGCCGCCGGCTTCCCACGGCCAGCCGAGGCCCATGTAGACCTGGGCCGGGATCTTGGCCGCGCCGCGCGTGTCCTGCAGGATGCCCGGGGCGTCGTCGATGGGGAAGAACAGCGGGTTGCCGTCGAGGGCGAGCTGCTCGCCGCCCACGCACCACTGGGCGTTGTTGTTGCTGCACGGCAGGCACATGGCGGAGCACTCCGCGATGCGCGCGTCGAAGGCCGTCTGGCAGTCGACGAGGCAAGTGTCGAACGCTTCCTCGGCGGCCGTGATGGTCTCCTCCTGGGTCGCGATGTCCTCTTCCAGCTGCGCGATCTGATCCTCGTTGGGAGGATTCTGATTCATGGCGTTGGCGAGCTGGTTTTCCAGCTGCATCAGGTCGTTATTTTCCTGATCGATCGCCAGGCGCTCCGTTTGGCAGGTGGTGTCTTGCTCACCGCAACGGAGCGGCTCTTCACCGGCGAACGGATACTGCGGATCGCGGGCGCGGTTGGTGCAGCCATCCTCGCAGGCGGCCTGCGACGCGTAGTTGCCCGTCTCCTGTGCGGTCTTGACGCTGGCGAAGTACTGCTCGCCGTTCGCGCCGTAGCGGTTCACGAAGCCGCCCTGGCCGTTGGCGTAGAGCATGATGTTGCCCACGATCTGCGCGTTGTTCGCCGAGGTGTTGTACCACTCGTTGAACGTGTCCGCGGACGTCACGTGCGAGAGCTCGGGAGAGGCCTGGTAGACGGGCTTGCCGTTGGCGTCGAGCTTGTTCGTGACGATGCCCGGCGCGTGCCCGTCCATGTCGCCGTCCTTGTAGGGCGGCCAGAAGTCAGGGTGGCTCTCGTTGAAGTCGCGGAACACGATGGGCAGGTTCAACGTGCAGTCCTCGCCTTCGCAGGGGGGCGCCTGGCTGCACACGTAGCCCGGCTCTGCTTGGCAGGTGTCCGAGCAACCGTCGCCCTTGATGCCGTTACCGTCGTCGCATTGCTCCGCGCCGATGATGAGGCCATCGCCGCAGCTCGAGGTGCAACCCATGTCGGTGCAGGTTGGTTCGCCCTGGCAGGTGGCGCTGCAGCCGTCGAACGGCGCCGTGTTGCCTTGAACGTCACACGTCTCGGCGCCTTCCTGCGTGCCATCGCCGCAGGTTGTCGCGTGGCAGGTGCTCGGTGAACCGTCGCAGGTAAAGCCAATCTCGAACTTGCAGGTCGGCGAGCAGCCGTCGCCAGCGTTCAGGTTGCCGTCGTCGCACTGCTCGGGGAACACCACACCGCTGTCGCCGCACTTGGCGAACGCACGACACGGCTCGCCAGCGTCGGGGCAGACCCAGCCCGGCTCGACGTAGCGGCAGTTGGAGCCGCAACCATCGCCGCTCGCCATGTTCCCGTCGTCGCAGGCCTCGTCGTCGTCGAGGTTACCGTCGGCGCACGAAGCCGTCGGCGGAGCGTTGATGATCTCGTCGTCGATGCCGCCGCCATTGGCGCCGACGCCGTCGAGGCTACCGTCCACCGATAGACCGCCACCACCCGAACCGGTGCTGCCGTCGTCGACAGTGCCGTCGGGACCGACGTCTCCCGCCGTACAGGCGAAAACGAAGGCGGAGAGGAGGAGGGAGCTGTGAAGGAGGAACTTCGTTTTGAAAAGCATGGCTACGTTGGGGGTTGTGGGGTCGATGGGCTATTGGCTCGAGTAAGGGAAGGCCCGGAAAGTATTGCGGAGGGTGGGGCTCACTTGACGACCAGTAGGCGACAACCGGCGCACTCGGCCGGGCGGGCCGGGTCGGCATCGTCGCACTGCTCGGCCTCGGGCTGGACGACACCGTCGCCGCAGTACTCGCCGATGGTGCAGTTCATGTTGCAGCGGTTGTGGCCACCGGTGTTGCCCTCTTCGCCGTCGTCGCACTGCTCGCCAGCGGCGAGGATGCCATCACCGCAGACGGGGACGCACTCGCTGCGCGCTGCGTTGAAGCCGGACAGGGTGAGCTGGAAGCTCGAACCTTCGGGCTTGCGCTCGGCGTGGAAGGCCTTGATCTCGTAGACGCCGCCGTCTTCGATGCCGAGGTCGGCGAGCGTGGTCGTCCCGCTGTCGATGATTTCGTCGACCGAGTCGGCGACACCGGGATCGTGAGGCGTCATCGTCTCCCAATCGACGTCGCCGTTGGCAGCGATGCTAAACCAGCCGGATAGCGGCACGTGGATGCCGCCCAGGTCGACGAGCAGGCGGCGGTTCAAGAACACCCACATGTCGTCGTCGCCGACGAAGGCGAACTTCGCCGTCATGCCCGCTTCGTACTTGAACCAGTAGGCGATCTCGGACGTGAAGTGGAAGTTGTGCAAGGGCATGCCCGGCTCCCACGGCCAGCCGAGCCCTTCGTAGATCTGGGCGGGGATTTTGGCAGCGCCGCGCTCGTCCTCGAGGATGCCCGGAGTTGGCGGGTCGATCGGGAAAAACAGCGGGTTGCCGTCGTAGAAGTTCTGGCTGACGTTGCCGGCGCAGAAGCAGTTGGTGCAGCAGTTGGCGGGCACGTCGGCGGGCTTCGTGGCGCCGATCTCCCAGCACTCATCGACGGTTGCATCGAAAGCCGGCGTGTTGCACTGGCCTGCCGCGGATGCTTCCGCGCAGTCCGTATACGTCTCGTTGAGGTTGCCGCACCAACGGCCGTTACCCGTCGCCGTACCAGCATACTGCTCGCCGTTCGGCCCGAAGCGATTGACGAACCCGCCGTCGCCGTTCGGGTACAGCATGATGTTGCCCACGATGAGGGCGTTGTTCGCCCCGGTGTTGTACCACTCGTTGAACGTAGCGGCCGAAGTGACGTGGGACAGCTCGGGCGACGCCAAGTACACGGGCTTGCCGTTCTCATCGAGCGTGTCCTCCACGATGCCCGGCGCGTGCCCGTCCATGTCGCCCTGCTGGAAGGGCGGCCAGAAGTCGGGATGGCTCTCGTTGAAGTCGCGGAAGACGATGGGCAGGTTCAGCGTGCAGTCCTCGCCCTCGCAGGGCGGCGCCTGGCTGCAGGTGTAGCCGTCTTCCGGCTGGCAGGTGGCCGAGCAGCCGTCGCCCTCGATGCCGTTGCCGTCGTCGCACACCTCCGGTGCGATGATGAGGCCGTCACCGCAGCTCGACGTGCAGCCCTGCTCGGTGCAAGTGGGCTCGCCCTGGCAGGCGGCGCTGCAGCCGTCGAACGGCTCGGTATTGCCGGCGACGTCGCAGGTCTCGGCGCCTTCTTGATTCCCGTCGCCACACACGGTGGGGCGGCACGCGCTCGGCGTGCCCGGTTCGTTGTCGCAAGTGAACCCGACCTCGTACTTGCAGTTCGGCGAGCAACCGTCACCGGCGGTGAGCCCACCGTCGTCGCACTGTTCCGGGAACACGACGCCACCGTCGCCGCACTTGGCGAACGCTCGGCAGGGCTCGCCGGCATCGGGGCACACCCAGCCTGGCTCGACGTAGCGGCAATTCGAGCCGCAGCCGTCGCCGCTCATCATGTTGCGATCGTCGCAGGCCTCGTCATCGTCGAGCACGCCGTCGGCGCAGGAGGCCGTGGGCGCCTGGTCGATCAGGTCCGGCGGAATGACGCCGTTCTGTCCACCGCTGCCCAGGTCGAGGCCGGTGCCACCAGCACCCGGGGTGTTGCCGCTGCCACCGCCCGTGCCGACGGAGCCATCGGGACCGAGGTCACCCGCCGAGCAGCCGAACGCAATCGCACCGGTCAGGGCGGCGCAGCTGAGCAGGAGCTTGGTCTTGGCTTGCATGGTCACTTCACGATCAAGATGTCGCAGCCGGCGCAATCGGCCGGGGCCTGCGGGTCGGCGTCGTCGCACTTCTCGGCTTCCGGCTGTACGATGCCGTCACCGCAGTATTCGCCGAGCGTGCAGTCCGGGTTACAACGGTTGTGGCCGCCCGTGTTTTCGGCCGTGCCGTCGTCGCATTGCTCGCCGGAGGCGATGACGCCGTCACCGCAGACCGGGAGGCACTCGCTGCGCGCCGTGTTGAAGCCGGTCAACGTGATCATGAAGCTCGAGCCTTCTGGCTTGCGCTCGGCGTGGAACATCTTGATCTCGTAGACGCCGCCGTCTTCGATGCCGAGCTCGGCGAGAGTCGTCGTGCCGCTGTCGATGATCGTGTCCACCGAGCCGCCCACGCCCGGGTCGAGCGGGGTCATCGTCTCATAGGCGACGCTGCCGTTCGCCGCGATGTTGAAGGTGCCCGAAAGCGGCACATGGATGCCGCCGAGATCGATGAGCAAGCGACGGTTCAAGAACACCCACACGTCGTCATCGCCGACGAAGGAGAAGTCCGCCGTCATGCCGGCCGTGTACTTGAACCAGTAGGCGATCTCGGAGGTGAAATGGAAGTTGTGCAGCGGCTGGTTGGGGCCGGGGTTACCGTTGTCGTCGACGTCGGCGGGGTTCTCCCACGGCCAACCGAGGCCTTCGTAGATTTGCGCCGGGACTTTGGCTGGGCCGCGCGCGTCCTCCAGGATGCCAGGCGTCGGCGGATCGATTGGGAAAAACAGGGGGTTCCCGTCGTACTCGCCCATCTCGCCGATGTACTTCTCACCGTTCGGCCCGATGCGATTGACGTACCCACCGAGGCCGTTGGCGTACAGCATGATGTCGCTGACGATGAGCGCGTTGGCGGCGTTGTTCGTGTACCACTCGGCGAACGTCTGGGCCGAGGTGATGTGCGACGTCGGCGGCGACGAGGCCCACACCGGCTTGCCGTCTGCATTGAGCCGATTCATCACGACGCCCGGGGCGTGCCCGTCGTTGTCGCCATCCATGTACGGCGGATAGAAGTCCGGGTGATCCAGGTTGAAGTCGCGGTACAGGATCGGAAGGTCCAGCGTGCACGTCGTTCCCGTGCAGGGCGCCGCCTGCATGCACATGTAGCCGGCCTCCTGTTGGCAGGTGTCCGAGCAGCCGTCGCCCGGGATGCCGTTGCCGTCGTCACATTGCTCGGTACCGAGGATGAGACCGTCGCCGCACTTCGACGTGCAGCCCATGTCCGTGCAGCTGGGCTCGGCTTGGCAGCTGGTGCTGCAGCCGTCGAACGGCTCGCCATTGGCTTCTTCGCAGGTTTCTGAGCCTTCCTGCACGCCGTCGCCGCAGACCGTCGCGCGGCAGGTGCTGGAGGGGCCGGGTACAGCCTCGCAGGTGTACCCGATCTCGAACTTGCAGGTGGCCGAGCAGCCGTCGCCGGCGCTGACGTTGCCGTCGTCGCACTGCTCGGGCACGTTGACCGCGCCATCGCCGCACTTGGTGAACGGCCGACAAGGCATGCCCTCCTCTGGGCAGACGAAGCCGGGTTCGATGTAGCGGCAGTTGGAGCCGCAGCCGTCGCCGCTGTTCAAGTTGAAGTCGTCGCAGGCTTCGTCGTCGTCGCGGATGCCGTCGGCGCACGAGGCGGTCGCCGGCGTGTTCATTTCCTCGGGTGTGATGCCCGGGATCGTGCTGTTGCTCCCGCCGCTGCCGCTGGGCCCACCGACTCCGCCCGTGCCCACCGAGCCGTCGGGACCGGAACCATCCGGGCCGACTTGGCCCGCCATGCAACCGGCAAAGGCCATCGACACGATCGAGAGGACCAGCGAACTCTGGAGGAAGGACTTCGTGCTGAGGTGCATGGCCGTCTCGGTGGTCGGTCTTCGAGCAAGTCGAGGAGTGGGGAACTGTCGGGGTCTAGGGCACGCTTACTTCACCACGAGCAGGTGGCACCCGGCACAGTTCGAGGGCTTGTTTGGGTCGGCGTCGTCGCATTCTTCCTGTCCTTCCTGCACAATTCCGTCTCCGCAGTATTGGCCAATGGTGCAGTCCGCGTTGCAGCGGTTGTGTCCGCCCGTGTTGCCTTCCGTGCCGTCGTCGCACTGTTCACCGGCACCGATGATGCCGTCGCCACACACCGGCATGCACTCGCTGCGCGCAGCATTGAAACCCGAGAGCGTCAGCTTGAAGGACGAGCCGGTGACCTTGCGCTCGGCGTGGAACACGCGCACCTCGTAGACGCCGCCGTCCTCGAGTCCGAAGTCGGCTACGTCACCCGTTGCCCTCACGGGCTGCCCGCCCGTGTCGAGGCCGTGCACCATGTTCACCGTGCCATTGGCCGCGATGGCGAACGACCCTTCGTGCGGCACGTGTAGGCCACCGAGGTCCACGGCCAGGCGCCTGTTGACGTAGACCCAGACGTCGTCGTCACCGACGAACGTCAGGTTCGCCGTCATGCCGTCGGTGTATTTGAACCAGTAGGCGATCTCGGACGTGAAGTGGAAGTTGTGCAGGGGCGCGGTGCACGTGGCGCCTTCGTCGAGCGTCGGGTCCTCCCATTGCCAGCCGCCACCGTAGACTTCCTCGGGGATCTTGGCGCAGGACATGCCGCCGCCGGTGTCCGGCAGCGCATTCGGCGCGTCGTCGAGCGGCAAAAACAGCGGATTGCCGTCGAGCTCCGTGATGGTTTGCTCGCAGCCGGCCGCGGGATTGTAAGTGCACGGCTGGCAGGTGGTGTCGTTGGCCTCGCAGCAGTTCCAGGGCTCGTCTTCGAAGCCGAGCTCCGTGCAGCAGCCTGCTTCCTCGCAACGCTGCGACGAGGTCTGGTTCTCCTTCGTGATGCGCGGCCAGGCCTCACCGTTCGGGCCCCAGCGATTCACGAAGCCGCCGTCGCCGTTGTCGTAGAGCTTGATGGTGCTGACGATCTCGGCGTTGTTGTCGCTCTTCGTGTACCACTCGGCGAACGTAGCGGCGGATTCGATGCAGACGTCCGACCCGTCCTTGAGCACCGGCTTGCCGTCGGCGTTGAGCAAGTCTTCGGCCACACCATCGACCTCCGCGCCGCAGCTGACTCCGAAGTCGGGGTGAGCCGAAGTGAAGTCCCGGAAGATGATCGGCAGCTCGAGCACACAATCCGCGCCCGAGCAGGGCTCGGCCTGGGTACACACGTAACCAGGCTCGGTTTGGCAGGTGTCCGAGCAGCCGTCGCCGGAGGTGGCGTTGCCGTCGTCGCAGGTCTCGGTGCCGATGACCAAACCGTCGCCGCACACCGGAGCGCAGCCGTTCTCCGTGCACACGGGTTCGGCTTGGCAGGTCAGGCTGCAGCCGTCGAAGGGCATGCCGTCGGCGGCTTCGCAGGTCTCCGCACCTTGCTGCATGCCGTCGCCACACACCGTGGGGGTGCAGGTGCTCGGTGACCCATCACAGGTGAAGCCGACCTCGAACTTGCAGCTGGCCGAGCAGCCGTCACCGGCCGCGCCGTTGCCGTCGTCGCATTGCTCCGGGAAAACGACGCCGCCATCACCGCACTTGGCAAACGGGATGCAAGGTTTGCCCGCGTCGGGACACACGAAACCGGGCTCGACGTAGCGGCAGTTGGAGCCGCAGCCGTCATCGCTTTCGGCGTTGCCGTCGTCACAGGCTTCGTCGTTGTCGACCACCGAGTCGGCGCAGGAGGCGGTCGGTGGCGCCTCGATGACGTCGATGGGGACGCCGCCCGTCCCGATCAGGCTCCCGCCGCTGCCGACGTCGATGCCCGAGCCGCCGCTACCCGTGTGCCCACCCGCACCGTCCGGGTCCATCGGCGGCGCCGTGCACGCGAGGAACGAGCCTGCGATCAGCGTCGCAGCGCCCAAGAGGAAGTACGGACGTAAGGTCATGGTGGCTCTTGTCGGCAGGTGGTGGCCGCCTTCACGCGAATCGTGCAGGGCGTTGTCGTGAGCATTGCAATGAACGTGCCGCAGCAGCGCCTTTGGTGGGGGGTGTGGCGCGAAGCGCACACCTCAACCGGGGTGATGTTTCGACACGAACTCACCGTTCAATCTGACCTCTCGGTGGCACTCGGGAAAGCCGAACGCCGAGGAATTCTGCAGCCTGCTCAGCGCAAT
>Ga0247744_1000112_pt1 | contig 17661 bp, 15 predicted proteins | sample UWRJS154409C5_FD_180946 | JGI IMG/M metagenome (GOLD analysis project Ga0247744, IMG submission 180946) | Soil microbial communities from Arlington Agricultural Research Station in Wisconsin, United States - UWRJ-S154-409C-5 | ecosystem: Environmental > Terrestrial > Soil > Agricultural land... | reverse complement strand
CTGCTGTTGGCTGCCGACGACCTCCCCGGCAGCCAACAGCAGGACGGCTCGACTCGAGTCGGCAGAGATGCGCGCCGCCGTCACAGCAAAAGCCTCAGCTTGCGCCGGCCGCGTGCCGCGACCGCAGATGGTCGATCACCCAGCCGACGTGACGCACGCCGGCGCGGCCGAATTGAGCCTGGCTGTGCGCGCGGATCATCTCGGACTCGAGCACATCGATGTGCCCCGACAGGTTCGTCTGGAAGGCATGGCCCGCCAGCACCTTGCCCGCGGGCGTCATCTGGCGACCTTCGATCTTCACCTGCCGCAGGACCTCGAGCGATGCCAAGCGCAAAAGCTCGTACTCCCCGGCTTCGTGCCCGGGGCTGGCCTGCACGGAGACGATCAACTTGCCGAACGTCGGGTCCTTGTTCACCAAGGTATCGCCCACCTCGAAGCCGCAGTCGAAGCGAACCCCCAACTCTGCGATGCCTTGCACGCCAGCGGCCGCGAGCGCATTGAGGACGCTCTGTTGGCAGGGGACCTCGAGGACGTCGAAGACGCCGCCATTCGGCAAGAACAGGCCGAGCTTGCCGTCGCGCGGATCCTTGATGTCTGGCTTGTACGACTCGGCGTTGATGCGAAATTCGCGCGCAACGTGAGTCCTGACCACGTCCTCTTGCGAGAAATCGATGGGCAACCCCTGCGCGACGGCGACCTGCAGAGCCACGAGGTTGAGAGGATGCAGGCCATCCTTGCGGCGAATGCGGTGCGCCTCCTCCGTGACCGGATGCTCCACCTGAATGCGCGTATTCATCTCGAGCAGGTAGAAGTGCCCGTCCTTGTACATGAGCTCGACCGTACAAGCGCCCAGGTAGCCCACGCGATCGGCGATCTCGACGGCGATCTGACAGACGCGCTGTTCGAGCTCCGGGTTTTTGGCGAGCAAGGCCGGAGGCGCTTCCTCTTGGATCTTCTGGCTGGCGCGCTGCTCGGTGCAGTCGCGCATGCCGAAGTGACGTGTATTGCCGAAGCGGTCGCGCACGACCTGCACTTCGAGATGCGTGGTCTGGAAGATGTTCTGCTCGAACATCACTCCGGAATCCCAGCCGTTGGCGGCGATTTCGGCCAAGACCTTGTGGACGCCCGCCGACACGCCTTCCACGCTCTGGATCACGGCCTGGCCACGCCCGCCACCACCGTTCGCCGCTTTGATGCGACCAGGGAACGTGAACTTGCCCTCGGCATGGCCGCGCTCGATCGCCGCGGTGATCTCCGCCGGGTCCGTGGCGGACATCGTGATGCCCGGCGTGACGGCCTTGGGATCGATGCTCTCCGCCAAACTGCGGAAGCGACGCTTGTCGCCAGCGCGTTCGACGGCGTCCTGCGTCGGGCCGACGAAACACATGCCCGAGCGGCGGAAATGCGCGATGGCCACCGTGTTCTCGGCCAAAGGTCCGTAGCCAGGATACACGGCCGCGCGAGCCATGTGCTCGGCTGCAGCCGCGCCGAAGCGGGTGCGGAAGGCTTCCCAGGTGCGATCGGCGATCTGCACCGGGTTCGCATAGCTCTCGCGGAAGGTGCCCGCCAAAGGCACGCCAAAACCACCGCCTTGCTCGGCCAGGCGAACCGCCAGGGCGTCCTTGTCGTCCGCTTCGCTGTAAACGGCCACCGGTACGAGGCCCAAACGAACCGCTTCCCGCACCGCTCGTGCGCCCATCTCGCCCTTGTCGGCGACGATCAGGTACTCGAGTCGGCCCCCGGAGACCGTGGCCAGGGGCAGGTCCGCCAAGTCGTGGCTCAAGAGCAGAAGCAAATCCGCCGAGTCGTGGTCGTCCGCACACAGATCGTGCGCAAGCTCGCAGGCGCGACGACGCAAGACCTGGCGCGCAGCGCTATCGAGCGTGACGGTGACGAGCAAGAGAAGTGCCTCGTCGCTCGTCGGGTCCTGGGACAGCGTTTTCACCAGCGCAGCCAGCGGAAGCTCCTCCAGCTTTCGGGCGAGGCTCTTGATGGCGTCCTTCTTGCGCGCCGTTTGCTCCAGTCTTTCCAGCAGTCGCTCGGCCAACTTGGTCGCGCCAGGGCTCGCCCGCTCGAGCGGCGCCTGCCAGGCAAAGTGCCGCTGCCAAGTCGGGCCATTGAGCAGGAGGTAACGCAAGGCCAGCGTTTGCCGACCGACGCGGCCACCGGGCAGGGAGCGAAAGTCGACAATCGCGTCTTCGGCCAAGCCGAGTGCCGTGAGTAGTGTCTCGTTCGCTCCCACGTAGCCGGCACCGGGACGCACGAGCGCCGCCATCGCCTGCGCGATCTCCTCACTCGCCAACTTTTCGAAGTTGAGCTCCTGATTCATTAAGGCGCCGGGTGTATCACCAGGGCCCCGGACGGGCGAGTGACCGAGGCCCCCTGCGCGAAATAGCAGCACAAATGAGCCAAGGAACGCTGGAATCGAACCATGAGCCCTAGGCGCGAACGCGACTCCGCGCTCTCTGACCGGGTGGTGGTCATCACCGGCGCTGCCAGCGGTATCGGTCGCGCTTTGGCCCTGGCGTGCGCGCGGCGTGGAGCAACCCTGGCCCTGGCCGACGTGGCGGTCGAAGAGCTGGCCACGTTGGAGGTCGAGCTCGAAGCGCTCGCCGTGCCTCGGCAGCGCTCTTGGACGAGCCGGGTCGACGTGAGCGTGCGTGACCAGGTCGAAGGCTGGGCGACCGAGGTGATGAACCGCTTTGGCGCCGCGGATGTGGTCGTCAATTGTGCCGGCGTGAGCTTGCACTGCCCACTCGACGAAACCTCAGCGGAAGACTTCCAGTGGGTGATGGCCACCAATTTCTGGGGAGTCGTGCACGGCAGCCAGGCCTTTCTGCCCCAACTCGCGCAGGGAGAGCGGGGCCACTTGATCAACGTGAGCAGCGTCTTCGGCCTCGGCGCCTTCCCGTGCACCGGCGCCTACGCGGCGTCGAAGTTCGCAGTGCGCGGCTTCACCGAAACGCTGGCCATCGAGCTCTCACTCACCCACCCCTCCATTTCCGTCACCTGCGTCCACCCAGGCGGCATCAAGACGCCGCTCGTCAGGCGCGGACGCGTGCGCGGAACGGGCAGCTTGGCCAGCACCCCCGAGGATGCCGCCGTCGGCTTCGAGCGCGAGCTCGCGCGCATGTCCGCGGCCGACTGCGCCGAGCACATCGCCCAAGTCATGCTCCGTCCGCGCTCGCGACTACTGATCGGCGCGGATGCTTGGCTGATCGACCTTGGGGTACGACTTTTCCCTTCATTCTACAAACGCGCACTGGGCTGGCTGATCGAGCGCGCACGGCGGGCCGATCGAGCGAAGAAATCGTAGGGATCCAAGCGGGCGCATTTCCTTGTAGCCTCGCGGCCAATGGAGAAGATCTGGCTCGAGAGTTATCCGGCAGGTGTTCCCGCCGAGGTGGACGTCACCCGCTACGGATCCATCGCGGACGTGTTCACGACCGCTTGCAGGCGCTTTGCCGAGCGCCCGTCCTTGCGCAGCATGGGCGTCACGCTTTCCTTCCGCGAGGTGGAGGAGCAGAGCGCCGCCTTCGCCAGCTATCTGCAGCGGGACCTCGGCCTGAAGAAGGGCGATCGCATCGCGATCCAAATGCCCAACGTCCTTCAGTACCCGATCGTGATGTTCGGGGCCCTCCGCGCCGGGCTGGTCGTCGTCAACACGAATCCCCTCTACACGGAACGTGAAATGGAGCTGCAGTTCAACGATGCCGACGTGAGCGCCATCGTGATTCTGGAGAATTTCGCCAGCAAGCTGGAGGCGATCTGGCCCAATCTGAAGCGGAAGCCCCACGTCGTCGTAAGCACTCTGGCCGACCTCTTTCCCGGCCTGAAGCGCACCATCGTGAGCTTGGTCGTCCGCCACGTGAAGAAGCTGGTGCCGGCGTTCCAGCTCCCCAGCGCCGTGCCGCTCCGGCGTGCGCTCGCCCGAGGAGCCGCGCAGGGAGCGCCGACGCCCACCCCACTCACCCGCAGCGATCTGGCCTTCCTACAATACACGGGCGGCACCACCGGCGTCGCCAAGGGAGCCATGCTGAGTCACGGCAACGTGATCGCCAACATGGAGCAAGCCGAAGCTTGGATGGCACCCCGGCTGACCGAGGGCAAAGAGGTCATTCTGACCCCGCTGCCGCTCTATCACATCTTCTCGCTCACGGTGAATTGCCTACTCTTTCTGCGCTACGGCGCGCTCAACGTGCTGGTCGCCAATCCACGGGATTTCCCGACCTTCATCAAGTTGCTGCAGACGGAGCGCTTCACGGTGATGACGGCTGTGAGCACGCTCCTCAACGCGCTCATGAACCAGCCGGGCTTCGAGCGCATCGACTGGAGTCAGCTCAAGTTCACGGTGGCTGGTGCCATGGCCCTCCAGCGGTCGGTCGCCGAGCGCTGGGCGCGCGAAACCAAGACGCCGGTCATCGAAGGCTACGGCCTCACCGAAACGTCCCCGGTCGTGTGCTGCAATCCACTCGACGGGCGCGACAGGGTCGGCACGATTGGCCTGCCGTTTCCCTCCACCGAGGTTCGCCTCGTGGACGACGATGGCCATCCGGCCGCGCCCGGCGAATCCGGCGAGCTCGTCGTGCGCGGTCCGCAGGTCATGCAAGGCTATTGGAACAAGCCCGAAGAGACGGCCCACGTGCTGCGGGACGGCTGGCTCTACACGGGCGACGTCGCCAAGATGGACGAGGCCGGCTTCCTCTCCATCGTGGACCGCAAGAAGGACCTGATCATCGTATCCGGCTTCAACGTGTACCCGAACGAGGTGGAGGACGTCGTGTGCTCCCATCCGAAGGTCCAGGAGGCCGGCGCCATCGGCATCCCCGACGAGAAGTCTGGCGAGGTGGTGAAGGTCGTCGTGGTCAAGAAAGACCAGAGCTTGACCGAAGCGGAGCTGCTCGCTCACGCCAAGGTCCATCTGTCCGCCTACAAGGTACCGAAGGTCGTGGAGTTCAGAACGGAGCTCCCGAAGACGAACGTGGGCAAGATCCTGCGGCGCGCCTTGCGCTGAGGGGCATGGCTTTCGTGGCGGGCGATCCGAGCACGAACGAGACCGACCGGCTCGTCCACCGTCACCTGGTTTTCGGCTGGATCGGGCTGTCGGTGGTCGTCCTCGTCGGCGTCCTCCTCGAGACGCTCCACGCCTTCAAGGCGCCCATCTACCTGGACGCGGACAGCACGACGACGCGGCTGCTCTGGCGCCTGGCCCATGCGCACCTGGGTGTGCTGTCGCTCTTGTCGCTCGCTTTTGCCTTCACGATGACTCGAGTGCCAGGCACCTGGAAGGTGACCTCGCGCTGGCTCTTGTTCGGCTCGGTGTGCTTGCCGCTCGGCTTCTTGCTCGGCGGGTTCGGCGCGCACGATGGCGACCCGGGATTCGGCATCGTGCTCGTGCCGCCGGGCGCGCTCGGGCTGATGATTGGCTGCGTGCGGGTGGCGGTTCGGATGCTGCGGAGCACGCAAGCACCGTGATCAGCCCGTCGGACGAAGACTACCAAGCCACAAAGCTCATAAAGGCGACGGCGTACGTCGATCTCATCAGGCCCCATGACGAGTTCGGTTACTTCGCCGGAAAGGAGGACTTTCCCGTCGCTTTCGACTCAAAGGAGGTGTTTGACCGCGAGTACAACGGAAGCTGGTTCTACTATGATCGCAACCACTAGGGGTGTCCCGAGTCTTTCGTACGACCGAGAGGACGCGTGGCCATGAAAAGCACGTGCCTTGCACGTCCGGTATCGAAGGCGCCAACACTCAGCACCTCCACCTCGAGCCCAGCGCGGGCCAGTGTGCGCTCGTAGCGAGCAGAAGGCCCCTGAGACCAGACCGCCAAGACTCCGCCAGGCCGAAGCGCGCGCCGGCAGTGGTCAACGCCGCGATCACTGTAGAGCTGCTGATTGTGCGGCGTGGAGAGGGCGGCAGGGCCGTTGTCCACGTCGAGCAGAATGGCGTCGAAGGCGCTGGGCGCCGCCCTGATGTGGTCGAGCACGTCGCCTAGGGCGACTTTCGCACGAGGATCTTGCAGCGGAAAGTTGGCGAGGTGCCCGAGGTGAACGCGGTTCCATTCGATCAGCTCTGGGACTAGCTCGGCAACCGTGACGTTCGTCTGGGGGCCGACGCGGTCGAGGACTGCTCGCAGGGTGTATCCAAGGCCAAGCCCGCCAACGAGCACATCGCGCGGGCCTTTCACCCGCTGCAGCGTCTGCCCAGCTAGCGTCACCTCCGACGTGCTCGTGCGGCTGGACATCAGGGTCGACGAACCCGCGCGCAGAACCCACTCCTCACCTCGCCGCACCAACGTGAATTCGGACCCGTTCGCGAGCCGGGCCTGGGCGATGGTTTGAAAGGGCAACATCCGCGTACTCTACTCCCTCGCCCCGAATAGCACTCCCCGAAGCTCCGCCTCATCCAGCACCGACACGTCCCGCAGCGGCGCGCCAACGCGATCGAAGCGACTGGAGAAGATGCCCGCCGCCTGCTCGGCGGCCTCGCGCACTTCCAGCCGCTTGCTCGCGAGTCGCTCGAGCGACGTCACACCCCGCGTGCTGATGCCGCAGGGCACGATCAGCCGAAAGAGGTCGAGGTCGGTGGTCAGGTTGAGCGCAAACCCGTGACTCGTCACCCAGCGTGAGATGCGCACGCCGATGGCGCCGATCTTCTGGGGAGTGATGGCCTCCGCTTCTCCGGGCCAGTCACTGGGGCGCTCGGCGTCGACCCAGAGGCCGATCAAGCCCGAGACCGCGCCCCCGCGGACCTCGTACGGAGCCAAAAGGTCGCTCATGACCGAGGTCAGGTCCCGCACGTAGCGCCGCACGTCCTGCCGATCGGGTGCCAAGTCGAAAATTGGGTACGCCACGAGCTGTCCGGGAGCGTGGAGCGTCACGTCGCCACCGCGGCCGCTGACTTCCACCTGAATGCCCTGCTCTTCCAGGGTCCCACTCGCCGCCAGGACGTGCTCGCGCTTGCCTCCGCGCCCCAGCGTGATCACCGCTTCGTGCTCGAGCAGAAGCACCGTGTCGGGCACGAGGTCGCGTTGCCGGGCGAGTACCAGCTCCTGCATCAACGCATGCACGGACCCATAGGGCCTGCGCCCCAGGTAGTAGCTCGCGAGTGGACGCACGTTCACTCGGGAATGCTCTGACCGTCGGCGACGAGCTCGTCGCGCAGGCGATCGATGCGCTCGACGAAAGGTCCAGCTATGTCGGGGTCGAACTGAGTACCGCTACAGCGCTCGATCTCGCCCACGGTGACCTCGTGCGGCAATGCGCGCCGGTAAGCACGATTGCTGGTCATCGCGTCGTAGGTATCCGCAACACTGATGATCCTGGCAATGAGCGGGATGTTGTTGCCTTCCAGACGCAGCGGATAGCCCCGGCCATCCCAGCGCTCGTGGTGCAGGTGAACGCCCGGGATCACCGGCTGCAAGAAGGCGATCGGATCGAGAATCTCTTTGCCGTAGCCAGGGTGGAGCTGGAAGCTCTCGTACTCGTCCGCGCTGAGCTTGCCCGGCTTGTTCAGATTCATCACACAGCCGACCTTGCCGATGTCGTGCATCAAGGCCGCCTGCCGCACGATCTCGATTTCTCGCTCGTCGAGACCGAGCCAGCGCCCCAGGCGTGAGGCGTAAAGTGCCACGCGCTGCGAATGCCCAGCCGTGTAGCGATCCATCTTGTCGATGGTGTTGGCCAGACTCTGAATCGTTTGCTGGAAGGTGGCCTGCAGGTCCTCGTACAGGTGCGCGTTCTCGATGGCTGCGGCTGCGCGCGAGGCGATGATCGACAGCAGTTTGCGCTGCCCCTCGGTGAACTTCTTGCTCGGTGTGGAGGACACCACTGAAATCCAGCCCAAAAGGCGGGTCTGCATGCGCAGCGGAATGGTCAGGGTGCTGACCACTCCGGGCTCCGGTTGCTCGCCGAAAAGTGGCACGGCATCGCTACCGTGGAGAACGAGCGGCGCATCACTATGGATGCGAGCGTGCACTGCGGTCGGCTCGAGTCGCCCAGCCGTGCGGGTCGTCCCCGGGTCGTCGCGGGTTTGCCGCAGGCGTTCGAAGAAGCCGCCCTCTCCGTCGGCGAGCCACATGAAGACGGCGTCGGCATCGACCTCCGACAGTGCGCTCCGCGTGACCGTGCTGACGACGTCGTCCAAGCTGAGGCTGGCGGTGATGGCCTCGCTCACCTTGTACAGCGAGAGAGCCTCGCGCAGGCGCAGGTTCTCCGTGGCCAGGCGCTTCTTTTCGAGGCCGCGCTGCACCACGTGGACGATTTCTTCCACCTTGAATGGCTTCAGAATGTAGTCATAAGCGCCCTGCTTCATCGCATCGATGGCCGTCTCCACCGTGCCGAAACCGGTCATGATGACCGTGAGCGCCTCGGGTTGCAGATGACCTACGTGCTGGAGCAGGTCCAGTCCGCCCATCTTGGGCATCTTCAGGTCGCTGATCACCAGATCGAAACTGCTGTGCGACAGCTCGCTCAGCGCCTGGGCACCATCCTCGGCGGTGCGCACCGCGTACCCCTCCATGGTCAGGAAGTCTGCCAGGATATCGCGAATGAATTTTTCGTCGTCGACGACGAGGACCCGTGGTTGATCGGAGGAGATTGGATTCATCACATGCCCCGTCCGAGCACACCGCCCAGAGGACGAGGGGTCGTCACGACCTCGTGCGCCTGCATGAAGCGGAGGTTCAGAGCGTTGATGACGGCGTGCGCCAAGAGTGGTCCGAGGAGAGATCCCGTCGTCCGATAGAGCAAGCCGAGCACCACCCCCATGATGCTCGCCCAGAGCACCCAGATCCAGCGCGCCCGTCCGGGCAGCTGGTGCATGAGCCCGAACAAGGCTGCCTGGCCCAAGAGCCCCACCAGCGGCAGCAAGAGCGCCCGAAACAAGAGCTCTTCACCCAGCGCGGACAGCACGGCCACCGCCAGCACGGCGCGCGGCGACAGTCCCCGAGCGAGGGGCGACAGCTCCATCTGGAGCTTCCGAGCCCAACCGAACCGCGCCACCGAGCCAGGGGTGAGCCGCGCCACGAGCAAACCCAGCGTGACACCGAGTAGTCCGCCGTAGACGTGGGCCGCTAGCGGAGTGAGCTCGAGCCAGGCGTCCCGCGCGAGCAGGACCGTACCGTGCAGCCACCAGGTCGAGAGGCCCGAAACCAGCGCCAAGGTCGCATAGACCCCGATGACGAGCCCGACCCGGTTCATGGCCGGACTATGGCACGACCCCGGTGGGCTGGGTATCGTGCCCGCGTGAAGACGGGGAATCCCGAGGGGGCCGAGGTCGCGCCGAAGACCGAGAGCGAGGCCAGGGCGACGTCCGTCGAAGATCTGCTGCGGACGAACCAAGATCTGGTGCCGACGGCACTGGCCCGGTTGGAAGCCGAAGGCATGCGCGGCGAGCGAGCCGACCTACTGGCGTTCGGGCAACAGGGCTTGCTCGAAGCGGCCCAGCGTTACGACCCGGAGCGCGGTGAGTTCAAGCGGTTTGCCTATTATCGAGTGCGCGGCGCGATGATCGACGGCCTGCGCAAGATGGGCCCTTGGACCCGGCGCGGCTACGAACGCATCGCGATGCTCTCGGCCCTCGATCAGGCGAGCGAGTCTAGCGAAGAGAACGCGAGCACGGGCACCGATACCGCCGAGCAAGTCGCGGAACGTCTGCGTCAACACATGGCGGCCATGGTGACCGCGGTGACCATCGGGGTGTTCGCCGAGAACGCCTACGAAGGTGACGCCATCGTACCGAAGGACGCCGGCGCCTTGCAGGACGAACAGCTCGCCGATCGAGAGCTGGCGGCCAGCGTGCGGCAAGCCCTGGCCTCGCTGGAAGAGCCCGATCAAGGAGTCGTCAGCCGCATGTATCTGGGTGGCGAGCGGCTGGACGACATTGCCAAAGACCTCGGCTGCAGCAAATCGTGGGTGTCGCGCATCCATACGCGCGCCCTGAAGAAACTCGGCTCCCGCCTGAAGGACAAACTGCGCTGAGCGCCGGGTCCGGGGCTTCGGATTGGAGCCTCTCCCGGGGCTGAGCTAGCGTTCGGACATGGCCGAGCGCGTTCTGGTTGCGATGAGCGGAGGAGTGGACTCCTCCGTTGCGGCCGCGCTCCTCCAGGCGGAGGGCTACGACATCGTCGGCGTCACCCTGCACTTGTGGGACTACCCGGACGACGGCACCACCAAGGGTCGCTGTTGTGCGCCCGAAGACGTCCACGACGCCAGGCGCGTCGCGGACCTGCTCGGCTTTCCGCACTACGCCTTCGACCGGCGCGAGCTGTTCGAAGCGGAGGTCGTGGCCCCGTTCGTGGAGTCCTACTTGGCCGGCGAGACGCCGAGCCCCTGCGTGCGCTGCAACCGCGGCGTCAAGCTGAAGGAGCTCTTGACCTTGGCGGACCGCTTGGATGCGCCGCTGATCGCCACGGGGCACTACGCCCGTTTGCGCAAGACGAACTCCGGGCTGGAGCTCCTGGCGGCCAAGGACCTCGGCAAGGATCAAAGCTACTTCTTGCACATGCTGCCGGAGTCGACCCTGAGCCGCTTGGTCTTTCCGCTCGGCGAGCTCGACAAGGCGACCGTACGCCAGAAAGCCGCGGGCCTCGGTCTGCCCGGCGCGCACAAAGGTGAGAGCCAGGAGCTCTGCTTCGTTCCCACGGGCCGCTACGACGAGCTCGTGCAGGCCCGAGCGCCGGATCGGCTGCGTCCGGGACCCATCGTGGGCGCAGATGGCCGCGTGCTCGGACAGCACGCCGGCGTGCACCGCTTCACCCTCGGACAGCGCAGGAACTTGGGTGTTGCGGCCGGCGAGCGCGCTTACGTGGTCGACATCGACACTGACCAAGGGGCCGTGCGGCTCGGGCGCAAAGAGGATCTCTTGGCGAGCAGCTTCGAGGTGGCCGAGCTGACCTTGCAAGCGGGGATCAGTCTGCCGCTGTCCGCCGAGGTGGTGGTGCGCTACCGCGGCCAGAAGACGCCCGCTCGGGCGACCGGGACGAGCGGCAAGGGGCATGCGACCGTGACCTTGGCCGAGCCGGTGGTCGCACCGACTGCCGGCCAGTATGCGGTGTTCTACGACGGGGAGCGGGTGCTCGGAGGCGGCGTGATCGTGCCCAGCCGTCCGAAGGCCGCGAGGGTGGAGCATGCGCACGCCGGTGGATGACACCCTGCGCCGTGAGACGGCGCTCTTCGACTTTCGCTTCTCGTGCGAAGACTGCCAGCACTACGACGAGGTCGGGCTCCGCTGCGCCGAAGGCTACCCGACCGAGGAGCATCGACGGCGCGATCTCGACCGGCCCGACCTCCTGTTCTGCAAGCTCTTCGAAGGCGGGCGATGAGTCGAACCCACGGCCCCACGCTCTCACGCGCCGTCCAGACTTGCCTGGAGAAGGAGTGCGGGCTCAGCGAGCGCACCGACGCCGGTGTCCTCGTCGCCGTCTCGGGCGGGCCGGATTCCCTCGCCCTGGCGGACGTGCTCAGCGACCTGCGTCGCAAGTGGCCCGGGCTACGTCTGCTGGTGGCCTGTGTCGATCACGGTCTGCGCGCGGAAAGCGCTGCGGAGCTCCAGCGCGTCCGTACCTTTTGCGCCGAGCGCGAGCTGCCGTTCGTGGGTCTCGAGGTCAGCGTGGGCGCAGCGGGTGGGATCCAGGCAGCCGCTCGCGAAGCCCGCTACCGTGCACTAGAGGGCACCGCGGAGGGACACTTCGGTCCGGCGGGGCTGATCGCGACCGCCCATCACGCCGACGATCGAGCCGAGACGGTTCTGCTTCGTCTGCTCCGAGGCGTCTCGCTCGAGGGCCTGGGCGTACTGCCGGCCAGGGACGGGCGCCGCCTTCGCCCGATGGTGCGCGCGACGCGTCGGGACGTGCTCTTGCACTGCGAGCGCCACGGCCTAGACCCTGTCCGCGATCCGTCGAACGAGGACCCACGCTTCCTGCGCGCCCGGGTGCGCATGGAGCTCCTCCCCCTGTTGGTCGACATGTCGCCTCAGGTGGTCGACGCCCTGAACACCCTCGCAGACGAGGCCAGCCTGCTCGATGGGCCCACCCTGCTCACCCGTGCGCAAAGACGCCTCCTGCGTAGCGCCCTGGAAAACCCCGATCTCCCGCTCGACCTACCCCTTGCGGGCGGCCTGCGCGTGGTTAGGGACCTGGCCCCCCGCCCGGAGAATCGACGCCTCGCGCGCTGAGTGGCATAGTGCAGCGCGTGAGGCCAGGCCGGCCTCGAAACCTCCAGCCCTTTCCGGTAGACACAGTGAAGCAGCCCCAAAAGACCCTTCTGCTCTGGGTCGTCGTCATCGTTTCCTTGCTCGCGGTTTGGCAGCTGCTCGACCCTGCGAGCCCCCAGCGGCAATTGATGCCCTACAGCGAGTTCGTCGAGCTCGCCAAGGCGCCTGCTGGTGCGAAGCGCGTGACGTCGGTCAAGATCCGCGACCGCGACTACGAGTTCAAGATCGAGGGCCCGAACGGCCAGGTCGAGACGGGCATCACCGTCGGCCCTGCCGAAGCCGATCCGTCGATCCTGCTCGAGCACAAGGTGCGGGTCGACTACCAGAAGGACGACAGCGGAGCATTCTGGATGAGCGCGCTCACCATCATGCTGCCGATGCTGTTTCTGCTGGTCATGTTCTATCTGTTCATGCGCCAGCTCCAGAGTGGTGGCGGCAAGGCGATGAGCTTCGGCAAGAGCCGCGCGCGCCTGCTCAACGAGGCGCAGAACAAGATCACCTTCGCCGACGTGGCCGGCATCGACGAGGCCAAGGACGAGGTCGAAGAGATCATCGCCTTCCTGAAGGACCCGAAGAAGTTCCAGCGCCTGGGCGGCCGCATCCCCAAGGGCGTTCTGATGATGGGTCCCCCAGGCACGGGCAAGACCTTGCTCGCCCGCGCCATCGCAGGCGAAGCGGGGGTGCCCTTCTTCAGCATCTCGGGCTCCGATTTCGTGGAAATGTTCGTGGGCGTCGGTGCCAGCCGCGTGCGTGATCTGTTCGAGCAGGGCAAAAAGCACGCTCCTTGCATCATCTTCATCGACGAGATCGACGCCGTCGGTCGACACCGCGGTGCAGGCCTCGGTGGCGGACACGACGAGCGCGAGCAAACGCTCAACCAGCTCCTGGTCGAGATGGACGGCTTCGAATCGAACGAAGGCGTGATCATCATCGCCGCCACCAACCGCCCCGATGTGCTCGATCCGGCCATCCTGCGTCCGGGCCGCTTCGATCGCCGCATCACGGTGCCGCGACCCGACATTCGTGGCCGCGAAGGCATCTTGGCCGTGCACACCAAGAAGGTGCCGCTCGGCGAAAACGTCGACCTGTCGGTCATTGCAGCCGGTACGCCGGGCTTCGTCGGTGCCGACTTGGAGAACTTGGTCAACGAGGCTGCGCTCTTGGCAGCTCGTCAGGACAAAGACTCGGTGCAGATGGAAGACATCGAGATGGCCAAGGACAAGGTGCTCATGGGCACCGAACGCCGCAGCATGGTGATGAGCCCTCAGGAGCAGAAGGTCACCGCTTGGCACGAGGCCGGACACACGCTGGTTGGCCGTTTGGTCGAAGGCAACGACCCAGTGCACAAGGTGTCCATCATTCCGCGCGGCGCAGCCCTCGGCGTGACCCAGCTCTTGCCGGTCGAAGACCGCCACACCATGTCGAAGAATCAGGCCCTGGCCCGCATCGCCATGATGCTCGGCGGGCGTGTGGCCGAGGAAATCGTGTTCGGCGACGTGACCACCGGCGCGGCGGACGACATCAAGCGGGCCACCCGCTTGGCGCATGCCATGGTGTGCGAGTTCGGCATGAGCCAGACGCTCGGACCGCTCGCCTACGGCGAGAACGAGGACAGCGTATTCCTCGGCCGCGAGATGACGCAGCGCCGCCAGGACTACTCGGACGAGACGGCGCGCGAAATCGACAAGGAAGTGCGCAAGCTCATCGACGCCCAATACCAATTGGTGCGCGAAACGATCAGCACCCACCGCGCACAGCTCGATCGCCTGGCCGAAGAGCTGCTCCTGCGTGAGACGCTCGACGCCGAGGAAATCGCGGCCTGCATGGAGGGGCGCGCCTTGCCCGACCGCCAGCGCGTGATCATCCCGACCTGGTCGGAGCGCCGCCGCAAGGAAAAGGAAGAGAAGAAGCGCGGACCGATCTTCGCCGGACCGCCGAAGCCTGCGTCGGGCGAAGCCTGACAGGTAGTCCACGAGCTAGTCCACCAGGGCCAGCTATTTCACCACGACCGGCGGCAGCTTCACTTCGTTGACGTGCCGTAAGCCAACGCCCGCCGGGTAGGCGTAGGAAACGGACGAGCTCCCGGGCGCGGTGCCTGCCGTGCCCCAGCCCCACACGGTGACGCCGAAGGCTCCCTCGCTCGTCATGCGCTGGACGCCGTTGGAGCAGTCGCCCACGTTCTCGAAGTTGTCCTGCACGAGGCGCGTGCGCGTGTACTCGTAGTCGCCCAGCGGCTCCCAATCGATGAGCGCTCCGGCGCAGTCCAGAGTCACGTCGGAAAAGACGCCTTCGTCGTCGGGCTGACGGACGACCACCAGGCTCGTTTCGGGGTAGGTCGGATCGGTGAAGAAGACGTAGCTGTGGAGGAACTGCGCGGCGGGCACGACGTTCACCCACTCGGGATCGCCCTCCTGACTGCTCGCGGCCACGAAGGTGCCACTCGTCATGTACTGCCCGACGTAGAACGGATGGTCCTCGTCCTGGCTTCTGACGACGAACGGACCCGGGCTCCAGAACTCGTACACATCGCCCTGATCGAGCACGTCAGGCGCATCCAGAGGCGCCTCGGGCTCCCAGTCGAGCTCAGTCCCGTCGACCGCAGCCACGATGCGCCAAGGTGACTCCTCCTCGACGTCGCCCGCCGCATCTCGATTGCGGTGCCGAACGCCCACGTACTCTTGGCCCATGGCGACAACGGGGGGCAGCTGCTGATGCGCCGCATCACAGGCCTGGGCATCGACTGGGATGTTCATGCAGCCCGAGCCGCCCCACACGGCGATGGGTTTGTCCGCGATGATGACACTGCCGGTGAGCTCCTCGGTCTGCGAGATCTGCAGGTACTCGCCGCGGCTGAGCTGGTAGGTGACAGGCTCATCCGCCAAGGCCGACTCCACGTCGGCACCTCCCAACAGGTCGACCTTGGGTAGGAAGCCCACCGTCGTGTCGTCCTCACTCGCCAGAATGTCGAGCGAAGGCAGACCTTGTTCCTCGAGCTCGCTCTGGGCGTAGGCGTTGATCGCGATGTACTCGAGATCCCAGCGGCCCGTTGGCAGCAAAAGCGACGCCGAAGTCGTTGCCCCCGCCCCGCCGCCGTACGGCACGATCGAATACACGGCAGCCGGCGCGGTGGTCGTCAGGTGAAATCCCTCCCCACGTCCGGTGTTCGAGACGCCGACTTCCTCTCTGAAGTAGGGGTCGACGGGGCAGCCGGGAAAGATGCTGCCGGGCTCGTAGCCGTCCGCGAGAAACAGGATCGCCACGTCTCCCGCAGGCACGCCGACGCCTGGATCGTACGGCTCGTACGTGAGCTCCGCGCCTTGTCCGCGCGGCAGATAGATGAACGGACGCTCGGACAGCGCCTGGTCCTGAAAGGTGACGTCGAGCGTGAGTGCCGTGTTCCAGGTGTTGGCCACGACGACGGCGAAACAGCCCACCTTCGCGGCCTGGACGGAGAGATCCGGCTTGATCGCCCAGTAGTCGCAGCCGACCGAGCTCTGGCTCGCTTGGGCCACCTCACAGGCGTCGTCCGTGCAGGCGCCGTTCAGGCAGGCTTGGCCCTCCGTGCACTCGTCCAGGACGGCACCGTCGCAGTCGAGCACCGTTTTGAGATCACCGCTGCAATGAATGCCGCACTCGGGATCGTGATCGGGAGGGTCATCAGGCATGAGGATGGCCGCCGTCCCGCCCACGCCGTCCTCTTGATCGGCAGTGCCACCACTTCCAGCGGGCGGACTCCCGCCTGCGCCATCTGGGTCGGCCGGCATGCTCACCTGCGCGCAGCCGAAGGCCAGGCAACCCACGGTCAGCAGGTTCGCGTGTGCGAGGCTCACCCCCATCCCAGCAAGATAGCTCTTCCAAGCCGCTCCATCACGATGACGTGCACGGCGCAGCCCAAAATGGCCGAGTGGTCGGCCCAGCACAGACTTCTCTCACGTCAAAACTTTCCAGGCAGAGACGCTATGGTCCGAGGCTCGCACGGACGCGTTCGTGAGCTGGTCCAAACTCCTGCTCGAACGAAACGCCACCGCTGGTGCGACCTGCGCCGCCGGGTTGCGCAATCATGCGTCGTTTGTTGGCCTGGCGCGGGCGATGTGGGTGGCCGGCGCCGTGGGCTCCTGGCCGGATGCACCATTTCGGTGCCCCTTGCGCCCGAAGATTCGACCAATTCGGAGAGGAACAAATGAAGACCAACACACGCTTGCACAACGCCAGTCTCCTCGGTGCCGTGGGCCTGTGGTGCCTTTCGATGACTGGATGCGCGGCCAGCGCCTCGTCGTCCAGCGCGTCCACTGCAGCCAGCGCCGCTCCCCCCGCAGCCGACGTCGCCGCAGCGCCTCCGCCAGCGCCTCCCACGCCTGCAGCCAAGCTGGTATTTGCCCTCGAAGGCGTCGGCCTGTCCCACCCCGAGTCGGTCATCTACGACGCCGAACAGGACGTCTACTTCGTCAGCAACGTCGGTGGCGATCCGACCGCCAAGGACAAGAACGGCTTCATCAGCAAGGTGAGCCCCGATGGTCAGGTGCTCGATCTGAAGTTCATCGACGGCGCGTCGCCCAAGACGCTGCTCGATGGGCCCAAGGGCATGGCCATCTCCGGCAACCTGCTCTACGTCGCCGACATCAATCACGTGCGCGTGTTCGACCGCAAGTCCGGCGCGGCACGCAGCCAGCTGCACGGCGCCGGAACCACATTTTTGAACGGCGTCGCGGTCGACGAGACCGGGACTGTGCTCGTCACCGATACGGGGTGGAAGTCCAGCCCCACGGGCTTTGCCTCGAGCGGTTCCGACGCGCTTTTGAGAATCGACCCCAAGAAGGTCAAGGTCGAAATCGCCCTGAAAGACGCCTCCCTCGGCAACCCGAATGGCATCATCGCCACCAAGGATGGGGCCCTCATCGTCAACTGGGCAGGCGAGCTTTACACCGTCGGCAAGGACAACAAGAAGGGCGCGGTCACCAAGCTGCCCAAGACGCAGCTCGATGGCTTGGTCGCGCTCGCCGATGGCACGCTGCTCATCTCGAGCTGGGAAGCCAAAACCATCTACAAGGGCAAAGCAGGCGCCGAGTTCACGCCCATCGTGGTCGAAATGAACTCACCGGCCGCCATCGGCTTCGACAGCAAGCGCAATCGCTTGCTCATCCCGGGCATGATGGATGACCGTGTGCTCTGCCTCGAGCTCACCGGCGAAGCCGGCGCGCCGCCGCTCAGCGCGCCCGCTCCTGGAACGAGTCCCGCTCCGGTCGCCGCTGCACCGGCAGCTCCCGCAGCTCCCGCAGCTCCTGCGGCCCCCGTCGCCGCAGGTGGTGCGGCCGCCGCAGGTTCGACCGCAGGAAAATCGGCGCCCGTCACCCAAGCGCCGCCGACGACTCCCGCCGCACCCGCCAAGCCCGCCACACCGGGCGCCGCGGCCGGCACCGGAGCCAAGCCCGCAACGCCCGCAACGCC
>Ga0247744_1000111_pt1 | contig 17670 bp, 14 predicted proteins | sample UWRJS154409C5_FD_180946 | JGI IMG/M metagenome (GOLD analysis project Ga0247744, IMG submission 180946) | Soil microbial communities from Arlington Agricultural Research Station in Wisconsin, United States - UWRJ-S154-409C-5 | ecosystem: Environmental > Terrestrial > Soil > Agricultural land... | reverse complement strand
CTGGCGTTGCTCGGGTGTGAGGCGCTCCTCGACCTCGCTGTGCAGAGCGCTGAAGCTCGTGCGCGCAGTCGCCAGCTCGGGATCCCGCGGGTAGACGTCGAGGCACTGCGTCAGGTGCACGTAGGAGGGCACGTTGTCTTTGAGCTCGGCCTCGGCGCGACCGAGGTTACAGAGCACGTCGAACGACGTGTCGCCTTCGAGGGCCAGGCGGTAGTAGTGGCGCGCGGCGGTGAAGCGCCCGTCTCGGAAGGCGGCGTTGCCCTTGTGATAGGCCGTGCGCGGATCCAGCTTTTCTTCCTCGGGCGGCGGCTCGGGCGGCGGCTCGGGCGGGGGGGCTGGCGCTTCCGCAGCTCCGGACGCGTCGGCAGGGGGACCCTTTCCTTCCCACGGATCGACGGCGTCGGCGCCGGCCGTTGCTGGAGGCGTCGCCGATTGCGCCACGCTCTTGCGCGCGCTCGCTTTGCCCGAGGCCTTCTTGGCAGAAGCGCCGCTCGCCGGCGCTGCCTCAGCGTGACTCGCGCTGGTCGCTGCGAAGAGGAGGGTGAACGCGAGAAGTAAGGAGGAGCCGGAAGGCGGGGCGGAACGCATGACGAATCATCATTCGAGCCAGGGCTGCGGTGGAGCGCGCGCGGGCTCGGGAGCAGAAGGCGAAGTCTCGGTGGGCCGACGCGGAGCGGCGGGTGAGGCTAGGCCGGAGGCCGGCCGTGGATCCACCTTCGACCGCTCGCTCAGGTCGTTTCCAGAATTGTTGGTGCCGGCAGCGGCCAAGACGGCACTTCCGGAAGTGGGCTCGGGGTCCGCGCTGCGCGCGGAGGGACCGTCGTCCGCCGGTTGGCCGGCCTCCTTCGGAGCGGCGTCAACCGGAGGGGGTGGAGCCAGAGGCGGCGCCAGGACTCCTGGTTGCCCGTCGATGCCGTGATCCCACTGCACCTCGGCCTGACCCACCGACACGATGCGCTCGGTGGGGAAAAGCCGCGCCCCACTGGTCGCCACGACCGTGAGCACGCCGACCGCCACCGCGAGCAGCGCCACAACGGCCATCACGGCCTGGGGTGATCCAGGACGAAATCCGAGGCGATGCGGACTGACCGGCGTCACGCGCTGGGGCACCGACGGCGGCGGGATCGACTGACTGCGCAGCGCCGGCTCCGTGCGAAACTCTTTGTTCTCGATCTGCAGATCCCGCGCGAGCTTCACGGGTGACAGCGTTTGTGGCAGTGGACGCGCGCCATCCGGGAGGGGCTTGACCCCCACGTAAGCGGCGGCTGCCGCTCGCCCGTCGGAGATGCGATTGAGGCCACCACCCGGCACGGTCTTGGCGTCGCGACGGGCCACGACTGGATCGGTGCTCACCTCGGGCTGGAGCTGGCCGTGGGCTGAGCCGTGCGGGGGCGGCGAAGGGCGCGACCGCGGGACCGGCAGATCGGGCGCGGTCTGGATCAGATCGCGCCGCTGGGCTTTTGGATCACTCGAGGGTGGAGGGGGCGCGGGCAGGGAAGGTCGGGTGCTGCTGCGCTTTGGCCGATCATTCATCGTGGTCAAGCTCCCTTTCGCAGTCCCCCGAAAAGCGCCAAGTGGTTTTGACCGCACCCCCGGCCGGCGAAACGCCGCAGGGAGCAGGTCGCCTAGGAATGTCAGTTCATTCGATGCGGTTCGTTGCCGTGCTTGCTTGTCTCGCGCTGGTGCGGAGTCAAGCCGGAGCGCTGCGCGGCCCACTTGGCCAGGCTCAGCCCTTCGCTACCGCAAAAGTACACCATTGCGGTCTAGAACATTGCCCGGCCTCCGGCCCGCTTGGCAATCAGCAAACACTTGCTGAAGTGTGAGCGGAACCGCGGATCGCGCTATTTTGCAGGGATCTGAAGGGTTTGACCGACGCGCAGCGTCGCCTTGCGACTCATGCCGTTCAGCTTTTCCAGCTCGGTCACGGTCACGCCATGCTTCTTGGCGACCTCGGAGAGGGTATCTCCACCCTTGACCGTATAGGTGATCGTTTTGACAGTGCCCTCGCGGCGCGCCGCGGGATCGGTCGGAATGACCAGCTCCTGGCCGACGCGCACCCCGGATTTGCTCGTCAGCCCGTTCTGGGCCGCGAGCGCCGGCAAGCGCACGCCGTACTTGGCCGCAATGCCGCCCAGCGTCTCGCCGCTCTGCACGACGTGCACGTTCTTCTTGGGCGCCGCGCCGCTGCTGCTCGCCCCACTGCCGCTCGCCGCGCCAGCGCTCTCGTCGGCCGCGGCGGGCTTCCCCTTCTCCCCGCCGTTCTTGCTGCCGCCCTTGTCGGCATTCGGAATGCGCAGCGTCTCGCCGACGGAGATCGATTGCTTGACGCTCATTCCGTTCTGTTCGGCGATGGACCGCGCGGAGACACCGTACTTCAGACCGAGGGCGCTCAGTGTGTCTCCGCGGCGCACGACGTGCGTGCGGAGCTTGGCCTCCTCGTGCTGCTTGCCACGGGGCACCTTGAGCTTGTCGCCCGGATAGATGGGAGCCTTCTCGGCGATGCCGTTCATCTTCACGATGGCTTGCACCGTGCTCCGGTACTGCTTGGCAATCGAGGTGAGCGTCTCGCCGGCGCTCACGATGTGATAGGCCGGCATCGGCACCTGCCAGGGGTCTTGCCAGCCCTTGGGATAGATTTCGACGATGCTCTGGTGAGAAGGCACGAGGAAGCGTGCCACGGCCAGGCGCACTGCCTCGCCGTCGGGTTGCGGTGCCTCCTCCGGACCGAGAGCCGCCAGAACCTGGGCCGCGGACTCGCCGCGCAGCACCCCTTCCGCGAGCGCGCGCGAGCGACTCGGCACGTCCTCGAGGATTCGCTGACGGCGCTCCGCCAGGCGCTTCTCGACCAGGCCGAGCTCGTCCTCGGAAGGAGCGACGGTCGACAAGGTGCGCAGCTCCTGCTCGAGCAGCTTCTCGATGGTGCCGAGGGACTGCGGTCCGGTGCCGGACAAGCGCATGGAGAGCAGTCCCGGTCCTCGCGCGGTGTCGATGTCGATCGTGAGATCACGCGCCGCCTTGCCTGGTCCCACGAGCTTGTGGCCCAGGCGTTCGGGGCCGGCCAAAGTCCACAGGGCCAGCTCGAGCTCGGTGCGCGGAGCGTCTTCGGGCAAGAGCCAGGCGTAGTGGGCGGACGGCGACTTGATGCTGGCGTCTTCCGCCATGCTGAAGCGCAGGGTCGACTGGGGCACGAGCTTTGCGCGCTCGGTCCGTGCGACGGTACCGGTGCGCACGAGAGCCAGCTGGTCGGGGAGCAAGCGCTCGGCGACTTCGGGCTCGAAGCTGCCGCTGATCGTCATCACACTGCCGAGCGCGACGTACGCCTCTTCGTGCAGGCGCCGCAGATCACCGAGCTCGATCGATTCCAGCTCGTTCAGATCGGGCAGCTCGGGGTGCGCGTAGTCGGGCGTGCCAAGCAGCACCATCTCGCGCAGTCGCACGGGCGCGCGTCCGTCGATCACGTTCTTGTCGCGAGCTTCCACTCGCTCGGATAGTCGCTCGAGGGCAGCCTTGTGCTCCTTGGCCGTCAACGCCAACGCCGTGAAGCGGCCAGCGCTCACCCACAGCACGAGCGGCAGCTCCACGGCTGGACCCGTCGTGCAGAACGTCATCAGGTCACGCCCAGAAAACAGCTCCGAGCGAATGCTACGTGCCAGGAGCAGCTCCGCGCGATCTTTCCCCGCTACGGGAAAGCCGCCGAGAGCCAGTATCTCGGCGAGCAGCCGCTGCGCCCCTGGCTCGGCGACAGGATCTCGCCGGGCGCCGGCGTCCACGGCCGTACAGACCGTGACCGCTGGTGCTAGAGGCTCCGGATCGAGCACCACCCGCAGGCGCGACGGCAAGGTCACCTCACGCGGGGCTGCGCCAGCGCTCGTCGGGGCCGATGAACCTGGGCTGGCCGAGGCCGAGACCTCGGCCCCCGTCCCGGCCGGCGCGGGGCCCAGCTCACCGCCAAGCGCCCACGCGGGGAGCGCCACGAAGAGCGAGCTACAGAAAACGAGACGGTCGAGCCGCACGACGCTTCGCGGTTAGCAGGGAGGGCACCCCTCGGCCAAGTTCTGGCCAAGCGAGGGCTGGAACCCGGCAAAAAGAGCCAGGTTTCTCGAATCCGGCGCGCCCGCGACGCCGGGGCTTTTTTCCGCGCCCGAGGGAATGCGCGCCGCCCCGTTTTCGGACAACATCCGCCCCAGATGTCGGCCCGAACCCGCGCCCCCCTGCTCGCCCTGCTCGTGGCGCTGCTCCTCCTCGTCGGCGCGGGCCTAGCCCTGGGCAAGCCCAAGCTGCACACGGTCTATGAAGGCCAGCGCCTCGGCTCGATTGCCAAGCGCTACAACATCACGATCGAGGCCCTCTGCGCCGCCAACGGCATCGATCGCAAGGCCGCGATCAAACCGGGACAGAAGCTCATCATCCCCGACGCGAACTGGAAGCCCGGCGACGACCTGCCCGATCTGGATAGCGGCGCCTCGAACAAGAAGAAGGCAACCGAGAGCAAGGCACAGCCCAGCAAGTCCAGCGCGGATTCAGGAGAAAAACCGGGCAAGCCGAAGCTGCACGTCGTGCAGAAGGGCCACACCCTGTCCGCCATCTCGGGTCGCTACGGCATCACGGTGGCCGCCATCTGCACGGCCAACGACCTCGACCGACGGGCCGCGCTCGACGTCGGGCAGACGCTCGTCATTCCCGACAAGACGGACGAGGACGGGCGCTACGCGCGCAAGCTGCGCATCGAGGGGCGCCTCGACGAACCGGAGGGCGGCGGCAAAGGTGCCAGCTGGAAAGCCTACGAGAAGCCAGCCTGGAAGCGGGGTTACATCAAGATCCGGCGCTACGGGCGCGTCTGGCAAGGCTACGTCATCGGCTCCAAGGGCGAAGTGCTCGGGCATGCCTCGAACAAGATCAATTTCGTCATGGGCACTCACGAGGGCGGCCCGGAGATCGAGCCACGTCTCATTCGGTTGATCGCGCAGATCAGCGACAAATTCGGCGGTCGGGAGCTCCGCATCGTCAGTGGCTACCGCACGCAGAGCTTCGTGGCTGCCTCCAAGCACAAGGAAGGGCGCGCCATCGACTTCAGCATTCCGGGCATGCCGAACGAGGCCTTGCGCGACTACCTGCGGACCTTGGACGATGTCGGAGTCGGCTACTACCCGAACTCGAGCTTCGTCCACCTCGACGTGCGGAGCTACAATGCCTACTGGGTCGACTACGCGGGACCAGGGGAGGCGCCGCAGAAGTCGCCGCACGGCAAGAAGCGCAAAGGGCAGCCGATCGAAAGCGACGACCCGCCCGAAGGCGAGCACGAGGCGCCCCCTCCGAGTGAGGACGACGCCGCCGACCCCGCGCCGGCTCCGGACGAGCCGAGTGAGCCGAGCGCACCCGAAGGCGACGGTGGCGGCGAGGATCCGAGCGCCGACGCAGCCAAAACATCGGCCACGGGCGATGTCACCGCCGCCGAGAACTAGCAGTTGCCCGCGAGCTAGCGCCGCGAATTGTAGTCTTCGGGGCCGCGGTTCACGTTGAACGCCTCGGCCACGTAGTAACGGTCCCAAGCTTCGGAGGCCAAATCGAGGGGAGCCGGAGCACGACGGAAGTCGGGCTTGTGGTCGCTCAAGCACGAAAGGGCCACGAACGGATCCAGACGCCGCGCACGCCGAAGCAGCTGCGACTTCGGCCGGAACCCGAACGGATCGAGGCACTCCTTTTCGAGCGTTGCCGCGAAAAACTCCGCAGCCCCGACCGATGACTGATCACTCCCCAGGTGATGTTCATCCATCGCCGCGCGTTGATTCTGCTGCACGATGAGCTCGAGGTGCAGATGCGGCTGGACGTTGGCGCCGTCGGCATTGCCCGTCTTGCCGACGGAACCGAGGCGCTGGCCACGCGTGACGTCCTGCCAGAGAAGCGGCTCGATGTCGGCTTCGGCCAAATGAGCGTAGAAGAACGATGCCCACGACGTGGGACCACCGCTCTTGCGGTAGCTCGTCGGCACCGGACAGATGACGTGGAGCCAGTGACCGAACGAGCGACTGACGCCCGACATCACCTGGCCGTCGCAAGCGGAGAACACCGGCGTGCCGACCGGAGCGAGGAGATCGATGCCGTTGTGCTCGCCGTGGAAGCGGGGCGCGCGAAAGTGTCCCTTGCCGCTCTCATCGACGCGCACGCCATGGTCGACGGGCAGGACGTAGCTCCACGGAGCGTCAGCACGCTTCTTGGGCTCGGGCAGACGAGTCTTGGACAGACCCGGCAAGGGTGGCAAAGACGCGCTTTTGCCAAGCGGCCCACCGAGGCCACCATCTTGGGACACGAGGCCGCAAGCAGCCGTGAAGAGCACCAAGCTGCCGACGGGTAACCAAGCGAGTGAAGGCTGACCAAGCGCTCGACCTGCGCGCCATTTCCACAGGCGCAGCTGGCCGGGCACGACCCGCCGCAGGTGATCGGCACCAGCGCGCAAGTTCGATAGGAATTGGCGCGCATAGGTCTCGTCCAGCTCCCGGGCCGACTCGAACCAGTCCGTGTTCGCCGGGCGACGCAACGCCCGGGCACGCACTTGTCGCAGTGTGGGTGCAAGGGCCAGCGGACGCATCGTGGATCCGGCTTGCCATGGCCGCGGGCGAGCGGAAAAGTTTTCGGCCCGGCGCTCGCCAGCGACAATTTCCTTTGACGAAGTGCCGTTGGCAAAGTACCCATTAGGCCCATGGCTCGCGATTTCGCCCGCCTCCACCGTCATTCGTCGCGCTTTGCCTTTGTAGGCAGTGCCGCGATGAGCAGCATTGTGTGCAAGTGGAATATTGCACGCGGTGCCTCCGGCTTGGGGTTGGCTGATTCTCGAGTGATCTGAATCGCAAACGAACCGCCCCCCCGCCGGCACCGACCGAGATGGGGCGAAGCGGAAACCAGCATTCAGACCCCCCTCGAGCGGTGACGGCCCGAAAAAGGCCATCATGTCCACGACACCACTCAGCTTGAGAGAGTCCCCACCCGCCGAATTATCGCGGCGGTGGGCCTATCCACCCGCTTATCTGCGCATTTTGGGCGTGCAGATGGCGTTTGGCCTGTCCTATTCGGCCTTCCTCCTCTTGCCGAAGTACCTGCGTCTGGAGCTCGGAGCCAGCGCGCAGGACATCGGAGCGGTGGCCGGAGCAGCCGTCGTCGCCGCCGCCGTGCTGGCTCCGTTCATCGGTCTGTCCGCGCGTTGGGTCAGCCGCCGCTTGCTCGTCGGCTTCGCTCTGGTCTTGGCAGGACTCGCTGGAGCCACCTTCACGCTCGTGCCGGGCCTCGGCCCGCTCATGTACCTGATCCGCGTCCTGCAGGGCGCGGCCTGGATCATCGTGTTCCAGTGCACGGCGACCATGGTCGCGGACCTGGTCCCCAAGGAGCGCTTGTCCCAGGCAATTGGCTTCCTCGGCGTCGCCATGCTCGCCACCAACGCGCTGGCGCCAGCGGTCGTCGAGCCGGTGGCGGACCGCTTCGGCTGGGGCATCGCGTTCGGCGTGCCGGGGCTTTTGTCGCTGCTCTGTGTGCTGCTCGTGCCCGGCTTACCGGGCGCCGTCGCCACGGAACCAGGACCGAAGACGCGCTCGTCCTTCGCGCGACCCACGGTGCTTCCGGTGCACTACGGCTCGCTGCTCATGGGCTGCGGCATCGGCGTGATGTTCACCTTCACCCAGCCCTATGCGCTGTCGCTCGGTGCCACACGCGTCGGTGACTTCTTCTTCGGCTACGTGGCGATGGCGATGTTCGTGCGGCTCGGACTGTCGAACCTCGCCGACCGGGTGGGACCAGCGCGCGTGGCGACCTTCTCCATGATCCTCTACGCGGTCGTGGTGGGCTCGGCGGCGTGGCTCGAGCCGCCCCTCCTCGTCGTGCTCGGTCTCGGCCTCGGCGCGTGCCACGGCCTCATGTACCCAGCGCTCATGGCCACCGGCATGGCCGACTTGCGACCGGAGGAACGGCCTGTGTTCATGGGCTGGACATCGCTGGCCTTCAACGGTGGCTCGGCCGTCACGGTGCTCTGTCTCGGGCCCGTGGCCGATCACTACGGCTACCCGGTCATCTTCTGGACGGTGGGCGCGCTGATCGCCACGGGCATCCTGCCCCTGGCCATCACCCGCGGCATCATCGGAAAAAGGCACCTCCGGCTCGATCGCCTGGAATGAATCGAGCCGGACCGGAGGGTCCCCTTGCGCACCAGGGCGAGGGGACCCTCCACCCCCCCTTCTCACTAGCCGAGGACGTCGCCCTGCGACGTCATCTGCACGTCAGCGAGACGCAGCACGCCGTAGAGGTGTGGAAAGAGCGCGCCGCCGCGCGAGAGCTCCCAGCGTAAGGCCGGGCCGAGCGCCCGAACCGGAACTTCGACGAGCACCAAATCCGTCTGCCCAGCGAAATGCTTGGCGAGCGTTCCGGGGAGTTGCTCGAGCGTGGAGAGGTGCACGAAGCCGTCGCGCAGGTCATCCGGACTGCCAGAAAATTCGCGGGTTTTCTGCAGAATCGACCACTGCGGCCGGGTCAGGATCTTGTAGACGAGCTCAGTCATGCTGTTCCGCTCACGAGGTGGCCGATTTGGCACGACCTGAAGGTGGCACGCTCGCCGCCGCCAGGGCCAAGGTGAGCTCGATCATGCTCGGGCGCGCCGTGGGATCTTCGCGCAGGGCGCGGTCGAGCAGACCGGTCAGCTCGGCAGGGAGATCGGGACAGCTCAGGCCAAGGGCAGGCGGCACATCGATCGAGCGACCGGCGAGCCTGTCGTAGACCGGCGGAGCGCGGAAGGGCGTCGTGCCCGTCAGCATCTCGTGCGCCATGACGGCGAAAGCGAACACGTCGGCGCTCGGACCCACACTGCGCGAGCCGCTCGACTGCTCGGGCGCCATGTAGTGCGGCGTGCCGAGGAAGGTCCCCGTCTGGGTGAGCACACGCGGGCTCGCCAGCGGGCGCACCGGCGTGGGGCTGCTGGCGATGAGCGTCGGCTCGGCGACTGGCGTGGGGGTGCCGGGGCTGCTGTCGCCGAGCGGATCGTGTACGCGGGACAAGCCAAAATCCGCAATTTTGACCACCACGGGCTGCCCGGAGCCACCTGCCGTGAGCACGTTGGCCGGCTTGAGGTCCCGGTGCACGACGCCGGCTTCATGCAAGGCGCAGAGGCCTCGGGCCGCTTGCGCCAGAATGGGGACGGCCCAGCTGCGCTCGCCGAAACGACTGCGCTGCGCTTCGAGGCTCTCTCCCTCCATGAGCTCCATCACCAGGTAGAGCGCGTGTTTGGTGGAAATGCCGAAGTCGACGACGCGCACCAAGTTCGGATGGCGCACGCTCGACGCGATCTCGGCTTCGCGAGCGAAGCGGGCGGCGAGCTGCGGTGAAGCACCGCCGACCAGGATCTTGAGCGCTAGGTGTTGCCCATCGCTCATGCGCTCCACCTCGTAGACTGACCCCATACCCCCGGAGGCCACGGGTCGGTGGACCCGATAGCGCTCGTCGAACAGCGTTCCAGCCTTCAGCTCTTCGCCTTCACTGAAGCTCATTTCGTGCAGCAAATCGGCTACTTCACGGGAGCGCTCCGCCACCTGCCGGCGCAGCTCGTCGTTGAGCCCCTCGAGCTCGGCGGCGGCGTGTTCCCGCTCCGCGATGCGGTCGCGCTGCGCCTGCGCCGCCTCCTGAGTGAGCCAGCGAAGCCGGTCCGCGAGGCCGATGGAAAGGAGCAAGCCTTCGAGCGCCGAGCCGATCTGTTGGGCGTTTTCGGTGAAGATATTCACCGGCGCCACGCCCGTCACCCGCAAGCCCGTCAAGATATTGCCGACGAGAAAGAACCCCCAGGCCAAGAGGAAGACTCGCGCCGGTCGGCCGCCGCCCAAGCGATACCCAGCCAGCCCGAGCACCAGGAACGAAAACACCATCGCCAGGATCGCCGTCGCGCGAAAGGCCGCGAGCGTCGGGCCAAAAGCCGCAAACGGCAGAAACAGCGCGTAGACGCCGTTCAGCCACAGCATCGCTCGGTGCAGCCGCGGGGCAGCGCTCTTGGTCTCCAGGAAGATGAGCGCAAACAGCTGCCCCGACAGCACCGCGCACACTACGGACACCGCCATCGCCCGCTCGGCCAGCCAGGGCGAGTCGGGCCAAATGTACTGGTAGGTCACCCCACCAATCGAGGCCTGGTACGTCAAATAGAACGCGATGAAGGCGGAGTAGAGCAAATAGCTCCGCTCGCGCACGCCCAGATACAAGAACAGGTTGTAGACGATGAGCACGAGCATCAGGCCGACGTAGAGCGTCTGGGCGGCTTGATCGCTGATGGCCCGCTCCGCGAAAGCATGCGGGGTGTAGAGGATGAGGGGCAGCTGGAGCGAGCTGTTCCCACTCGCGCGCAGGAAATAGACGCGCTTGCCGCCCTTTGCGGGAAGGTCGAACGTCGAGTGCCGATAGGCGTAGGCGCGCTGCGCGAAGGGCACTGCGTCGCCCACGACGGCAAGGGGTGCATGCGCGGGGGTATCAGGCCAGAGCTCCAGGCGATCGAGCGGCGCGTAGGCGAGCTCCAGCACGAGCGGCAGCGGCACCGCACGTTGGTCGTCGAACTCGAGCCGTAGCCACACCGCGTCGGTCGTGAGGCCGTAGCTCGGGATCTCGCGCTGGCTCCGCACGAAGCGCCCCGCCGCGGCCGCGCGCAAGGCACCCTCCTGCGTCAGCTGCGCCGTTTCGTCGACCAACACCTCGAGATGCCGACCGAGGCGAATCGACGTCGACGCGTCCGTCACCACGGCACTGGTGACGGCGTGCAATCGCGTGAAATCGGACGCGCGATCGGCGCCTGCGGCCACCGCGCACGACAGCGCCACGACCAAGATGACCAGAATTGCCCAGGCCCGTCGCATCTCCGGGGTCCATCGTCATTTCAGCCGGCGAGGTGCGCAAGGGACGGCCGCCCGGCCGACCGGTGTAGGAGCTTGTCGGAACAGGAGTGTCGGCGGCTCGCTAGCGACCGACGGTGTGGCTGTTGATGGACTGGCCCTCGCGCAGGAGCCATCGTGGCGCGATGGCGGGCTTGCCCGCCCCCACGAAATCGAGCGAACCGTCTCCGGGAAGCCAGGCGGTCGGCTGCGATGCGACGACGAGGTCCACGTGGCCGTCGCCGTTGTGGTCGGCTGCACCAAAGTAGCCGGGGGTGGCCCAGATCGGCAGGGTGCTCGACTCCGTGCCCGGGACGGAGAAACCCTTGCCCGACAGGATCCAGAGGCTGGCCGAAGAGGTACCCAGATACCCGGACGGACTGCCAGCTGCGAGGTCGACCAGGCCGTCGCCGTCCAAGTCTGCAGCCAAGGTGTCGAGCAAGGTGCTCGGCTCGTTCGGATTCACGACCTGCTCGAAGGCCATCACCTTCGGCAACGGACCGCCGCCGAAGTACACTTCGATCAGTTCCTGCTCGGCGCAGTTGATGGCGAAATCGTCGAAGCCATCGCGGTTGAAGTCGGCCACCGAAAGGCGTGGGTTCTCGCAGTCGCCATCCTTTGCAGCGGCGCCTCCGTACTCGATGGCGCGATCGACGACGTAGTCTTCGCCGCCGCCGACGATCAAGTAGACGAGCCGGTCGTCCGGCGCGACCATCACGACGTCGACGAGCCCGTCGCCGTCGAAGTCGCCCGGCTCCACCGAGACACCGAGCAGCTCGCCATCGTCGTCGGGCCGTGGCTCGATGGTGGCGGTCGCCGCGTAGACGCCGGTGAAGTCCGCGCCGACGCCATCCGGATCGTCCGGAAACGGCAAGTCCGCGACGTCGGCGCGCCCGGAGAAGAGGAAGACGCGCGGCTCGGTGGGAAGCGCCGTGCCACCGCCGGAGAAGCGCCAAATGCTCTGCGCCGCCCAAATGTCGGCGTAGCCGTCGCCATCGAAGTCGCCTGCCCCAAAGTTGTGGGAAAGTCCCCAGTCGGGTGCGTAGGAGCTCGTGCTGAAGAGAACGGGCGTGATGCCCGCGACGTCTGCTGCGCCCAAATAAAGTAGGCGCGTCGCGCAAGCGATGTCGGGCATTTGGTAGGCGTTCAACTGCGGACCGTCGGCCACGAAGTCGTGGAACCCATCACCGTTGACGTCGCCCACGAACCGCACGACGGGCGGATTGACCTGAAGGAAGCTCCGAGCTGCACCGCCTTCGGCGAAGATGCGGTCCGGCACGAGGTCGACGGGCTCGCCGGCTCCTCCCTTGCCCAGCTCGGGACCCCCCGCAAAGAAGGCGTAGGGCTCGTCGTCGCCGATGCCGCTCTGAACGACGATGTCCGCATAGCCATCGCCGGTGACGTCCTGTCGCTCGCGCCCCACGTCCAAATAGCGAGCCGCGCTCCAGTCGGAGCAGCGCTCGAGCCCGTCACAAGCGCGAACCCGCCAAAAGTAGCGCGTTCCAACCGGCACGACCGTATTGACGGGCAAGTCGCCATCCGGCGTGAACGCGGCGTCGAGAGTGACCTCATCGACCTCGGGCGTTTCGAACAGGCAGTCCGCAAAGCCCTCGATGGGGCACGAGTCGTCGATCTGAAACTGGTAACTCAAATCGTCACAGACTCCCTCCTCGGCTCGCCAAGTGAAGGTCGGCCGCAGGGCGCCCGTGACCTCTGCGGTGACGAGCGAACCGGTGATGGTGCCCAGAGTCGGGTGGAGAAGCTCCGGTGCAGCCGGCGGTCCCGGATCCGGCGCCTCGCAGCCGTTCTGCGGCGCGCCGTCGCAATCCGCCCGTCCCTTGCGGCACTCGATCGAGCACAGGCCTTGCTCGCAGACCGCGCTGCCGCCATCCGCTGGGCAAGCGTTACCGCAGGCTCCGCAGTGATCGTTGTCCTGGTCCAGGTCCACGCAGACGCCGGCACAGCAGTCTTTCCCGCTCGGACAACCGCCAGGGCACACATCGGCATCGACGACGACTGGGGCGTCCGGGACACTGCCCCCAAACCCACCCAGTCCGGCGTCCATGTCCTCGTTTTCGTAGGCGGGTGCGGCCACGCACCCCAACACCAGCGGCCCAACAGCCAAACCCCCGAGGAGGCACGATCTCGTCTTCATGCCCCTTCATCGGCCGCAACCAAACGCCGTTGCGCGTTCGGAGCGTAGAAAAAGGTAAGGCTCTGGGACCCCCGCCCCCTGGATCTCCAGGGGTGCGGGGGTCTCGCGCGCGGTCAGCTCGCGCCCACTGCGGTCAAGGGGCGCAGACCCCGTACCCGGTGTCGCCGTCGGCGTCGAAGATGGGACTGCACGTTCCGCCCCCGACGCAGGATCCCGGCGCTCCGGCGGGGACCAAGGGCAAGCAGGGATTGCGACATCCCCAGTCGCCAGTCCAGCACTGGCCTTGCGCGCAGTCACTGCCCGAGCCGCAAGCGCCGCCTTGAGGAACGGTCCCTGCCGTCTCACAGATGGCGAACTCTCCGCTGATCGGCGAGCACTTCTCATTCGACTGGCAGCCCGGGTCTGCTTGGGTGAGATCGCACTGAGCCTGATCGAACACGTTGATGTAGACCTGGATGCCACCCGGTTCGAGCACGACTTCGTCGGCATCCAAGATGAACTTGAATTGACCGACTGCAACCCCGCCTGACGCCACGGTACGGTGCAAGGGATTGGCAGTGACCAGGGATGCATCGACTTGCTCGTACGTCCCATCCCCCACTTGTCGCTCGAGGTACCAGGTGTCGGCTCCGTCAGCTCCGGTCAGAAGAATGTCGTAGTCTCCTGGGGGCAGATCGAACGTGAACGACGCCAGGTTGGGATCGCTCTCGGTCTGGTAAACGTCCACCGTCGGACCGGTGACCGCAATCACGGCATTCCTGAGGCGATAGGTCAGGCCCGTGGTGGAGCTCACACCGCGCAGAGCCATCTGCAGGGTGCCGAGGTCCCCCTGACTCACGGCTGGTGCTCCCTCGACGGCGCAGGCCGACATCAAGAGGGGGGAAACTGCCGTGATGGCAGCCAGAACGCTTCGGACAATGAACTTGCTAGACATGACTCTACTCCTCGATTCCGCGGGCAAATGCCCTGTTTGCTTTTCTCGCGCAGAGCGCGACTGCTTCTCTCGCTTGGGTGCTCATGGGTTGACGGACACGACCAGCGGCAGCGCTTTGCCTGCCGTAGGGCGTGAGGCGCACAGACCGACATCCGAATAGGTGGCTCCTGGCGCGATGACGGCGCTATACGAGACGGGCTTGGCGACGAGCATTCCGTTCTGACTCTGGAACTGGGCGTTCCAGCCGCTGGATATCGTGTGGCCCCGAAGATCGAGCACGACCTTCCAGTTGCTCGTAGCGACGGTTCCCTGGTTTTTGAGGCGAATGTTCGCGCAGTAGCCGCTCCCCCAGTCGGAGAAGGGCACCACGGTCGCCGTCAGATCCCCGCCCAGGCAGGCACCTTCGAAACAGCTGGTGCCCAGGGCGCAGACGTTGCCGCAACTGCCGCAGCTCGCAGCGCTCGATTCGATCTCGGTTTCGCAGCCGTTCGCAGAGTTGCCATCGCAGTCGGCACGCCCGGCGCAGGAGGGAGTCACTTGACACGAGCCGGATACGCACAGGCTTCCCGCGGCGCAGACAAGCGAGCACCCTCCACAGTGAAGCGACGTATCGAGAGACGTCTCACACCCGCTCGCCAGGTCCTGGTCGCAGTCGCCCCACCCCGCCGGACAGCTGAGCTCGCAGATCCCCTCGCTGCAGGTGCCGTCCGGGCACGTCTCCGGGGTGCAAGCAGAAGTTCCTCCGAATCGGAGATTGTCCACGAGCAGAGGTTGGGTGACGCCAGCCGGAAGGTTGAAGATCAGGCGGACCGAAAGGTCGTCGAAATCCCCCTGCAAGGCGGCATAAACGGCATTGGGGAGCGTGAAGGTGACATCCTTGAACGTCCCCTTGGGCAAACCCGTGAGCTGGACGGTTCCCACGAAAACGTCCAAGAGGCCGACCGATGGCGCGCTCAGCTGCAGACCGATCGTACCAAACCAATACGGATTGGGTTGCGCGGTCGGGAGACGGACCGCAAGCCGCACCTGATTCTGCGAGACGGGAAACTTTGGCAGCGCGATGCTCGTGAGGACTGAGTTGCCCCCGCCCAGAACGGAGACGGCAGCCTGGCCCTGCACGCGCACGCTGGACGACGCGAGGGTCGCGCTGGGAATCTCCCAGAGCGGTCCGAGCCCTGGGCACTCCAACGCTTCGAACCCGAGGACATCGGTCAGCGGGAACTGGTCACTCGGCGGCGTCAGAAGAAAGCTGAATGTCCTCGAAGCTTCCTCGCCCGAAACGACCGTCACGGTCCTTGGATTGGGTGACACGAGCACGGCTTCGACGTCTTCGAACCCGGCTGGACCCTCTCGCTCCAGGCGCCACTCGTCCCCTAAAAATAGCGAGTATTCCCCGGGTACGAGGGGCACAGTGTGCACCAGAGTGTCGGGATCATCCTCGGTGGACAGCTCCACCACCTCTGGTCCCGCGATGGTGATGGTGGCATCCCGGAGTCGATACGCGACGCCACCGATTTCAGCGCGCATCTGCAGCGTGATCGTCCCAAAGTCCCCTTGAAGCGCGCCGCTTGGGGCATCCGAGGCCGCGCACCCCGACGCGAGAAACGGAAGGCTCAGGGCAAGCAGGAGCAGGCTGTGAAGCGCTGCTCGCCGGGCGCTCGCCCAGGCTCCTCCTGACCTACCCCTTCCAGTGTTGCCGCTGACGACGGCGGCTCTCCCCATGGCGCGCTCCCTAGCGAGTGAGCGAAGTCCGCGTCAAGCACAGGCGCGCGAATCTGCCGCTCGACAAAATTTGAAGTTGAACAATTGAACAACACGAAGACCGATCGAGAGGCGCTTCTTGGCGACGTTCACGATACCGATCTGTACGCTCGTGGTCAGACGCTCGGCGTGGTCGCTCGGCCTAGTTGCTCGGCATGGTGACGACACCACCGAGTCCGACCCGTCGGCCGAGCGCGGATGAGGTAGTCCTAGCTCACTCCCGTATTTTCACGCCGGGGCGCGCAGGGTCCTCGATGTGAGCGTCCGCCGCGACAATCCGGACTATCACTTCGGTATTGCGGCCATCGGACGCGCACGAGCTGATCGACGCCTCAAATATCCAACGCCCGTTGAATTCCCCGCTCCCCGCAGTCGCCGAGATTCCGTTGATGAAGTCGTTCGGCGGTGGACCTGACGGATCAAACTTGATGGACTCCACGCCTGTGAACACCAGCCTGGCGTCGACGATGTCCTCATCCGTATAGAACTCCCATTTCCCCGACTCGCTTCGTACCCGCGAGAGCTCATCGACCTCGATGACCACTTCGCTTCTCAGAGTCTCGATGCGGACTGCTTGGCAGCCTCGATCGCCCAGGTAGACGGTGTTCAAGAACTCGATTGGTGTCAGGTGCGATGTCATTGTGTTCGCCGTTGCTCGTCATCGGCGAGATGCAGCCAGATTTGGTCGGTCGATCTCATCCAACAGGCCTTCCAGCTTGAGTCCTTCGCCTGTCGGCTCGGATTCTTCATCGATGCCCGACTCCGCAAACTCCGCCGCAATTGCCATACAAATCCGCTCACGCTCCTCGCGCGTCAACGTGCCCTGGACAGCGTGGTGGACCATGTGTGCCTCGCCCGGCATGCGCTTCTCCACAACATGTTGAAGCAGCAACGTCTGTTCTTCCGTTAACATCTTCGTCCCCTCCGGCGCGGCGGACGTCACGAGCACGAACGCGGGCTCATTTCCGGGTCGCTCAGGAAACGTCCGGATGTACTTTCGGGCCGTCTCGCAACTCCTACCCAAGAACTCCGACTCGGACTCACCCTCGGAACGTTCGACGTGCCAGTCCGCGTACGCCGACTCGAGTCCAGTCCCTCGCACATAGTGGACGTCCCCTCCCAGAATGGCAGCACGGCCTCGCGACAAGGCGTCAACGCGCTTCAATGCGTCCTCGCGGCGGAGCGCACGCTCGCTCGTGCCGGCTACGGCAATGCCCTTACGAGCCAGGAATTCTCGCAACTTCGTGTCGATGTCGGTCATGGGTCTGGAATGCCCATCTGCTGTATCAATCGCGCTACATGCGTTGCGGTCGCCCCGGAGATCATCTTCCGTTCGTCCTTGATGATGGCGCACAACGTTTCAAGCGCCACACCGTACTCGCCCACTTCAATGAACGTCCGGACCTCCTGCGCCTCTTGATCGTTCAACACGCCGTCGAGAGACGTCACGAGTGCCAACATGTCGGCTTCCAGCTTCCGGTAGTCCGCATTCATGAATTCGAGCGCCCTTCCTCTGCACGCGACCGCCCCGCCGCACTCACGTAGACGGTCTTCAGAAACTCGATTGGTGTCAGGTGCGATGTCATTGAGTCGACGATTCGAACGAGACTTGTCACTCCGTATCCCTCAAGGTGAACGCACCTGCCTCGATGCGAAGCAGGTCCCCGGACTGCATCTCGATCTCGAGCACAGATGTGCCGTCATCGGCGACGGCTGGGCCGCGAACCTCGTTGATCGAAGCGCTCGGTCCCCAGGGCATCCGCCGCTCGCAGCCAATTCGGCGGACAGCTGACGCCGCAACCAAGCGCAGAGGATGCGTTGAGTCGCCCGTGCGAATCCGCAGTTCAACGTTCCCCGACGGCCAGAGCAACTCCAACGACTCGAGGGTGGCATCATGCAGTCTTGTCCAGTTCTCTGCCGTCATCATCGATCTCCCAGTG
>Ga0247744_1000110_pt1 | contig 17892 bp, 12 predicted proteins | sample UWRJS154409C5_FD_180946 | JGI IMG/M metagenome (GOLD analysis project Ga0247744, IMG submission 180946) | Soil microbial communities from Arlington Agricultural Research Station in Wisconsin, United States - UWRJ-S154-409C-5 | ecosystem: Environmental > Terrestrial > Soil > Agricultural land... | reverse complement strand
ATCTGGAGCGAGGTGCGGCCGGTGTAGTTCACCTTGGCCTTCATCGTCAGCAGGTCCCCGACGCGCACGGGCACCTTGAACATCACCCGATCGACCGAGAGCGTCACGCAGTACTTGCCCGCGTATTGGGAGGCGCAGGCGTAGGCGATTTGATCGACGAAGCGCAGGATGTGCCCGCCGTGCACGTTGCCGGCAAAGTTCGCCAGCTCGGGCGTCATCAGGGCGGTGGTGACGAGCTCGGTTTCCACCCGAGCAGGGTACACCTACTTGGCGCCCCTCGGCCCGAACAGCTGGATCAGCTCCTGGCGGCTTTTGAGTCGCAGCTTTTGGAGAGCACTGGCCAGGCAGCGACTCACGGTCGACGCCGTCATGCCGAGCTCGTAGGCGATGTATTTCTGCTGATGCCCGAGGACGGCGTAGCTCACGACGCGCAGCTCTTGGGGCGAGAGCTTCAGGGCTGGCGTAACGGGTTCGTTCTGGAAGGCCAGGAGCAGCCGCTTGCCGTCGCTCTCGACCTGTTCGGCCACGGACCACTGCCCTTCGACCAGGGCATTCCAAGCGGCGACGGCTTCTTCCGGAGCCAAACGCCGCAACTGGCCGCGCGCCTTTTCACTCTGTTTGACGGCCTGCGTCAGCGAAGGAGCTTCGCCCACGGCCTCCTCGGTGGCGTGCAGGACCTTGCCATCGGGGGACAGGACAGCCTGGGCATCATCGCTGCTTCGCTTCTGGAGCCTGCTGCGAAGCCGATACGCATGCTCGACGTGGGCAGCGACGGCCTCGAGCTGATGGCGAATGCGCGCGGGGATGGGGCGAGTGCTATCGAGGAGGGCCACGACGCCTTCCTGCCCGTCCGTGCTGGTGCACGAGACCGCCGTAGCTTCCGGAAGCACGAGGCCGAAATGGCGCGTGGCCTGCTCCGGGGGGAGCCGATGCTCGTCGAGCAGGCGAATCCAGTGCTCGCGCACGCTGAATACACGCTGCTCGGGGATGCACGCCGCACCATGGATCGACGCCACCTCCTCGCGAGCCACCGTCGCGCGGTCGTTGACCTGCATGAACAGGTTCGCACTGGGGATGATCATGCGCGTCCCGACGACAGGCAGGCCCTTCGACACGGCGATCGCTCCCCAGGTGCCGAGCCCGAGGCCGTCGAGCTCGCCGAGGATCGAGTCGACCCACTCCTGCAGGTCGTCGATCGGTGCGTAGCTCGCCTCGATGGCTCGCAGCACGGCATCGCTGCGGTTGGGCTGCGTCCGCGGCGCAGGTGGCCGCTCGATCGGCACGAATACGGGCTCGAGGTGACTTTGATCCATCACGCCTTAGTTCGCTGCGCCGTTCGCCTGGCCTCCTGCCAAGAAGGCGGCCAGCTCAGCGCGTGATCCGACCCCGAACTTGCGAAAGACGGACGAAATCTGATTGGCAATCGTCCGTACGGAACGCCCGCGCGCCGTCGCAATCTCGCGCGATGACTTCCCCTCCAGGAGCTCACCGAGAATGTTGCGCTCCGCAGTCGACAGCGGGACAATGGGCTCGCGCTGGGGGGCGGCGTCGGCATCCCACTCGAAGAGCACGAGACGGCGGTCACCCAGGTCGAGCTCGTAGGCTTCGAGACGCGGGGGAGGGGCCAGCACACGCCTTGGCATCGCTTGGACGAATGTGCCCGACTCCATCCAGGTCGACAACCCTAGACCGCTCACGGTTGCGGAGCTTCTCACTGCTGGTCCGGGAGGCGGCGCAAGAAGTGACTATCGACTTGTGCCGACGGGCCGCAGACAGGACATTTTTGCCCACTTTCCGGCGCCACGAACAGGAAACAAAAAAGATGAACCCAAAATTCGTGTCGCTGATCGGAGGGCCTGGCTCTCTAGGCGCCGGCGGCGAGCGCCAGGAGCGTCCGTGCACACGGCGCAATCACGTCGCGATAGGCTTCGCGATGGCAGCGCTCGAGGGCGCCGGCACTCAGTACGCCGAAACGGTCGTCCGACGCGTCATCGACCGCAGCGAGTGCTCGCTCTTCGCGGTCCACCCGACCAAACTCCTCCGCCAGGACCGTCACCATGTCCGGATGCGCGCTCACGATGAAGCGCACCACCTTCCAAGCGAGCTCGGCGTGGCGGGCTTCGTCGCCGGCAATCGTTTCGAGCACCGAGCGCACCGCCGGGTCTTCACACGTTTCAGCTGCGCGACTGGCCTCCAGAGCCGCCCTCGTCTCGCCGACGCAGCCTTCCCGCACGGTCGTGCGCAAAATGGCGTCGACGCTCGAGGCATCCAGGGCCCCACTCAGCGGCAAGGGACCGGGGCCAATCGAGCGTCCCGCGTACCGACTGGCGAGCGCAAACGCGAGCTCGGCGTGGCGGACCTCGTCGAGGGCGGCGCGCTGCGAAGCGTCCACCAACTCGACCGGCGCGCCGAGGGCCAGAAGCTGCAGCGTGAAGCGCGCGAAGGCCGCCACGGAGGCGTGCTCCATCAAGCCAATCTCCGTCCAGTGAGCGGCGAGCTGCGCTCGAAGGGCCGTGTCGGCGGGCACCTGCACGTCGGCGAGCCTGAGCTCGACGGCGGACACGAGCCAAGCGGGTGAGGCAATCGCAGCAGCCTTGCGCGCCTCCTCTTCGATCAGGAAGGGGCGGCCGCAGACGCTGCCTCCTGAGCACGTGCGGCCCGTTTCCGTCATCTGGCAGAAGTCCTGCGGATAGGCGCCCTCCTCCTCGCAGTCGGCATCGACACTGCATTCGTCGCCGGGCAGCTGGCAGGCGAACTGGGACTCACCGAAGTCGCTGGTGCGAGCGTTCGACAGGCAGAGGTAGCCGTCCTCGCAGTCCGCGTCCTCCTGGCATCCAGCGACCGGGCTCACCGTCCAGCAACTTCCGATTTCTGACCCGCATACGCAGATCTGATCGGCGTCGCAGTCACTGTCCTGCCGGCAGCCAAAGCTGCACGTTCGCGCGTAGTCCGGAACGTCTGGCTGGGGCGGGGGCGGGCCAAAGCTGCACTCACTGAAGAAGGGAGCGTTCGTTTGACCGAGGAAGCACATGCCGTGTTCGCCGCAGTCCGCGTCGGACGAACACTCGTCGGTCGACGTCGTGTACGCCGGTGCGCCGCCTTGACCACCTTCGCCGCCCAAGCCGGCTGCGGGCCACTCGACGGTGCCGGGGCGAGGGAGCGCGCTCGGGCAAGTCTTGGCGACCTCTCGATGCAAGTACCCTTCCTCGCACCGATAGATTCCGACGTCGGCTCCTTCGCCCAGGATGGGCTCGGGGTTCGTGCAAGCCGAGGAGCTTGCCGGACCACCACCCGTGCCCCCCGTCGAGCCGTCGCTACCCGAGCCGCCATCGCCGAGGTCGTCGGAGCCGTCGACGCACGTTCCTTCAGTGCAGTCGTCGGTCTTGCCGGAGCAGGCCCAGAAGCCGGCGCCCAGAGCGCCGAGCAAGAGGAAACGAAGGGCATCGGGCGTGAGGCGGCGCTTGGTCATGCCAGGTGCTTGTGCAAGGGCGGTGCCAGCGAAAGCTCGCCTGGAGGCGAGGTGAAGGCGTGCCAAGCTGTGCCAGACGGTGCCGCTCAAGCACCGGCAGTCATGGCCAGCAGTGTGCGCGCGCACGGTGCGATGACGCCCGTGTAGGCTTCGCGGTGACAACGCTCGAGGGCACCGGGAGTCAGCACACCGAAGCGATTGGTCTCGGCGGCTGGACCGTCGACCGCCGCGAGACTCTTCTCCTGGCGAGCCAACGAGCCGAACTCCTCCGTCAACACGGCCGCCATCTCCGGATGCGAGGTCACGATGAACCGTACGACCTTCCAAGCGAGCTCCGCATGCCGCGCTTCATCCGCAGCAATCGTTTCCAGCACCGAGCGGACGACCGGATCTTCGCACGGCTCGGCGGCGCGACTGGCTTCGAGGGCTGCCCTCGTTTCACCGATGCAGCCTTCACGAACGGTCGTGCGCAAAATGGCTTCGACGCTGGACGCGTCTAGGGCACCCGTCAGGGGCAGGGGACCGGGGCCGATCGCGCGTCCGGCGTATCGGCTGGCCAATGCAAACGCGAGCTCGGCGTGACGGACTTCGTCGAGGGCGGCGCGCTGCGATTGCTCCACCAGATCGGCGGGCGCGCCGAGGGACAGGAGCTGGAGCGTGAAGCGAGCGAACGCCGCGACCGAGGCGTGCTCCATCAGGCCAATCTCCGTCCAGTGGGCGGCAAGCTGGTCCCGGAGCGCTGCATCCGCTGGCACTTCGACCTCGGCCAGGCTGGAGGTCAGCCAAGCAGCGGAGGTGATGGGCGCGGCTTTGCGCGCTTCCTCCTCGATCAGGAAGGGGCGGCCGCATTGGATGCCTTGGACGCACTCTCGGTGGGTTTCCCCCATTTCGCAGGAGTGCCGCTCGGTTGGGCATTCCAGATAGGTGTCGCACTCGTCGCCCGGGAGCTGGCAGGCAAAGGTGCTGATCGTGGGGCCATTCACGTAGTCGCCGTTCCAGACGACGGCGTTTCTCAGACACATGAACCCGGTGTCGCAGTCCGAATCGTCATGACAGCCGGCGACCTCGCTCATCGGCGTGCAAGTGCCGATGTCGTCGCCGCAGAGGCACACTTCGTTGTCAGCGCAGTCGCTGTCTTCGACGCAGCCGGGCACGCACACACGCGCGTACGCCGGAATTCCGCTCGGCGGGCAATTGCCCGACGTCCCAATGGCGAGGCAGCGAGCCTGCTCGGGGCAGTCGGTGTCCATGCTGCAGTCGTCGGCCGAGACGGTGTGATCCCACTCCGGCCATTCGGTCGCACCAGAGCGTGGCAATTCGTTGGGGCAGGCGCTCGCGACTGCGCGGTGCGGATAGCCCTCGGCGCAGTCGAAGATGCCGGTATCGACTCCCTCGACGCGGGGCACTGGATTCGTGCAGCCGCTGGTCATGAACGCACCCCCGGTCCCTCCCGTCAGCGTGAGGTCGCCTCCGAAGCCGCCGCTCTCCGTAGCGGTCCCGCCGGTCGCCGCGCCGCCCCCGCTCCCACCCGTGGTGACGGCGCTGCCACCGGAGCCCCCCGCCGCTGCGTCGTCCGCACACGCCGGGTCGCCCGCCGTGCACTCGGACGTTTCCCCGGCGCAGGCCCAGACGGCGCCGCCGAGAGCGCCGAGCAGCAGTAGACGAAGGTTGGTCGTGCTTGGGCGCCAGCGGGTCATGCCCCAGCCTACAGCAAGTTTAGTGCCCAGTCGGCGTTCACCGGCTAGCGCGTGTGCAGCCGAAAGTCCCTGTCGCCGGTTTCCTGTCGAGTGCCAAAGTGTGCCAGAGTTCAGGCCAATATGGCGAGCAGCGCGCGTGCACACGGCGCGATGACGTCCCGATGGGCTTCGCGATGGCAGCGCCGAAGGGCGCGGGCATCCAGCACACCAAATCGGTTGTCCGTGACCGGCCCATCGACCTCTGTGAGCGTGCGTTCTTGCCTCGCCAACGAGCCAAACTCCTCCGCCAGCACGGAGGCCATCTCCGGGTGAGCGCTCACGATGAAGCGCACCACGCGCCAAGCGAGCTCAGCATGACGAGCTTCGTCCGCCGCGATCGTTTCGAGCACCGAGCGGACCGCGGGATCTTCACACGTCTCCGCAGCGCGACTGGCTTCCAGGGCAGCCCTCGTTTCGCCGATGCAGCCTTCTCGCACGGTCGTGCGCAAAATGGCTTCGACGCTCGAGGCATCGAGGGCGCCCGTCAGCGGCAAGGGGCCGGGCCCCATCGAGCGACCCGCATAACGACTCGCCAAGGCGAAGGTGAGCTCAGCGTGGCGCACTTCGTCGAGGGCGGCGCGCTGCGATTGCTCCACCAGCTCGACGGGCGCGCCGAGGGACAGCAGCTGCAGCGTGAAGCGCGCGAATGCCGCCACCGAGGCGTGCTCCAAAAGGCCAATCTCCGTCCAGTGGGCAGCGAGCTGGTCGCGCACGGTAGCGTCCGTCGGCAGTTGCAGATCAGCGAGGCGGATCTTGGCGCTCGGAGTGAGCCAAGCGGGCGAGGAGATGGGCGCGGCCTTGCGCGCTTCTTCTTCGATGAGGAACGGCCGGCCGCACACGGGCCGTTGCTCGCACGTGCGGCCACTTGCAGAGAGAATGCAGGCAACGTGGAGGCCACCTCCGCAGTCCTCGTCGGAGCCACACTCGTCGCCGGGCAGCTGGCACGAGAACACAACCGGGTCATAGCTCCAGACGTCACTGTTCCCATTCGAAAGGCAGAGGTAGCCGTCTTCGCAGTCCGAGTCCTGCCGACATCCAGAAACCGGTGCGCACCATGTCTGCCCCGAATCGCAGACGCAGACCCTGTAATCCCCACAATCGCTGTCTTCGACGCAACCCTCCACGCATTCTCGTACGTACTCTCGAACGGCCGGTTGCTCTGGAGTGTCCCGAGCGCAGCGGTCGCCATACACGAAGTTCGTTTGTCGGATTCTGCACTGACCGTTCGCGGCGCAGTCGGCGTCGCTCTGGCACTCGTCCTCCAAGATGATGTATCCGCCGGCCCCGCCTTCGCCGCCAGTACCGCCATCCCCTTCGACCACGTACTCCGACCAGTCGACCGGGTCCGTACTCGGCACGGCAATGGGACACGCGAGCGCGACTTGCCGGTGCAAGTACCCTTCCGCACAGACGAAGTAGCCAGTGTCCACGCCGGGCTGCAGGGGTTTCGGGTCCGTGCATCTGCCCACCTCCCCTCCGGCACCGCCTGAGCCATCGCTACAGGTGGCGTCGCCCGCGACACACTCCCTCCGTTCGTCGGCGCAGGCCCAAACGGCACCTCCAATGGCACCGAGCAAGAGCAAACGCAGGTTGTTCGTGTTCGTGCGCCAGCTCATGTTCAAGCCGTCATGGCCAAGAGTGTCCGCGCACACGGCGCGATCACGTCTGCGTAGGCCTCACGATGGCAGCGAGCGAGCGCGCTCGGGCCAAGCATGCCGAAGGAGCTACGTTCGAGCGGCTGGTTGTCCACGGCTACCAACGCCCTCTCCTCGCGATCCAGGAAACCAAACTCCTCCGCCAAGACGGACGCGGTCTCCGGATGCGCGCTCACGATGAAGCGCACCACGCGCCAAGCCAGCTCGGCGTGGCGCGCTTCATCCGCGGCAATCGTCTCGAGCACCGAGCGAACAGTCGGCTCTTCACACGTTTCCGCAGCGCGGCTCGCCTCCAAGGCAGCCCTCGTCTCACCGATGCAGCCTTCCCGCACGGTCGTGCGCAAAATGGCTTCCACGCTGGAGGCATCCAGCGCGCCCGTCAGCGGGAGCGGACCGGGACCAATCGCGCGTCCGGCGTACCGACTCGCCAGAGCAAACGCGAGCTCGGCGTGACGGACCTCGTCGAGGGCGGCGCGCTGGGAGGCGTCCACCAGCTCGACCGGCGCGCCGAGGGACAGGAGCTGCAGCGTGAAGCGCGCGAACGCCGCCACCGAGGCGTGCTCGAGGAGGCCAATCTCCGTCCAATGGGCGGCGAGCTGGTCGCGCAGCGCGGCGTCGGTCGGCACCGCGACGTCGGCAACACTCAACTCGACGGCGGACACGAGCCACTCCCGAGACGCGATGGCCGGAGCCTTGCGCGCTTCGTCCTCGATGAGGAACGGGCGGCCGCAGACGGCAGCACCCGTGCACACGCGGCCGGGTCCCTCGCTCGACAGAACGCAGTTCGGAAGGCTCGGGTCCTCGCAATCGGCCGCTGACTGACATTCGTCGCCCGGCAGCTGGCAGGCAAACATGCCGCTCGTCAGGTAGCCCGTGCTCGAGTTCTCCAGGCAGAAGAAGCCTTCCCCACAGTCCGCGTCGACCTTGCAGCCGTGGTCAGGGCTGACGTTGTGGCACTGGCCAACGAGCTCACCGCAGATGCACACTTGGGTTTGTGCGCAGTCCGCGTCCGTGAGGCAACCGGGCACCGAGCAGAAGCGTCCGTAGTCGGGAACGAAGTCTGGGCCCGGATCTGGACCGGGTCCCATGCATCCGTAGCCGTCTCCGTTGGTCTGCGCCAAGTAGCAGTAGCTGTGCGGAGCGCAGTCTGCGTCCGTCGTGCACTCGTCGGTGGAAGTGGTGTAGTTGCCGGCGCCGCCGACGGCTGCGTCCGGCCACTCGACGACGTCGGCACGAGGCAGCTCGGTCGGGCACGTCTTGGCCTCCGAGCGGTGCAGATACCCTTCGGTGCAGATGAAAATGCCGGTGTCGACACCTTCCATGAGGGGGACTTGCTGTTCGCAGCCTTCGACGAAGGTCGACCCACCGCTATCGGTTTCACTTCCACCACTTCCGCCACTTCCGCCCGTGGTCGTGTGGGTGCCCCCGGACCCAGTGCTCCCGCCACCGGGTTGGCCATCATCGCTGCTACTTCCGCCACTGTTGCCGTCGGTCGTGCCTCCGTCCGTGGTGGTGCCGCCGCTGTCGTCGTGGCCGTCCGTGCAGTTGCTCTCGCCACTTTCGCAGTGGTCCGTTTGTCCGGCGCATGCCCAGACGGAGCCGCCGAGGGCGCCGAGCAAGAGCAGGCGAAGGTTCGTGGGGGTCGTGCGCCATTTCATGCTGTTACCTCGTTCGTTGCGGTCATGGTCAGGAGTGCTCGGGCACAGGGCGCGATCACGTCGCGGTAGGCTTCGCGGTGGCAGCGCTCGAGCGCGCCCGGGTCGAGCAAGCCGAAGCGAGTGCCCGGTCCGGCGTCGCGTGCTTCGGGCTGAGTCGGCTGCCGCATCTCCAGATGATGCAGAGCTAGTAGCTCCTCGGCCAGTGCCCGGGTCGTCCCGGGGTGGGCCGTGACCAAGAACCGCACGGCGCGCCAGGCGAGCTCGGCATGGCGGGCTTCGTCCGCGGCGATGGTTTCGAGCACCGAGCGCACGACGGGGTCTTCGCAGCTCTCGGCAGCGCGGCTGGCTTCGAGGGCCGCGCGGGTTTCGCCGATGCAACCTTCTCGCACGGTCAGCGCGAGGATCTCGCTCGGGCTCGACGCATCGAGAGCCCCCGTCAGGGGCAAGGGGCCTGGTCCCAGCGAGCGGCCCGCGTAGCGACTGGCGAGCGCGAAGGCGAGCTCGGCGTGGCGCACCTCGTCGAGGGCGGCGCGCTGAGAGGCGCCCACCAGCTCGGCGGGCGCGCCGAGGGCCAGGAGTTGCAGGGTGAAGCGGGCGAAGGCTGCCACCGAGGCGTGCTCGAGCAGGCCGATGTCCGTCCAATGGGCGGCGAGCCGGTCGCGCAGCGCTGCGTCCGTCGGCACCTGCAGGTCAGCGAGGCGGATTTCGGCTGCGGGCGTCAGCCAAGCGGAGGACACGGCGCTTTCGGCTTTGCGCGCTTCGTCGGCGATGAGAAACGGACGGCCGCAGACCCACTGCTGGTCGCAGCGGCGGCCCGCTTCCGTCAGGTCACAGAAGCCACCCAGCCCCGTGCAATCGGCGTCCGAACTGCACTCGTCGTTCGGCAGCTGGCACGCGAAGGTGAAGGTGAAGTCCAGGCTCTCCTGGCGAGCGTTGCGCAGGCACATGAGCTCCGCTGCACAGTCGGAGTCATCGTGGCAGCCGGCGATGGTGCTGATGGCCTCGCAGCGGCCGGCCAACGCGTCGCACAGGCACACCTCGTTCGAAGCGCAGTCGCTGTCCTCGAGACAGCCGGGCGCACACATGCGGGCGTAGTTGGGCGTGTCGTACGGCGCCCCGCAGCCGGAAGAATTGGTGAGGACGAGCTCGCAGCGGGCGGGGGCCGCGCAATCGGTGTCCGAGCTGCATTCGTCGACCGAGGTGGTGTAGGCACCCATGCCCACGGGCCATTCGACAGGCTCGGAGCGAGGCAGATTGTTGGTGCAGGCCGTCGCCAGCGCCCGGTGCAGATAGCCCTCCTCACAAGACAGAACGCCCGTGTCGACGCCGTCGACGCTGGGCACCGGGTTCGTGCAGGCTTCGTCCGCCGCGAGCGTGCCGCACGACGGATCGCTGGCTTCGCAGGCTTCCGTCTGTCCGCCACACGCCCACATGGCGCCACCGAGTGCCCCGAGCAGGAGCAGACGAAGGCTGTGCGGAGTGGTGCGCAAGCGCGACATGCGACTAGCTCGTAGCAAGGCCGGTGCCAGCCTGCGGGGCGATCGACGATGCGCGAATCGAGCCAAAAATAGCTAGATAGCCAACTTCACGAAGTGCCAACTGTGCCAAAACGTCGGCGAAGTAGGGCGCGCGTGCCCCCAAGTGGGAGCAGTGTTCACCTAGCCAGGGCATTGATTTGGCTTCAACCTTTGAAGTCATGATGACCAAATCTCGCCCCACTACACATCGTCTCGCAGCAATCTGCACGCTGGCGTTGGCCGGTGCGGCGCTCACCGGTTGCGCTTCGAGCGCTACCGCGGCGCCACCGGCTGAGACCGCCGCCGAGCAGCCCGTTACCGCCGAGCGCGGTATCGCCGATCTCTTCCCCAAGACGCAGTCTCACGTGAAGGGCACGCTCGTCTTTCGCGACAGTCCCGAGGGGCTCGTCATCAAGGGCAGGCTGAAGGACCTCGAATCCGGCAGCTATGCCATCACCGTGCACGAAGGCGCCGATTGCACCGCCTACGATGCCCATTCGGTCGGCAGCGTACTGAACCCGAAGGCCTCCGACCCTCCGGCTGGTTTCGTCGGCAACGCGGCGGGCGACGATGAAAAGCGCGAAGCCACCGTCGACCTCGTGGCGCCTGGTTTGAGCTTGAACGGCGATACGTCCGTGCTCGGTCACGCCATCGTCGTGCACGCATGGCCCACGGACCTGAGTGCCGACCTCACCAAGGTTCCATTCTTGGCGTGTGGCGTCGTCGAGGTGGGCCAGAGCTAAAGTTTTGTTCCCCGAGTAGACGCGAGCTAAGCGCGCTCGGGGAGCCATTGCTACCGCTGTCGGCAGAGTGGTACGAGGCGGCCATGCGCACGCTTCGCTTCGTTTTTCCGCTCGCTCTGACCTTGGCCGGCTTCGCTGCCTGCGGCGGCGGTGACCTCGTGACGACCGATGCTCCCGGCACCGGTGGTGCCGTGGGTACGGGCGGCACGGTGGTTGGCACCGGCGGCACACTCGTTGGGACTGGCGGCGCCGGGCTCGGCGCTGCGCCCGCCGGCGGTGACGGCGGCGTTGGTGGTGGTGAGGGCGGCGCTCCTCCGGAGCCGCCCGCGTGCGACCGGCACGTCCACATCTTGCTCCAGAAGTCGGGCGCGGTGTTTCAGTCGCCGGCGGAAGAGGACAGCTGGTGGGACGCCGTGGCCGAAGCGCTGACCGGTGATGACGGCTTGGTCAGCGAGTTCCGCGCACAGGTCGAGCTCAGCGTGTCGGTGTTCAGCAAGAACAACGCCGAGACCACGGAGACTTGCCCCCTCGTCACCGAGGTCAGCGCGCCGATCAGCCCGAGTGAGCTCGATGATGTTCTGGCTGACGAAAAGGCCGAGTTCGAGGAGCTCATTGCAAACACGGTCAAGGTGGACGCCCCCGTCGTCGAGGCGGTCGAAGAAGCCACGGCGGCGTTGGCCGGCGAAGCCAGCGCCTATCTCGTGCTCATCGTCTCGGACATCCCGGACAGCTGCGACACGGACGATCAGCAGTGCACTTCGGCCGAAGTGTTCGGTGCAGTGCAGGCCGCGTACGACGCGGGCATTGAGACCCGGTTGGTCTACCTCACCAGCAACGGCGCCAACGTGCCTGGTTATCCCGAGGGCGTCGCCAACGCCGGCGTGGGGGAAGGCATCTCTGATCCCAGTCTTGGCTGCACCTTCGACTACAGCAATCAGCCCGGAAACGCGCCCTTCGCTCAGCCCGAGAACACCGGTGCGATCAAGCAGGCGCTGGCGGATATCCTGACCGACATCGCTGCCTGCGACTGAGGCGGGCTCGGGCTTGCTCGCTACGGCTCTGGCAGCTTGAACACGTAGGCGTCGGTGCCGCCGGCGCTCGCGCCGACCAAGGCGCCATCGGTGGAGCCACCGATGAACACGTTGGTCGAGGCGTCCGGCGCCGCGGCAATCGCCGTGTCCGCGCTCGACGTGCCGTACTGATCGGACCAGACTAGGCTGCCGCTGTTCGAGTAATGCCGGGCAAAGGCGTCGGAGCCGCCGGTCGAGGGACCGTCGAGCGCGCCCGTCGTCACTCCGGCCAGGTACACGTCGCCCCCGGCCACGGTGACGCCGTTGGCCGCGTCGCTCCCGGTCGTGCCGAACTGCTTGGTGAACTGGTGCACGCCGCCCGTATCGTAGGCGCGCAGGAACGCATCCTGAGTGCCCGCATTCGTACCGACCAGCGCGCCGGTCGTGCTGCCCACGACATAGACCCGGCCGCTCGGGTCCGCAGCGGGCCCGCGCACCATCTCCATCAGGTTCGTGCCGAACTGACTGGTCCACAGCACCGCGCCTGTGGGCGAGTACTTGCGCACGTAGCCGTCCTGGCTGCCCGCGTTCGTACCGCCGAGGCTGCCACTGGTGGCGCCGGCGACGTACGCGTTCCCAGCGCCGTCCACGGCGACTCCGGACGGATACTCGAAGGCCGAGGTGCCGTACTGCCGGGTCCAGAGGACGTTCCCGCTTTCATCGTACTTGCGCAGATAGCCATCCGGACCGCCCAAGCTCGCGCCGTCCAGGTTGCCCTGCGTCATGCCGGCGATGAACACCCCGCCCGAGCCGTCCACGGCGACGCCAGAGCCGTAGTCATTGCTGGTCGTCCCGAACTGGCGCGACCACACGAGCGAGCCGCTGTCGTCGTACTTTCGCAGGTAGGCGTCGCTCAGACCGAGACTGGATTGGTCGAGGCCGTCCGAGGTGTAGCCCGCCACGTACACGCTGCCGTCCGAGCCGACCGCCACGCCGCTCGCATAGTCCAGCGCGGAGGTCCCGAACTGCTTCGTCCACACGAGCTCGCCGGTCCAATCGTATTTGCGCACGAACGCGTCGTAGCTGCCGAGGGCCGCCCCTTCGAGTGCGCCGGTCGTGACGCCCACTGCATAGACGCTGCCGGCGGCATCGGTCGCGAGGCCATTGACGCCGTCGGCGCCGCTCGTGCCGAACTGCCGAAAGGGCTCGCCGCCTGGGCCGCATTGGGTGTCGGTCGTGGCCGTGCCGGAGGCAGTTTGAATCGAGCCCCAGGCGCACGGCGACCACGGCGCGCAGACCGGCGCGTTCTGGGCCGAGCTGAACGTGCCGGCGGCACAGTCGTCGCAGGTTTGATCGCTGGTGGGAGTCCCCGGGACTTCGGTGAACTCGCCGGCGTCGCAGGTCGTCCACGGCACGCAGGCGGCCACGTTGGTGGTCGTGCTGTAGGTTTGGGGCGGGCATGCGGCGCACTCGCGGTCATTGAACTCCGTGGGCGCCACGGTTTGGTACGTGCCTGCCAGACAGGTCGAGAAGGTCGTGAGCACGCACGCCACTTGCAGGACCGTCTGCTGCTCGCAGTCGCCGCCATCGTTCGTCTCCAGCCTGAGTGTGTGCAGGCCGGGCTGCGTACAGTGGTAGTTGGTCGCCGCCGGGCTCGGGTCGTCGAAACTCCCTGCGCTGGCCGTCCAAGCGTAGGAAACGGTGTCGTTGTCTGGATCGACGACGTTGGCCTCGACCGAGATGGTGCCCCCCACTCCCGTCTTGAGCGGCGCCACGAACAGAAACTCGAGCTCGGGGCAGACGTTCAAGCCCACGTCGATGATGACCTCACCGGTCGAGTTCGGCCCTCTGCAGGTCATCGGCACGACCACGCCCACCGTCTCGTCCACGATGATGGTGAATTCGGCGCTCCCGGTGCAGGTCGTGCCTCCGTCCTCTGAGGTGGCGTCGAGCGAGATGGAATAGGCGCCGGCCGGCAGTCCGCCGAGCTCGGCCGAGGCCGTTGCGCCGGCGGGCGCCACCTGGATGGCGCGGGTGATCGAAGAGGCGAGTACGGGGGATTCGAGCTCGGCCACCACCGTCTCGATCGTGCTCCCGTTCGATAACGTCAGGGAGAGACCGAGAGACCCCGTTCCCTCCGTCTCTTCGCCGTGGAAGTACGGTGGACGTTCTGGCTCGGCGGCCCCGCAGGCGAACAGGCCGAAAGCGAGTCCGATGACGGGCAGGTGACCTGCGGGCGAACGCGGCTTCATGCTGAGGCGAGCGAGAACGCAAGAAGCGTTCCGACCCTGACAGCTTGCTCACGCGCGCTTTTCAGGCTCCGGGGTGCTGGTGCGGTCTCCGATTTTCGGAGGCACGTGCTCGGAATGCGGAGGCTAGCTGCCGTCGATGGGTCGGAAGCCGGCGTCACGCAGGGCGCCTTGGCCAATCGGTGAGCGCAGCAGCTCGAGCCAATCGCGCGCCAGGTCCGCATGGGTGGTCTGCGCAACGATCGCGATCGGGTAGTGGGCGACCACGTTGACGTCGCTCGGGATGTCCAGGGCGCGCACCTTCGCACGGGGCGGCGTGACGTCCGAGCGATACACGATGGCCGCATCGGCCTCACCCAAGGTCACCTTGGCCAGAACCTGCCGCACGTTGAGCTCGCGCGAGACGATCTTGCTCTCGACGCGGACGCGGAAGCCGGGCCCGTATTTCTGCTCGGCGCGGTCCAGGATCTCCGTCGCGTAGCGGCCGATTGGAACGTCCGGGGCACCGACCACCAGCCGGGCGACGCTCGGCAGCTCGGAGAAGTCCTTGATGGGCGTCGTGCTGCCTTCGAACACGGCGAGCACCGGTTCGTTCTCCGCGAAGACGTGCGGCATTTGCACGAGCTTCTTCTCGACCAGAGCCTGCATATGCTGAGCGTCGGCGGAAGCGAACAGGTCGGCGCGAGCACCGAACTCCAGCTGGCGCCGGATCTCCTGGGTCCCAGCGAAGTTGAAGACGATGTCCGCTCCCGGATGGGCGGCCTCGAAGCTGGCGCCGGCCGCTTCGAACGCTTGCTTCAAGGATGAGGCGGCGAAGACCATGAGCTCGGTCTTCGGGGCCGGGGCCGGGGCCGGCGTCGGCGCAGCGGGCTGGGGCGGCAGGGAGTCCGGAGTCCTGCGGTCACACGCCAGCGTCAGGAAGGAGCAGACGCCAAGCGCCAGTCCGAGCAGCGTCCGCCGTACGATCATGCCCTCACTATGGGGCCTTCTTGAGCGGCGGTGGAGCCTCGTCCGTTGGAGGCTTCTCGACCGGGGGGCGGAGCCTTGGGTCCCTTCTCGACGGGCCGGCTGTCCGACTCGGGTCAGGCTAGCTCGACGCGGTTTCGCGCGACGAGTCGCCAATCCGTGCCTTCCGGCGAATCGAGCAGCTCGACGCCGCGCGCCGTGAGCTCCGCCCGAACTTGGTCGGCCAAGGCAAAATCCTTCACGCCGCGTGCGTTCGCTCGGGCCAGAATTCGCTCTTGGACCCACGCCTCATCGAGACCGAGCTCCCCGGCGCGTCGCGTGCGCACCCGGCGCAAGAATGCCGCCGGGTCACCCTGACCCAGGCCGAGCACCGCGCTCACGTGCTCCATCGCAGAGCGAGCGGCCTCTTGGGCAGCTCGCGAGATGCTCCCCTTTTTGGCGAGCGCGGCATCGATCAGCTCGTTCGTGGCTTTGAGTAGGGCCGACAGGTGAGCCACGGCTTCGGCCGTATTCAGGTCGTTGTTCAGAGCAGAAGCCACGCGCGCTGCAAACTCGCTGACTTCTGGCGGCGCCGCCGGGCCAGCCGCGGCGATCCTGCTCTCCGGCAGCGTCTGCAGGCGCTGCTTGGTCCCATACAGGTACTCGAGGCGACTCTCGGCATCCCGGAATTGGGGGAAGGCGAGGAGCTCGCCACCGGGACCGAGGTCCATCTCCAAGTTGAAGGGAGAACGGTAGTGTACCGTGAGAAGAGCATAGCGGATGGATTCGGGCTCGGAGCGGTCGAAGGCTTCCTGGAGGCGAAAAAAATTGCCCAGGGACTTCGACATCTTCTCCTTGTTCACCACGACGAACCCGTTGTGCATCCAGTGCCCCGCCAGCACCTTGCCAGTTGCACATTCGCTCTGGGCGATCTCGTTCTCGTGGTGAGGGAATACGAGGTCGAGTCCGCCACCGTGCAAATCGAAGCTCTCGCCGAGGTAGCGCATGGCCATGGCGGAACACTCGATGTGCCAGCCTGGTCGCCCCGGACCCCACACGCTCGGCCACGAGATCTCGCCCGGCTTGGCTCCCTTCCACAGCGCGAAATCGTAGGCGTGTCGCTTCTTCTCTTGCTCGTCCTCGCTGACCCGTTCGCTCGCCCCTGCCTCGAGCTCGGCGAGGTTGCGGTGACTCAGCTTGCCGTAGTCCTTGCAGCTCGCCACCTCGAAGTAGACGTCGCCGCCAGCCTCGTAGGCGTGTCCGCGCTCGACCAAACGGGCGATGATCTGGCGAATCTCTTCGATGTTCTCCGTCACCTTGGGTTGGTGATCCGGTTCGAGGTTGCCGAGCAAGGCCATGTCCCGCAGGTAGGAGTCGAGCATGCGGGACGAGAGGGCCCTCGGATCTTCGCCCCGTTCGCTCGCACGCTTGATGATCTTGTCGTCGATGTCCGTGACGTTGCGCACGTAGGTGACCTTCAGGCCACTCGTTCGCAGGTGCCTCACCAAGACGTCGTAAACGATGCAAGGGCGCGCATGACCGATGTGCGCCTCGTCATAGGTCGTTGGTCCGCACACGTACAAACGCAAATGCCCCGGTTCGAGACACTCGAGAGGCTTCTCGCGACCGGTCAGTGTGTCGAAGAGCGATAGCGATGCGGTCATGGCTCGCGTCGCTCATAGACCGAGTCCCGCTCGGATGGAACGGAACTGTGACACCGGCGCACAGGTGATGCTCGACGATGCGCCCCAGTTGGCGCGTTCCGCCCCAACTTCTGGCGGTAAACACGCGTACGAAGTGAGCACGCAACTTGCAGAGCCACGTTGGTGAGGTGGCGACATGACTCAAGGACGAGGATCGGGTTGGATGAGGCGGGGCGGGGCTGCGACCGGCTGGAGCGTTGCAGTGATCTTGTCGCTGACCGCTGGATGTAGCGACGGGCCGCCAGGCATGTTCGACGGAATCGCCGGAGCCACGAACGGTGGCGGCGGACCGAGTGTCGACGACGCGGGCAACCCGGACAGCAGCGGGGTCGACGGTCACTCCAGCGGAAGTGGAGGATTCTTCAGCTCACCGGCGGACGGCACGGGTGGACGGGGTGGCGCCGCTGACGGCGGCAATAGCGGCCTTCCTCCCGGCAGCTGTGTGGGCAGCGGTCCCGGTACTGGCGGCAGCGAGCCTAGCAACAGCTGCGCCGACAACCACATTTGCGCCCAGGTCTCGCTGCCAGACACGTTCGACGGCGAGGTGAAACGCCTGGCGGTCGTGCTCTTTGATCAAGCACCGGTCGCGGGTCCGACCTGCCCCCAGGAACCGGCTGCTTACTACCCAGCATTGGTCAACGTCGATCTCACGGTGGAGACCGACTATGCGCTCTCGCAAGACTTCACGGCGCCCGTGGAAGGCGACTACTCGGGTGAGCGATACGTCGCAATCGTCGTGTTTCTATCGGCCGAGGACCGCGACGGAGTACCGGGTGTCGACTATTGGTACGTGACGCCGGAACCCCGCGCCATCGGCAGCGGTGACTCGCTGGACTTGGGCCCGGTGACCGTAGAGCGGATCCCCGTGACCGATGACCCCACTACCGGCGGCAACGAAGGCGTCGGCGTCGTTTTCTGCATCGATCGCTTGCACGAGGATGCCGGGCCGACCGAGTTCTCTTGTGACGTCGGACAGAGCGGTGGTTGCTGCCTGGTCCCGGGCAAAGCGGGCACGTGCGGGACGGACAGCTGCAATGATAGCGTCGTCCACGATTGCGACGGACCGGAGGATTGCTCGGTCGGAGAGGTGTGCTGCGGTGAGCCCTGGGAAGGCCACCAGTGCGTTCCCTCGGGCGAATGCGAAGAGAAGCAGGCCTGCCACGATGCCAGCGACTGCGAGGAGCAGCAGGCGGCCTGCGTCATTGCA
>Ga0247744_1000109_pt1 | contig 18077 bp, 16 predicted proteins | sample UWRJS154409C5_FD_180946 | JGI IMG/M metagenome (GOLD analysis project Ga0247744, IMG submission 180946) | Soil microbial communities from Arlington Agricultural Research Station in Wisconsin, United States - UWRJ-S154-409C-5 | ecosystem: Environmental > Terrestrial > Soil > Agricultural land... | reverse complement strand
GGGGGAGGACGGGGTTCATGGCTGCCGAAGACTCTTGCCAGTTTTGCCCGCGCTGGCAACGTTCGGCCGCATGCCCCATCCGCGGTCGACCCGGCGTGAGCAGCCGACCCCTCTGGCCCAGATCAGCCGCAAGCTTGCGGGCGCCGTCGACGCGCTCGAGCTGCGTCGCAGGGTCCCCTACGTCTACGACCCCCTGGTCTACGCGCGCGTCCCGCACGAACTCTACCTGGACCGGTGGGGCCAGGGGCAGAAGCGTGTGCTCTTGGTGGGCATGAACCCGGGGCCGTTCGGCATGGCTCAGACGGGCGTTCCGTTTGGTGACGTTCCTTCCGTCCGCGACTTCCTCGGCATCGAGGGTCCGGTCGAGCGCCCGGACCACGAGCATCCAGCGCGCCCCATCGAAGGCTTCGCCTGTCCTCGCCGCGAGGTCAGCGGCAGTCGGCTCTGGGGTTGGGTCGAAAGTCGCTTCCAGACTCCGGCGGCCTTCTTCGAGCGTTTCTTCGTCGTCAACTACTGCCCGCTCGTGTTCATGGAAGAGGGAGGCCGCAATCTGACGCCTGACAAGCTGCCCAAGCAGGCGAGCCTGCGCCTCTTCGCCGCGTGCGACGAGGCCCTCGCTGCCCAGGTAGAACTGCTCAGGCCCGACTGGGTGATCGGGGTCGGAGGCTTCGCCGAACGACGGGCCCGGGAAGCCCTCGGCGGCGCGGTGCCGAACATCGGGACCATCCTGCACCCGAGCCCCGCCTCGCCGGCCGCCAACCGCGGCTGGGCCGAGCAGGTGGAGAAGCAGCTACGCACTCTCGGCCTACTCGTCGATTATTAGCGGCCTTTTCGGAAAATCGACCGCACCGTAGCCCCGCTCTGGGCTTGGATCGCGTTTCTGGCGTGTTAATAGCCCGCCGTGCCGAACTTCACCTGGAACGTCGACCCCATCGCCCTGGAAATCCCCAAGGGCCCGCTCTTGCTCGTCGTGGGAGCGATTGCGGCCCTGATGCTGATCACGGGGCTGGTCAAACGGGAAAACGACCTCTCGATCTTCGGGCTCTTCATGGGCGCGGTCCTGCTCATCGCCTCGAGCTACCTGCCCGACCCGATTGGCCTTCGTTACTACAGCCTGCTCTTCGTCGGCGTCTTCCTCGGTGGCTACGCCTTGCTCAACTGGCAGATCCGTCGCGCCGGGGGTCCGGTCGAAGCGGCTGGTGACTTCATCGTCTACGGAGTGGCCGGTGTCCTGATCGGTGCACGCCTGGGGCACGTCATCTTCTACGACTACGAGAAGGCGATGGAGGACCCGCTGTGGGTGCTCCAGATTTGGACCGGCGGCCTCGCCAGCCACGGCGCGGTCCTGGGCCTGATTTTCGCGATGTGGCTCTTCACCAAGCGCCGCGGCGTCCCGTTCTTGGAAGGGGCGGACCGTTTCGCCTTTTCGGCGGCACTCGGCGCCACCTTGGTGCGCCTCGGAAACTTCTTCAATTCCGAGATCGTCGGGCGCGAAGTGCCCGATCAATCCTGGGGCGTTCGCTTTCCACTCTACGACGTGACGGCCCTCGAGCCCCCCTTGCGCTACCCGACGCAGTTGTTCGAGTTCACGCTCGGCCTCTTCGTGCTCTTGTGCCTGTGGCTGGCCGATCGCTGGGCCGGCAAGGAAGGCCGTCCACGCGGCCTTTTGATCTCCGTCTTCTTCCTGGTCTACTTCAGCGGTCGATTCGGCATCGAGTTCTTCAAAGAGCTGCAGGTGCTCTCCTACGAGAAGTCGAGCCCGATCACGATGGGACAAACGCTGTCCTTGCCCGGCATCGCGCTCGGCCTCTACGGCGTAATCTGGAGCCTCAAGCGTGCACAGCCGTGCGGCTGGCCGGGTGCGGATTCGGCGGACGCCGAAGGGGCGACGGACGACGACCAGGCTGACGACGACGACCAGGACGAGGACGACGGCTACGATCCCGACGTGGAAGAAGAGCTGGGACCCAAGGACCCGGCCAACGAACAGAAGAGCTAATTCGCCCGCGCAGGTTCGAAGAGCTGTCGACCGTGACCAAGCCCAAGGCCCGTCTGGCCATGATCCTCGGCTGCGCTGGCGCGGCATTGCTCGGCGCCGCCCTGTTCGTCACGCAGCAAAGGCAACCGGCCCCCCCACCGCCGCCGCAGAAGTGGCTCGAGTTCGAGCCCAATGCGGCTCAGCAGGTGAAGCTGGCCGAGCTCGAAGCCACGCTGGCCCCCGGCGCGACCCATTTTCCCAGCGATGCGCGACGGGACTTCGGGAACGCCCAGCTCTTCATGTACATGGCCGGCACGAGCCAAGACGACGCCGTCGTGCTCGCGTCGCTCGATGCCATTCGCTATGGCTACTCGCCGCGCGGATCGAGAAAGGCGAAGCCCGATCGGGACCTGGAGAAGGTTCTCGTCAGGCGCCTGCGCTCCCAGCAGCCGGCCCAGGTTCAGGCGGCGTTTACTACCGCCCCGGTGGCCTTGCTGGCACAAGAGCCAGAGGGTGAGCTCCTCGAGACGCTCCTCGAGCTCGCTCGAAGCGAAAGCCCGGCGCTGCGCTGGGCGGCCCTCGAATCGCTCGACCTCTTGCCCCCGGATGTTCGGCCGGCGCCCGTGCTCGAGGCGTTCCTGCGGGCCACCGAGGACACCCCCGCCTTCGCGGTGCGCGGCCTGCGTGCGCTTCGCCAGAGCCGTCCGACCCTGAGCGGCCAGCCGGAGCTCAAGGAGCGCGCGCGAGGGAGCGCTCGACGGCTCCTGGGCTCGAGCGACCCGGGGCTCCGCGGCTCGGCACTGCAAGCGCTCGTCGATCTCGACCCGAGCTCTCCCGCAGAAGTCTCGGACTTGGTCCGCAAGAGCCTCACCGATCCGCATCCCTACGTGCGCGGGATGGCAGCGGCCGGACTGAGCGTCGGCACGCTGGGACGAGACAGCGACGTGCACCTGCTCATGCCGCTGGTCGATGACTTCGCGGCAGCTGCGACAACGTTGACGGGCCCGGTGGCGCTCGACGGCAAGGCGGTCGAGCTCTTGCTCAACGTGCCCGGGCGGCGCTTGGTCGCCGAATCGGCGCTGTTCTCCGTGCAGCGACTCGCGCTGGGCCCCCCACCGGGCACAGCAGCCCCAGAACGCCCGACTGGGTGGAAGGAACCACCGGCGCTCACGATTGGCGGGCGCGTATCGGGCCGCGAGCTGGTCGAGCAGAACGCCGCGAAGATGCAGGCGTGGTACGCGAGCGAGAAGAAGAAGCTACCGCCCGCGCCGTAGCGTCATTGGAATACCGAGCAGACGTCGCTCGTCTCCAGGAGGCCGTTCGCCCCGCTGCTGATCGTCGTCCCCCAAGTGGTCAGGCTGGAGGCGTCGAAGTTGGTGGCCATATCGAGTGTCTCGAGGCCACTGCCGTTACCCGACCAAGACCAGCCGAGGTAGCCAATGCCGAGCATCTCGGCAAAGCTCATGATGGTCGCCTCGTCCACGTCCCCGGACGAGCCATGGTCGGCTGCGAACTCGCCGACGATCAGGGGCGCCTCGTAGCCAGCGAGGAACGTGTTGAAATAGGACGTGACGGTGTTGGCACTGCCGTAGACGTCGTACATGTGCACCGAGAAGATCATGTTCTTCTCGGCGTCTGCTTGCCAAATGGAGGCGCCACCACCATCGCGCATGGTGTTTTCCCAGTCCTGACCCCAGTTGGGCGCGTCGACGACCAGGGTGTGGTGCAAGCCGGCACTGCGCATGGCCTGGACGGCAGCGACGTGGCTCGGGGCCCAGTCGTCCGGTGAAGTATCGTTGCCGTTCGGCTCGTTCGCGATGTTGATCAGGGCAAAGGCTTCTTGGCCGATCAGGGCGCCCGTGATGTCGGCGGCCGTCCAATAAGCTTGAGCGGTGCTGAGCGGTACCGACCCCTCCTGCTCGGCGTAACCGGTCACGTCGTGGACTTCGAGCACGGCGATCATCTGCGCCGCCTTGGCCCAGTCGATCAGAGTCGTCACGGTCGCGCCTTCGGTCTTGTCCCACCGGTCGCCGGTTGCCATGACGATGCGCACGGAGTTGGCGCCAGCGGCCGCCATCGCCGCAAAATCGGCCTGGGTGTCGCGCGTGGCGTACCAGGCGTAGGGGTAGTTGATGCCGCGCAGAGTAAATTCGTTGCAGTTGGCGTCGTAGAGCAAGCCCGCTTCGACGTAGAAGCCCGTGGCCGAGCAGTCGCCCGAAGTGCCCCCCGTGCCCCCACTGCCCACGTCGCCGCCACCGGCGCTGGGCGCCCCGCCACTCCCCTGGCCGCCCGACCCCACGAGGCCACCCGCGCCTGACGACCCACCCACCGCGGGTGCGCCGCCTGAGCTCGGGCTCCCCGAGCCGCCGACCCCGGCGATCGCGCCTTGGCACATGCCCGCGGAACACGCACTCCCTGCTCCGCAAACCACGCGGCAATCGCCACAGTTGAGCGGATCGGTCGCCAGGTCCGTACAGCCCGCGCCGCAGTCAACGCGCCCTTGGGTGCACGCGCACAGGCCACCGCTGCACTCCTGGCCCACCTCACAGACGGTGCCGCACGTCCCGCAGTTGGTCGGACTGGCGACGAAGTTCGCGCAAGCGGCAACGGCGGCGCAGAGCGAACGATCCGTAGCGCACGTCGCGGCGCAGGCACCGTGCGAACACACTTGGCCTTGCGGACACGCCCTGCCGCAAGCGCCGCAGTTCCTCGGGTCTTCGTCCAAGTTCTCACAGCCCGCTGGACACGGACTCAGCCCGGCCACGCAGGCACAGGTTCCGCCGACGCAGTCCTCTCCCGAGTCGCACGGACTGTCGCAGGCGCCGCAATGAAGCAGATCCTTCGAAAAGTCGGTGCCGGGCTCGCACTGGCCACCACCGTCCGGCTCTGCACTCGAGCAGCCACAGGCAGCCAGCCAGAGGAGGAAGCCGAGCCGGGCGGAGTTTCTCGAGGGGTGGCGTGCGAAGCTCATGACGAGGCCTAAGGGGGGGACAAAACGGTCCCCCCTCCCACGGTGCCACGCGCACCGGGCCCTTCCAACGCCCTTCGCGAACATACCGCCGCGGGTGAAATATTACCCGCACCAAGGGGGCGGCTCAGCCGCCGAGCACGTCTTCGATCGAGTACCGACCGGGAGCTCGGCCGACCGTGAACCGAGCCGCGGCGAGCGCGCCGCGAGCGAATAGGTCGCGATTGGTGGCCCGGTGCGTGAGCTCGAGCCGCTCACCGTCGCCCAAGATGTGCACGGTGTGGTCGCCGATCACGTCCCCACCGCGCACGGCGAGGACGCCGACTTCTTCACGTGTCCGTGCCCCCACTTCGCCGTCGCGGCCGGACAGTAGCCGCGCCTCGGGGCGGACCTCGGCGACGGCCTTGGCCAGCCGCAAAGCCGTCCCACTGGGAGAATCGACCTTACGTCGGTGGTGCACCTCGACGATCTCTGCGTCGAACTCCAGCCCCAGCCGGCCGAGTGCGTATTTCACGACCTCGGCCAAGACCTGGACCCCGCGGCTCATGTTGGGAGCCCACACCACGGGGACGACCTTGGCCGCCTGATCGAGGGCCTCGAGCTCGGGCGCACCCAGCAAGGTGGTTCCCGACACCACGGCGACACCCTGCTTGGCCGCCGTGACGAAGAGCGGACGCACGGCGCTCGCCACGGAAAAATCGATGACCACATCGGCCCCGAGTAACCCCGCCGACAGATCGGGGCTCACCTCGACGCCGAGCGGGCCGACTCCCGCCAGCTCGCCGATGTCCCGCCCGAGAGCCCGATCCGTAGCAGCAGCGATCGCGCCCACGATGCGAATGTCCCCCGCGGCCTCAGCCAGCCGCACGATGGACAGACCCATGCGCCCGGTCGCGCCGAACAGTGCGAGTTTCATCGGGCCTGATACTCCGCCAGCGCCTTCTGCACGAGCGCTTTGGTCGCATCGGAAGCTTCGAGCATCGGCGGGCGGGCAACGGCTCGCATCCAGCCCTGCAGGGCGCAGGCGGCCTTGACGGGCTGTGGATTCGGCTCACAGAACATCGCGTCGTGCACCGGCAAGAGACGCAGGTGCTCACGCCGCGCCAGGGCAATATCCCCATTTTCCATGGCAAGGGCGACGCGCACGATCTCCCGGGGCAAGACGTTGCTGGTCACGCTGATCACGCCCTGCGCGCCGATCGACATCATCGGTACGACGAGGCCATCGTCGCCGCACATCAATGCCACGCGGTCCCCGGCGCGGCGCAGGAGCTCCTGGCTGTAGGCAAGACCACCCGTCGCGTCCTTCACAGCGACGACGCTGGGGCACTTGTCCAAGATGCGCAGCGTGGTCTCGACCGACATCGTGACCGCCGTGCGCCCCGGAATGTTGTAGAGCATGACGGGCACATCCACGGCGCTCGCGATCAGCTCGACGTGCCGAATGAGCCCCTCCTGGGATGGCTTATTGTAGTAAGGCGACACGATCATCAGCATGTCGGCGCCCGCCGCGACGGCCGCCTTGCAGAGCTCGATCGAATCCCAGGTGTCGTTGTTGGATGTGCCGGCGATGATGGGTACCCGACCGCGGCTCACCTCGCGCGCAATGCGGATGAGGTCCTGCATCTCGCTGGCTAGGAGGGTGGGGGTTTCCCCCGTGGTGCCGCAGGGCAAGAGGGCGGAAATCCCCGCATCAATCTGGCGCTCGACGTGGGCAGCAAACGCCTCGCGGTCGAGCTGGCGCGCATCCTCGGAGAAGGGCGTGACCAGGGCGGTGATGACACCCCGAGGGCGAAACGGTGAAATGGCTGCAGCCATGGCTGCCCGGGGGTGTGGCAAGTCTCGGGCCGCGGGGCAAGTCGCGCGTCCACGCCGGTCCCCCGCCGAGGTAATCAGGGGCCGCCATGCCCCGACCCCAGCGCACCGTATCTGTCATCCTCGCGAGTCTTGCTCTCGCCTGTCACGCCCCCGCACCCGAGACGGCGCATGGGTCAACGGGCGACGGGGACGCGCCCCCACTCGCCAGGTCCAAGCTAGAGCAGGGTGGTTGCAGCATCGAGCTCGAAGGGTCGTGGAATGTGCTCGGCGAATCGGCCCAGGGCGATGGGTCCTGGAGTGCCGCCCGCACCGACGGTGACGAGACGCTCACGGTGCTCCCGATGCCCTGGAAGGCTCCCAAACTCGAGCAGGAATGGCGAGAGGACTTGGGCGCCGTGATGGAGCTGAGGCGCAACGCCGAGGCCGACCGCGACGGGACGGCCAGCATTTCCGAGCCCGAGTACGTTGGGGACGGTCGCGACCCAGGTGCGTTCTACACGAGTCATTCGCTCGCCGAGGGCGAGGGCACCATCACCATCGCCAAAGCCTCCCCCACCCTGCTCTGCGTGTTCTTCCTGGCGGGTCCCGCCACCGCACCCGCAGAGCTCACCCAGCGCGCCCGTGCCGCCCTACCCAAGGCGCGCGCCGCTGGCTCGCCTTAGGTGTGCTAAAGCCAAGACATCCATGGCCCGCCCGAAGCGCACCTACCGCAGCCCGATCGTGATCACGCTGGCGGCCGTCGCCCCGGCGTGCGTCCCGGGACTGAGCCACGACGGCTCGGGTGGTGGCCCCGGGAACGGTGGGAGCGTCGATGACGGTGAACCTGATGGCGCAGGCGGTTTCGTGTCGAGCGGGGGCTTCGTTGCGGCCGGCGGTCTGGTCGCCGCGGGTGGCTACTTTAGCGGAGGGGCCTCGAGCGGCGGCGCATCGAGCGGAGGTGCGGCGAACGGAGGCGGGCCCGCCTATCCGGAGTGTCCCTCGAGCGACACCTCGTACGGCTTCACCGTGCCGTGCGTTCCCGACGAGCAGTGTCGGGTTGGAATGGCCTGCACTTCCGGCAGCCAAAGAGACTTCGTCTTCACCTGTGCCAACTCGGGCGACTATTGGGAGTTCTACGAGTTGCCCTGCGCGTACCCCGCAGAATACTGCCGGAGCACGGGCGGCGATGCGGTGTGCCTGGGTGGGGTCTGGACGTACGAGGGCGAAGGTGGCAATCCGCCTGCCCCGTGCCCGGAGGCGATGCCGGCCGAGGGTAGTGACTGCTACGGCGGTAGTGGCTTCGGGCTCGACCGCCAGGCCTGCGGGTATCCGTGTGCCGACGGAACGTGGACGGTCACCGGCTGCTTCGCAACCGACCCTGAGGTTCCGTACGGCGACTCCACCTGGCAGAGCGACGGCGTCTGCTCCGGCGAAGGAATGGGTGGCGCCGACCCCTGAAGCGACGGACGCCGTCCGGCGCGAATGGTTGCGCCGCGTCGAAGCGGAATATCGGTCGAGCGCGCACACGCAGCACCTGACCTTGTGGCTCATTCAGCTCGCAGCACCGAGGGAGCTCATCGATGATGGCCTCCGCATCGTGGCCGACGAGCTCGACCACGCCGAGCTCAGCGCCGCGGTTTGCGCAGAAGCCGGAAGCACTGCTCCCGCCGCCTTGCGGCAGGACGAGCTCCAGCTGGGTGTCCCGCCGGGCAGCCTGGAAGTGCGTGCTCTCTTCGCCACGCTCGATGTATTTTGCCTGGGCGAGACCGTGGCGGTGCCGCTGTTCACGGAGCTGCGTCGTGACTGCACCGTCCCAGTAGCCCGCCAGGCGCTCGACCGTGTGCTCAAGGACGAAGTGCGGCATCGTCAATTCGGCTGGGACCTGCTCGACTACCTGCTCGAGCGAGACCCTACGCTGACGAACGCCGCGCGCGGCTTCCTTCCGGGCGCAATCGAACGACTGCAGAAACGCTACGGCCAAGGCGGAGCAACCGAAATCCGCCCGGACGAACGCGCCTGGGGCCTGATGGCACCCGCGACTTATCGCGAGATTCTCGAGGCCACGATGCAAAAGGAGTACGAGCCACGCTTGCGCGAGCGCGGCTTGCTCTGACCTCAGAAACCGATCTTGCGCATCACGAAGCGGGGCAAGAAACGGATGACGAGCATCACGTAGCGCCAGATGGCGGGCGCATAGACGAGCGGGGTACCGCGATCGATGGCGCGCACCACCTGCTTGGCGACGCCGTCGGCATCGCCCGCGAACGGCGGAGCTTTCAGGCCCTCGGTCATGGGCGTTTTCACGAAGCCGGGCTTGATGGTGATCGTGCGCAGACCCTCGGCCCGATACTTGTGATCGAGGCTCTCCAGGTAGTGGCTCAAGCCAGCCTTGGTGGCGCCGTAGAGGACGACCGGCTTTCGGCCACGGTCACCGGCGACGGAGCTGAACACGCACAAGGTCCCGCCTCCGGCCGCGAGCAGGCGCTTTCTGGCTGCCTCGCAGAACAGCACCGTGGCGGTGAAGTTGACGTGCAGCATCCGGTACAAATAGTCGCGGTCCTCTTCGAGCGCGTCCTGCGTCTTGAACAGACCCGCGGTGACGATGACCGTGTCGATACCCCCGAGCGCCCGGTCCGCCTTGTCGAGCGCGCTCTCGAATCCGCGCGGATCCGCGAGATCGAGCTCCGCCACCCCCACGTTCTGGCTGGCCGCTCCGCGCTGCTCGAGGTCACCCGCGCTGCGTTCGAGCTCGGTCAGGGGAAGCCCGAGCAAGAAGAGCGCATCCCCCCGCTCGGCCAAGCGCCGAGCCACGGCGCGACCCATGCCGCTCGTGGCGCCGAGCACGACGGCCTTCACGAACGATCTCCGAACAAGCGACGGCTCTGCGCGCTCCTGAGCGTGCGGGCCGGATCGTATTTCTCGACCACGGCCAGGAACTGATCCAAGCGCGGCTCCATTTGGCGGAAGTCCTCGGCGCGGGTGAAGCCATCCTTGGTGAGATAGATGCGCCCGCCCAGATCGATCACCGTGCGATTGAGGCGGTCGATCACGTCCTGCGTGTCGTGGCGAATGGGAATGTCGAGCGCCAAAGACATTCCAGCCTTGGGGAAAGAGATGGTTCCCTCTCCCTCCTCGCCGCAGTCTTTGACGACGGTGAGAAAGGACGCAGTGCCGGCGCTGGCCAGCGTTTCGATCATGGTGCGGATGCCTTCACGCCCGGTCTCCCACGGAATGACGCTCTGGTGCTGAGTCACACCGCGCGGGCCGTAGCCGCGATTCCAGTGCAGAATGCTGTCGAGCGGGTAGAAATACTTGTCCGGACTGACGAACCCGGTCTTCGTCGGGCGGAAATGGCTGCGGTACACCAGGTCGTTGAAGACGCCGATGGTGAACCGATTGAGCAAGCCCGACGGCAAGCTGAACGGCATCGTGATCGTCGGGCGGGGCTTGGGGAACGAAGGCGGCGCTTCACTCGCTTCTGCCCAGCGGCCGACGAACAGGATGCCGCGACCGAGCGCTGCCCCCGTCGCCACGGTGTCGACCCAGGACACCGTCATCGGCCACTCGTGGGAGGACTGCTTGACCCGCTCGAGCAGCTCGTCGAGGCCGCTCAGGCGATAGCTTTCGCTGTAGATCCAGGGGGAAGGGACCTTCTGCAGCCGAAGCGCCACCTCGAGGATGTGCCCGGTGAGACCCATGCCGCCGAGCGTCGCAAAGAATAGGTCGGCGTGCGCTTGGCGCGAGCATTCGAGCACGTCTCCCCCGCCGGTCCGCACGAGGAGACTCTCGACGTGGCGCCCCAGCGTTCCGGCGACGTGATGATTCTTGCCGTGGACGTCCGAGGCGACCATGCCGCCCAGCGTGACGAACTTGGTGCCAGGTGTGACCGGGGTGACCCAGTGGCGCGGCAGATAGATGCGATTCAAGTCCGCCAGACACAGGCCCGCTTCCGCCCGCAGTACGCCGCTGTCCTCGTCGAAGGACAGAATGCGATCCGCCAAGGTGGTGCCGAGGGCTCGCGAGTCTCCCGAAGCGAGCAGCGATGCGTCCCCGTACGAACGGCCCAGTCCCCGGGAGAGCGGCATGCCCGCCGAAGCGGCTTTCAGATCCGGCGAGCGGACCTCACGTCCGGGCAAGTAGGTTCTTCCCCAACCAGACAGACCAGCGCGCTGATCCTGCCTTGCGCCGTCGGTGCCGCTCATGCTCGGGGCGAGATCTACAACGGTCGCAGGGCCGGGGCTAGCGACCTTGCGGCCGCTTGGCGAGTTTGCGCTGGAGCGACCGGCGGTGAAGCCCCAAGAGGGCTGCCGCCTGGGTGATGTTGCCCCCCGCGGCCAAAAGTACGCGGTCGATGTGCTCCCACTCGACGCGATCGAGGGAGGGTACGGAAGCCGGCGGCGGCGCGGCCGCCGGCGACCCATCGTGGTCGAACGCAGCGATGATTTCGTCGAGGCTCGCTGGCTTGGTGAGGTAGTGGACCGCTCCGGAGCGGAGCGCGTCGAGCGCGGTAGCGATGCTGCCGTAGCCGGTCAAAACGACGATGCGCGTTGCCGGGTCGATCTGGTGCAGGCGGCGCACGACCTCGAGCCCGGACCGACCGCCCAAGCGCAAGTCGACGAGCGCACACTCCGGGCTCTCGACTTCTGCCTGTTGGCAGGCTTCATCGGCGTCCTGTGCACCTCGAGCGTCGAAGCCGCGGTCACGCAGTGAACGCAGAAGCCGATCCCGAAACGCATCTTCGTCCTCGACCACCAGGACCGAACGTCCTTCGCCAGGCTGGCTGCTCACGATGCCTCCGACGGAGCGTACACGCGCGGGGGCAGTCTGAGTTCTGCTTCCGTGCCCCCGCCGACGCGAGCGCGCAGGGCAAACCCACCACCGACGCGCTCGGCAAACGCACGCGCCAAGAATAGGCCGAGTCCGAGGCCCCCGCGCTCGGCCTTGGTCGTCACGAACGGCTGCCCGACGTGCGGAAGGATGTCCGCGTGCACTCCGCTGCCGCGGTCGAGCACCCGGAAGCGAAGAAACTCGTCGCAGGCGACCACCAGACGAATCGTGCGGGCTCCGGCGCCGTCTGCGAGCGGAAGGTCCTCGTCGGCCTCGGCAGCGTTGCGGACGAGGCTGTGCAAGAGATAGACGAGCGTCTGCTTCGTCGTCACGATTGGGCGCTGCCCCGCGTCGCGTTCGAACTCGACCTCCAAGCGCCGCTGCAAGCGGGGCGAGAGTTGCCCGAGCACACCGTCGACGATGGCTGCCGGCGTCGTGGCGGTCGGCATCTCACCCATCGATTCACCGGCGCGAGAGGAGAGCTCTTGCAAGAGATCGCGGCAGCGGCGGACTTCACTCCGGATCAAACGAATGTCCTCATTGAGCGTGGAATCGGCGCCGAGTTTTTCCGCCGACACCTCGAGCTCCTCTGCGGCGAGGGCAATCGTCGATAGCGGCGAGGCCAGCTCGTGCGCGGCGGTGGCCGAGAATGCGGTGAGGGTGGCCAAGCGCTCGTTCTGCAGTGCCAAAATCCGAAGCTCGGCCGCTTGGCGATCGAGGTTGCGTACGGCGCGGGACACCGTGCCGACGAAGTAGGCAACGAACGCAGCCGAGAGTGCGTAGGCGATCCACATGCCCACCAGGTGCGCCGAAAACGCAGCACCGTGCCCGGCGTGGTGCTCGTGGCCGGGCACAGGGAGTGCGAAGAGTCCAGCGAAGGAGAGCGCGGTCAGGATGGCAAAGGTCCACGCCAGTGCGGGCCGGAGTAGAACCGCAGCCAGGGCCACGTGCACCAAGAAGAACACACTGAAGGGATTGGCTGGCCCACCCGACAGCGCCAAGCAGACCGCCAAGATCACGACGTCGAAGGCCAGCACCGCCGGCAGCACCAGGCGCGGAGCACGCGCCTGAAACGACGGCAAGACGAGGTTCGTGGCCAACGTGAGCGCGAGCAGCGCGCCAATCGATACGTCCTGGACCTCCAGCCCCAGCACGAAGCGTGCAATGAAGAGCGCGAGGGCGAACAAAAGGACGAAGCCGTAGCGGACACGCACGACCCAGGCCAAACCGAGCCGCGCATCGACCACCCGCCCGTCCTGCTGCTTGTGCTGGCTCGCCACGCCCTGAGTCACGTGCCGTCTGCTAGCAGACCCGAGGCCAGGCATTCACTCGAGCTCCCAGCCTCAGAAAGAATAGCCGATCCCGAACTCTAGCTTGTCGGTGAACGGATCGCCCACCACGGGGAACGAGGCGGTCACGGAGAGCGCGAGCGCCCCGAGCACCAGACGTGCCCCGAAGCCTGCCATGAGCCGTGCTTCGCCTTGTGGAGCCGCCACGGGCACCGCACCCAGGCCGAGCGCACGCAGGGCGAGCTGCGGGTGAAGATCCCACGAAAGCGCAGCACCGGCCGACAGCTCGCTCGAGTTCATCGGACTCACGAGCGGGCCCGTCGGCTCCCCGTGCTCACCATCACCAAGCACGCGCCCGTACCCTAGGCTCCACTCCGTGCGGACGTGCTCGCCCCGAGTGCCGAGCCAGATGCCCGGGTGAATCATGAAATGACCCATGCCCAGCCCCGCCTGTGCATCACCGAGCGGCGCGCTCAGGCCGAGGGCCACCCCGAGGGCGAGCGTGTTTCCCTCCGCCTGCCAGACCCGGACGCGCCCGCGCACGAACGGGTCGCCAGGACCAAAGACGTCGAGTCCATTTTTGACCAGGTGATACAGGGAGGCATCGAGCGAGACGTCCCACGCCTGCCCGGTGAGCACCGTGCCGAGGCCCAGGCCCGCGAAGTTTCCCGAATAGCGCTCGTTTGCGTAGTTGGCGCGCTCGATACCGAGCCGGAGCGCAAACTTCGCTGCCGTGCTCTCGCCCTGCAGAGCGGGCGGCGCGCTGGGCTCGCAGTGATCGGCCGCGGCGCCGCGGAGGGGCCAAGCGCCGGTGACCACGAACCCAAAGACCACGGCGGCCGTGCGCCGGCTCACGGAGCCCCGCAAGCGATCCATTGGCCCAGAGCCTGCCGTTCCTCCTCGGTCGGCTGCGGCCCGAAGGCTTGGGGCGGCATGAATTCGTTGGCATGCGCAGGCCCCGCGGCGGCGACGTAGTCGACGTGCTCGATGCCCGATGCGTAGAGGGCCTCCAAGGTGTCGTAGTCCGTACCGAACGGAGCCCCTTCCCGCTCCGCCGGCAGCCTCGTGCTCGAGTGACAGTCGACGCAGTAGCGCGTCAGAAAGGCGGCCCCGAACGACTCGTAGTCGAGCTCGGAGCCCTCCGGGCAGACGGCACCGCTCTCCGCACCGTGGGTCGCATGTCCCGCATGCGGATCGCTCTCGGCCCCACACCCGACGACGCTGGTCGCGACCAGCAGCCAGCCGCCGTACCTACAAAGGTGCTGGAACTTTCCCAGAAAGGGCACGGCCGGCGACCTAGCTCCCGGGGCGGGGGCTCACAATGCGGCATCTTGTCGCGGCGCGCGCGCTAAGGTGCCCCCTCGTGCCGTCGCGCTTCCGCCCCTGGTTCTGCCTACTGCCCATTTTGGCTGGTTGCGGCGGTCTCATCGATACGGGGCCCGAAGGCAGTGGAGCGGATGCCGACCCGGGCAAGCCCATCCCCATCGAGGAGAAGCAGCTCACCTGGATGCGACAATTCGGCTCCGCTGGACAGGACAAAGCCTCGGCCGTGACGTTCAGTGCCAGCGGGTCGGTGCTCCTGGCAGGGTGGACCTCTCTCGGCCCTCAAGACACCTCGGCGACACTCGGCAAGACGGATTCGTTCGTGCGCCGCTATGACGAACAGGGCGAGGTCGAATGGGCCAGGCAGTTCGGAACGACCGACAGCGACGGCGTGTATGCCGCCGTCGGTCGCGACGAAGACGTCTTCGTCGCCGGCTACTGCCGCGGGGCGCTCCCCGGTCAGAAGAGCGTGGGCGACAGCGACGCTTACGTCTCGCGTCTGCTCGAGGACGGGACCGTCGCTTGGATGAGGCAGTTCGGAAGCTCCGGCTACGACGTCGCCTACTCGATCGCGAACGACGAGACCGGCGCGCTCCTCGTGGCAGGCTACGTGGAGCTCGCCCTGCCGGGCCAAACGAGCGCCGGCAAGGAGGACGCGTTCTGGGCCAAGTTCGACGAAAGCGGCAATCTGCTGTTCGCTCGGCAATTCGGCGGCGCTGGCTCCGACATCGCGTTTTCCGCCTGCAGCCATCCGGGCGGCCAGGTGACGGTCGTGGGCAGCGTCACCGGAGCACTGGGCGCCGAGCCCCACTTGGGCAAGGAAGACGGCTTCGTGCGGCGCTTCGACGCGAGCGGGGATCTCGCCTGGTCGCACCAATTCGGCGGCGCTAGCAAGGACGTGGTGACGAGCGCGGCCTGCTTGGACGACGGCTCGGTCGTCGTGAGCGGGTACTTCTACGGCACGTTCGACGGGACCGAAGCGAGCGGCTCCTACGATGGCTTTTTGCGCAAGTACGATGCCCAAGGTGACCTCGTCTACTCGCGGGTGATCGGCACCGAGCGCAGCGACTATTTTTTCGCGCTCAGCGTCGACTCGGCGGGCCACGCGTTCATCGCCGGCGCGACGGAGGGCGAGATTGCCCCACCGACGGGTGGCGGTGATTCGGACTCCTTCGTGCTCACCGTCGACGACGGCGGACGGCAGGTCGCGGCTTGGCAGTTCGGCTCGCGCGAGCTCGGCGAAGCGCGAGCGGTACAGCCAAGGCGCGTTGCCCGGGCAAATGGCGAGCGGCGCGGTGGACGCCTACGCAGGGCTGCTCGATTGAGCGCGCACCAGCTGGGCCACGAAGTAGCCGTCGCTCTGCGTCGTGGTGGGGAGAAGGCGGAGCGAGGTCGCTCCCGGCGGGAGCTCGGGCCAGCCGAGCCTGGGTAAGGGGGACGCAACCAAGACGTCCCCCACCGCGGCCACGACCTCCTCGGCTTCTTCGCGGAGCACGCTGCAGATCGAGTAGATCAAGCGTCCGCCGGGTCTGAGGCAGCGGGACGTCTGGCGCAGGAGCTCCGCTTGGAGCGCGGCCAGCTCGCGCGCAGAATCGGGGCCGAGGCGGCGCATGATCTCCGGGCGGCGACGCAAGGTCCCGGTCCCCGTGCAGGGCGCGTCGAGGAGGACCACGTCGAAGGCGCCCACGAACGCGTCGGGCGCCGGTTTGGTCCAGTCGACGACCGCCGCTTGGGCAGTCAGGCCGAGGCGGGTCATCTCTTCCGTCAACGCTCGCAGCTTGTGCTCGTGGAGATCGGTGGCCACGACGTCGGCGCCCGCGTCCAAGAGGCAGGCCGTCTTCTGACCGCGCCCGGCGCACGCATCCAGGACGCGGTCGCCTGGGCCGGCTGCGGCAAGCTGAGCCACGGTCTGCGAGCCGAGCTCCTGCACGACGAAGTCCCCGCGTGAAAAGCCTATATGTTGCCTCGGATCCCCGCCCCCGACGAAGCGGTGGGCACCAGCGAGCAACGTCGGTTCGAGCTCCAGCCCCTCGGACAGCGGACGCCCCGGTCTGTGCCGCAAGTCGGGACGCGGAGCTTGCTCCGGCACGAGCAGCGCCCGAGCCGCCTCCTCACCGACATCCCGCTCCAGCCGCTTCCTGAGCCAGGCCGGCACGCTCGACCAAATCGCCTGCTCTCGGGGCAGGCGTCCCTCCACGTCCGCGGCCACCTTACGCAGAACGGCGTTCACGAAGCCGCTCGCCCACGAGCCAACGTTTCGCGCGAGATTGACGCTCTCGCTGACGGCGGCGTGCGCGGGCACGCGGTCGAGAAACTCGAGCTGGTAGGCCCCCACGAGCAGGATCGTGAGCACTTCGAGGTCGGTGCGCCGGAGGTCCGTGTGCCGCTCGAGGCGGCGCCGCAGGTGCGGCTCCGTGCGCAACACGCCGTAGCAAATCTCGGTGGCGAGTGCGCGCTCGGCTAGAGGCAGCTTGGCGTCCGTGAGCGCCTGAGCGAGCGCAGCGGCGGCGTACGCCTGATCCCGACTGACGCGCACGAGCACCCCGAGCGCGAGACTGCGTGCGGACTCGGAGCTCATGAGTCTCCGCCGACGCTCGGCGCGGCACGAAACGCGCCCTCGAGCAGCCCCCAGCGCTTCTCGACGTCGTTCTTGAACGCTACGCCCATCAAAAACAGGATCACGGCCATGCCGAAGATGTGCAGGATCTCGCGCGCTCTCATGGGCAGCGTGCGCCGGGTCACGCCTTCGATCAAAAAGAACAACAGATGCCCACCGTCGAGCACCGGAATGGGCAAGAGGTTCAAGAGCCCGAGGTTGATGCTGATGAGGGCCATCACCCACACGAAATAGTCGTGCCCCTTGCGGCGCTCTTGCCCCGCGATCTCGTAGATGGCGATCGGACCGGCCAGTTCCTGGAGGCTGACCCGACCCTGCGCTAGCCGCACCAGCGCCACGCCCATGAAGCGGATCGCCGACGCGGTCTCGTCGATGGCCTTGGCGAAAGCGTGACGATAGAGCGCCGGGTGGGGAACCCGCTCTTCCAACGCCAGCGGGAACCACTGCTGAGCCATCGACGAGTCGCACACCGTCTCGCCCTTCTGCACCAAGTTGGCCCAGCTGCCGCAGGGGAGGACGTAGCGGGAGAAGATGCCTCCGCCATCGGCCACGAAATCCTCGCGGCGCACACGAAACTCGCCCAAACGAACTCGGCCGTCTCGGGACGAGACGAACTCCAGCGTGTGGGTGATATCCGGCGCCGCGGCCAGGCGGTCCACGAAGGTCGACCAAGCCGGAAGCACCTTGGCATCGAGTGCCAGCAAACGGTCCCCTGGCCTGAGACCGGCCTGGAACAGATAGCTGCCGACCGGGACCTTCGCCGCGTAGAGATCGGCGAGCTCCATGCCCGTTCGTTCGAAGAGTCCGGTCCCCCGTGGATGCGGAGTGAGCGCGACGACCCCAGCCTCCAAGACGGCCATGTCCACCAAACCGCCGAGGGCGCCAGGAACTGGCTGAGGCCTCAGGTAGGTGACGGGGACCGTTTCTCCTCGGTTGGCTTCGAGCTCGCGCTCGAGGTCCATGAAGCGCGGCGACGGATGCCCCGCCACGAACGTCACGACATCGAACGTGCGCAGCCCTGCGCGGTACGCCGGCGACTCCGGATCGCGGACGCCGATGACGGCGGCCGGAGCGTTCGGTTGGATGCCGACTTCGCCGAAACGCTCCACCAGGTCGAGGTCGAGCTTACGCCTCTGCTCTTGGACGACCACCTCGACATCGACGTGCCCGCCGTCGCGAAAGACCTTCAGGCGCAGTGTTTCCCCAGGGCGCCGCTCGACCATGCGCCTTACTTCTTCGAAGGTCCCAACGTCCTGGCATCGACGCTCATGATGCGAT
>Ga0247744_1000108_pt1 | contig 18091 bp, 15 predicted proteins | sample UWRJS154409C5_FD_180946 | JGI IMG/M metagenome (GOLD analysis project Ga0247744, IMG submission 180946) | Soil microbial communities from Arlington Agricultural Research Station in Wisconsin, United States - UWRJ-S154-409C-5 | ecosystem: Environmental > Terrestrial > Soil > Agricultural land... | reverse complement strand
GGTGTGAGCTACGGGGCGTTCGACCTGGACTGGCTGCTTCGGTCCTTCTGCCTCGCCAAGGCCAAGGCAGCGGGCGCTGCCCCCGGCCTGGCGATCGACGGCGCGAAGGGTCTGCCGGCCATCGAGTCCTTCATCTTGGCGCGCCTTTTCATGTTCCAGCAGGTCTACTTTCACAAGGCGAGCCGAGCCAGCGAGCACCTGCTCTCCCGCATCCTGTCCAGGGTGCGGCACCTGCTCGAGCAGGGACAAGAGGTTCCGGCCACACCGGTCGCCGTGTCGGACGTGGCATTGCGGGGAGACACGACCCTGGAGGCTTACCTCGATCTGGATGACACCAGCTTGTGGACGGCCCTTTCGCGCTATCGAACCTGCAAGGACCCAGTGCTCGCCGACCTGACCAGCCGGCTCTTCAGTCGCCAGCTCTTGAAGACGATCGACCTCTACGGCGAGGATGCGACCCCGGAGGGCCAGTCGCGGTGTCTAGCGATTGCGAACTCACTCGCTCTGCGCGCGGGACTCGATCCGATGTACTACGTAAGCCTCGATAGCCCGTCGATCATTCCGTTCGACCCGAAGAGCGACCCCATCACCGTCGTCTTTCCGGATGGTAGCGAAAGGCCTCCGGGACAGGTGTCTTTCCTCCTCGGACGCCTGCACGGCGAGGTGCTGTCCCGCCCGCGCGTCCTCATCCCGGTCGAGATTCGAGCAGCCGTCTACGATGCGCTCGGTCGACCGGCTGCAGCCAACCCGGAGAACGACGACTCGTGAGGCGCCGACCGATCGGCGGACGAGCCCTTTGGCTCTGCGCAGCAATCCTCGGCGGGCCGGCGCTGACGCACGCGAAAGAGCCGGCGGCCCTCGGGCCCCTGCCAGACAGCCTCGAAGGCGACGGGCATGGCGACGGCGTCTACGGAAGGTTCGACGGACCTTTGGCACTCTCGCTTGGGGCGGGACTCGAGGCGGTGCCGACGCCGGGAGTGGTCCGACCGACGGCGCACTTGAGTGGGCGCTTCTACCAGTCCGTGGGCCTCGCGCTCGCGCTGGCCCAAGCGGTGACCTCGAGCGACCCCCTCGAACGCAGCCTGGCGGCCAGCGTGCTCATCGAACCCGTCTTTCTGCTGCGCTGGTCGGGCGACCACGAGTGGGGCCACGCGTTCTGGGACCTCGCGGTCGATTCGATTTCCGTGTCCACTGGCGCCTTCTGCGCGCAGCCCCGGGCTGGGAACTTCTGCGACATGACCGGCTTCCGCCTCGGACTCGGCGCGGGCCTGCCGCTGCTGGCCAAGGCCGGTGGTCCCTGGCTGCGCCTCGGCGGGCGACTGGAGACGGGGCTCGGTGCGGACCTCGTGGGCGCCTTCTGGGCGAACCTCGAATGGCAGTGGTTCGTGCTCGGCCGTGCCTCGGACTGAAGGGCTCGGACTGAGCGGCGCGGACTGAGTCCTTTGCTCAGTCGTCGTCCGCGTGGGCGACGCCGCCGACCCGGTCCAAAACGGCGACGCGCTCCCGCGCCAGGTAGTCACGCACGACCCGGTCGAGCCGCGGCTCGCCGAACCAGTGCATGCTCCGCGTCGGTGTCGGCGCGAAGCCGCGCCCTTCTTTGTGCTCACCGCCTGCACCCGGCTGAAAAGACGGCAAACCGAGGCGCAGCGTCTCTTCGATGCCTCGGTACAGGCAGACGTTGAAGTGCAAGAAGGGCACCTCGGCCAAGGCTCCCCAGTAGCGGCCGTAGAGCGCCCGCTGTCCGATCAGGTTGAGCGCTCCGCCAAGCGTCTCGCCGCCGCGCGTAGCCAGGACCAGCTGCAGCGCTTCCGGCATGCTGTCCATGACGGTTTCGAAAAAGGCGAGGTTCAGATAGCGCCGTCCCCAGACGTATTTGTCGACGGTGGTGAGGTAAAGCTCGTGCGCCAGGCGGGCACGCCGAGAGTCGAGCCCCACGCCGGTCAGGCTCTCGATCGCGATGCCGCTCTGCTCGAGACTGCGCCGTTCGCGACGAATCGCATGTCTGCGCTTGGCGGGAAATGAGGCCAAATAGTCGTCGAAAGTCCGCTGCGAGCCGCGGTGATACTGGAACTGCACGCCGAGGCGGGCGGCCCAGCCTCGCGCCTCGAGCGCGTCGGCTTGATCGTCGTCGGGGAACAGCACGTGAATGGAACCGAGGCCCACGGCAGTTGCACGCGCCGGCAAATCGCGGGCCAAACAGTCCCAAGCTGCCGCGCGCTCGTCGCCATCGAGTCCGCGCCGAAAAAGCAAGCGCGGACCCGAGGCCGGTGTGAACGGGACGGCGAGGATGAGCTTGGGATAGTAGCGCACGCCGAGCCGACCCTCGGCAAACTCGGCGAAGATGTGATCGAACACGAACTCACCCATGCTGTGGGTTTTGACGTAGGCAGGGGCGACGGCGATGGTTTCGCCTGCGCTCGTCCTCACCTGCACGTGGCGGGGCAGCCAACCGGTCGAACCGCCCACACACTGACTGCGCTCGAACGCCGAGAGCCACTCGAACCGGAGAAACGGAAAATCGGCGGGACCTTCGAGCTCAGACCAAAAGGCGGCGCCAATCTCGGCCAGCGAATCGCAGAAGATGAGGCTCAGGTCCACGGACAGCTCGGAGTCGTCTTCTCGGGGAGGTCAGTGGCACAAAGCGTTCCACGCGGCGGCCGAATCGAGGTCCGAGGTGGCTTCCGCCATGTTGGCCAGAAAGCGGGCGCAAGCGCGCTCGCCTTTTTCGTCCTGACCTTCCCGTGCCCGTGCGAGCCCGGTCAGGCCCTCGAGGATCGCCTCGCGCGTGCGCCCCACCGCGGCGTAGGCCACGGCCAGAGCGAGCGTTGCACGACAACGAGCCGAGGCACTGCCATCCTCCACTTGATCACGCGCCTCGCGCAGCCGTCGGATCGCATCGCCGCTTCGGCCTTGCAGGAGCTCGGTCATGGCGAACAGGCGCTCGGTGGCCGGCGATGCCGGACTCGCGTTCGCCCGCTCAGCCAACCTGGCCAGGGCTTCGGGCGAGCGGTCCCTGAGCGCCTGCGCCAAAGCCACTGGAAAAGTGCTGTCGGACTCACGGCCCACGGCCTCGGTGGCGCCGGCGAGACGAGCCGCCTGCTCGGCCCGGACCCGCGTCGTCACGTCGAAATCGAAGTCTTCGAGCGGCAGGTTGAGCGACGGCGACGGCGGAACGGACGTGCTGTCGAACGGGTGCTCCGGATCGAGGACCAGCGCGTCGATCTCGGGGCGGCCCGGCCGCTTGCCGGCCTCACCGATGCTGCCGATTCGACCCTCACAGGCCTTCACTAGGGACGGCTCGACCAAAACCTCCCCAGGGCGTGCCAGTTCCGAGAGCTGCGCGGCACGCGTCATCACCTCGCCGGTCACGAGCGCCATGCGTGGACCCTCGTAGATGAGGTTCATGTGGCCGTGGGCCAAGCCACTCGCCAGCTCCGGGAACAGCGGCGCGTCGACCAAGAAGTCGATCGCGTCGTACAAGGCATCCCAGGGGAAATCGATGGCCAGGAAGTGGTCGCCGAAGCCGACCACCCGGCCGCCGAGCGCAGTGGCCCGCTCGAACAGCGGCGGCGCGAGCTCGGCCCACTTCTGCGCCAGAGAGCTGGCGCCGTCCGGCTCGAGCGAGGGGCTGAAGCGCACCTGGACGACAATCCGCCTGCCCGTGCTGCCTCCGCTCATCGGAACGGCAGGATGCCACGCTAGGCCCGAGGAGCAAAGCGCGCTAACCGGGTAGCGCGCGCTGAGCGATTAGCAGGCGCTTACCGGTTAGCGCGCGGTTACCGATTGGCGACGTGGATGGCCTGACCGATCGACGCCGCTGCGGCCTCCATCAAGGCCTCGCCTAGGGTCGGATGCGGGTGAACGGTCATGGCCATGTCTTCCGCAGTGGCCACCATTTCCAGTGCCAAGGCGCCTTCGCTGATCAGATCGCTGGCCGAGGGCCCGACGATGTGGATGCCGACCACTCGACCGCTGGCCGTATCGGTGACCACCTTCACGAAGCCGTCGGTCTCCGCGATGCTCATCGCGCGACCAAGGGCCGAAAATGGAAACCGCCCGACCTTCACATCCTGACCGCGCTCCTTGGCTTGCTCCTGGGTGAGGCCCACGGTGGCGATCTCGGGGTCGGTGAACACGATGCCGGGTACGGTGACCCAATCCTTGGCGCCGTGATGACCTGCGATGACCTCCGCGGCCACCTCGCCTTCCTTCGACGCCTTGTGCGCGAGCATGGGCGTTCCGCTCACGTCACCGATCGCATAAATCCCGGGCACATTGGTCTCGCAGCGCTCGTTCGTGGTGACGAAGCCACGTTGGTCGATGGCGACGCCGACCTCCTCGAGCCCGATGCCGCGCGAACGCGGCTTCATGCCGACCGCGACGAGAACCTGATCGCACTCGATCACCTCGGTCTTGCCACCGGTGCTCACGCTGACCTTGGCTCCGCCGCCCGGCCTCTTCTCGATGCTCTCCGCCCGTGCCGACTTGAGGATCGTGCCGCCGTGCTTGGTGATGTTCTTCTCGACCACTTTGACGCAGTCGGCGTCGATGCCGGGCAAGAGGCCGGCGGTCAGCTCGACGACGGTCAGCTTGGCGCCGAACGACTGATAGACCATGCCGAGCTCGAGACCGATGACGCCGCCGCCGACGACCACGAGGTGCCCTGGGATCTTGCGCAAGCTGACGGCCTCACGCGCCCCGATCACGGTCTGGCCGTCGAACTCGAAGCCCGGCACCTGGATGGTGGCCGAACCGGTGGCGATGACGATGGCCTTGCTGGCGACGACACGCCGCTTGCCACCCGACTTCTCGGTCACCTCGACGGTGTTCTTGGCAACCAGCTTGCCGCGCCCTTCGATGATGGTGGCGCCGTTCGCCTTGAGCAGCGAGCGCACGCCGCCGGTCAGCTTCTTGACGATGCCGTCCTTCCACTCCTGCATCTTCGGCGCATCGACCTTCACGCCGCCCACCTCGATGCCATGGGCCGCCATCTTCTGCGCTTTGTCGTAGAAGTGGGCGTTGGCGATCAGGGCCTTGGACGGGATACAGCCCCAGTTGAGGCAGACGCCGCCATACTCCTCTTCTTCGATGCAAGCCGTCTTGATACCGAGCTGCGCCAAGCGAATGGCGCACACGTAGCCGCCCGGGCCTCCGCCCAAAACGATGGCTTCGAACTGATCCGACATGCGCATCACCTAGCCGACGCCAAGCCGTCTGCAAAGGGGCGCGAGCGAACACGCTAGCCGCCCCGGGCCTCGGGCAGCGCTGATAGCGCCTGCTCGAGCACGTCCTGATCGACCAGCTCCAAGCGACCCCTGAGGGCGACGAGGCTATCGCGAAACTGGTCGAGCCCCGCTTCGCCTGCGGCCTCGACCGCGAGCGTGCGCGCAAGCCAGCGCCCGTGCTCGATGCTGCGGCCGATGGCGCGCGCCGCCCGCGGCTCACCGAGGCGCGCCAAGGCTCCGCGTACGGGCCAACGATACGGGTCGAGCGAGAACCCGAACCAGCCGAAGGCGCGCTTGGTCAGAATCGGCACTGCCTGCTCGATGCCACGGCGAGCACACAGGAAAATGGCGCGGCGCTCGTCCGCCGCCTCCGAACCGCGCAGCCGGCCGGCGAGCAAGTCCAAGATGCGGGCGACACCGACGTCCAGGCCGAGCTCGAGCGCCTCGATCTCGGCGGCCAGGGCCACCCGCGCGACCGGATCTCTCGCACCTTGCTCGAACAGCACCTTCACTTCGGGCGCCACCTGCCCCGCCTCCACCAAATGCTCGGCGGCCAGGCGTATGCAGAGCTCGCGCACTTCGGCGTCGCTATCCAGCGCGGCGGCAAGGATCTCGCTCCTGACGCCTCGCCCCACGAGACCGCCGAGCGCGGCCAGCGCTTGATAGCGGATCGACGGGTCCCCGGCGCGCGTGAGCCCGAGCAGACGTCCCTCGACCTCGCGGTCACCGCCCTGCGCCAGCTCGCCGACGGCGAGCACGGCCATCTGCCGCACTCGCAGATCCGCATCGGCGAAGAGGGCGACGAGCAGGGGCAGCGCCTCCTCGGCGCCCAGGTCGGCCAGCGACACGGCCGCGCGGCGCCGGACCAAGGGAGCGGGATCCGAGAGCGCGCCGAGGAGAAGCTCGATGCGGGCGGGCGCATCCGCCGTCCGCCCTTGCTGACCTAGATCGTGCGCCGCGTCCGCCCGCACGTGCGCCTTGGGACTCGACAGATCGCGACGAGCGGCCTCGAGTGTGCGGGGCAACGGCGCAATCTGAAACACTAGTCCCGAGCTCCGCCCACCCCTCCGCCGCCACCCTGGCCGAGCGGGCTCGGCCAGCTGCAAACGTTCTCCTCCAGGTCCGAGAGGAGATCGAGATCGACCGTCCCCGCGCTCTGCGGCACCAGGCATACTTTGCTGGCGGCCGGGGGTTTCTGGATGACGTTGGCTGCCCAGGGATCGACGCCTTCGAGATCGATGCACTCGTACTCGGGACGGCAATCATCGTTACGCGTGCACGGCTTCATGCAGAAGGACCGCGCGTACGGGGAGGGACGTCCTTCGTCCTGACAGCCCTTGACCAAGGACGGCTCACTACCAAAGCTGACGCAGATGCCCTCCCCGACCGGGCAGCTCGTCGGGGTGCAATTGAATTGCGTGCAGTAGCCTTGGTACTGGCTGGTGTCGCACACGCGGTCACCGATCTGAGAGCAATCCGAGTCGACCCGACAGTCGTCGCCGATCTTCGGTAAGCACCCGACCGACGCCCAGGCGAGAAGGACCAGGCCCAGCCCTCGGGGGCGGAAAACGAGGGAAAGGATCATGCCGGGCGGACCTAACGCGCCCAAGCCCAGCCGGCAACCCCTGCAGCGGCCCCTGAAGTCTCCGAAACCGTTGGGATAGTCCGGCCCCGCTGCGCCGCCGCGCCCCCTCGCGGTTCCCTTGCCCGATCTGGCGCTCCCTCCTACGCTTATCCGGACGTGCGCGACGATTTCGAGCAGCCACCCTTCGGGCAGGCGCAGCCCGGCTGGACCAGAGCAGCGAGGGGCGGCTTCTTGGCGCTGTTGCTCGTTCCGCTCACGGCGTGCTCGGTCGCAGCCCAAGCCGAGACGAGCGCGGAAGAACGCTTGGTCGTTCATGCGTTGGTCCAGGTGCAGCGTACGGAAACACTCGGGGGAGACTCCCGAGCCGACGCCCTCGCCGGCCTCATCCGGGTCCCCGACAGCGCCGATCCGGCCGAGGTATTCAGCCTGGCCGGATTGCGGGAGGCCCTCCCGAGCGCGGGCCAGTGCCAGGCCGGTGACCTCGTCGCCGAAGAAAATGCCGAGGTCGCCAGCGTGGAGCTCGTGCCAGCCGACGCAGTGCTCGTGCTCACCCCCGGCGGCGAGCATGCGCTCGCACCCCATGCGTTCCCGTCGATCAGCGATTCCATCCGCGGCGTCATCTACACGAGCCGGGACCAGACGGCCGACTCGTTCCCGGATGCCGAGAAGTACGAAATCGTCCTGCGCGGGGCCGAGGGTTTGGGGACCACGAGCGCCATTCACGAGAGTCCCGCCGTACCGAGCGGAGCCAGCGTGGGCGGGATCCCGCTGTCCGAGGTCGAAGAGCTGGCGCAGTCGGACCTCGATTTCACCTGGACGCCGTCGGGAAGCACCCTCGACCTCATGGCCGTGCGCCTGCGCTGGGACGACCGCACGTACACCTGCAGTTTCAAGGACGCCGATGGCTTCGGCTCGCTCTCGCTCGCGGAGGCCGCCCGGGCGCTCGGCGAAGCCACCCAGAGCGGGGCGAAAGGCACCCTTTCCCTGCACCGCGTGCGCGCCGAAGCCAGTGCGGCACCAGGAGACACCTCGATGGTCGAAGTCCGCTTCGACTTCTCCGTGGCTCGAGAGATCGGCTTTGCGCTGCCGGGCCGCTCACCGGGCGCGGAGTGACCGAGCCGCGCCACCGCGTCTACTTCGTGCCCGGCATGTTCGGGTTTGGCCAGCTGGCAGGCTACGACTACTTCCAGCACGTGAAGCGCTGCCTGGCCCCACGCTTCGCAGCGGAGGGCATCACCGCCGTCTTCCACGACGTCCCTGCCCCGCCAACGTCCTCCTTGCGCGAGCGAGCCCGCGTGCTCACCACGACCATCGCCCACACCGCGGGCTCCGAGGGTCCCATCCACATCCTAGGCCATTCGACCGGCGGTCTCGATGCACGTCTCGCCCTGTCTCCGCACTCCAACGTGCGGGCACATCGTGACTTGTGCCGCTGGATCCCGCGGGTCAGAAGCCTGGTCACGCTGAACACACCTCACTTCGGCACACCGCTCGCCGGCTATTTTGCCACGGTGTCCGGGGCGCGCTTGCTCTACGCCATCAGCCTACTCACCGTGGTGTCGCTCAAGCTCGGCGAGCCCTCCCTCGCCCTCTTCTCACGCTTGCTGGCGGGCCTCGGCGGGATCGACTCCCTGTTCGGCGGTGATCTGCAGCTGTTCTCGCGCGTGACCGGCGGCATCCTGCGTTTCGTGGATGCGGAGGGCCGCGCCGAGATCAAGAGTTACCTCTCGAAGGTTCAAGTCGACCAGGGGGCCATCATTCAGATTGCCCCGGAAGCCATGGACTTGTTCAACGCCGCAGTCGTCAACGCCGAGCACGTACGCTACGCGTCGGTCGTCGCGGCAGCACCAAGACCGGGCTCACTGCGTCCGGCCAAGGGCGTCCGCTCCCCGTCGATGGCGCTCTCGGCGGCCTTGTACACCACGCTCTACCAATTCACGGGACAGGTGCACGAGCGCTACGACTACGCGAGCCCCACGCGCGGGCAGCTCTTGACGATCAAGGACGCGACGGGTGAGGACGTGACGCGTGGTGACAGCGACGGCATCGTGCCGACGCTCAGCATGCTGTGGGGCGATCTACTCTGGGCCACGGAAGCGGACCATCTGGATACGCTCGGTCATTTTCAAGACGACCAAAAACCAGCCGTGCACACCGATTGGCTCACGAGCGGTGCGCACATGACCCGGCTCGAGTTCCGCCGCATGATGGACCGCGTCGCGGACTTCCTGCTGGGCAGTCGGGCGCCCGCGTCGTCGCCCTCGTCGTCGCCGCCGAGCGTGCCGGCCTGAGCCTCAGGGCGCCTTGTCGGCGGGCTTCGGCTGGACGGGGGCCGGCGCAGGCTCGGCAGGCTCCGGGGGCTCCGGGGGCAGCTCGCCGACGATGGGCAGAGAAAGGCGCATGGGCTTGCCGACGCGCAAGTAGGAAACCTCGAGCACCTTCGCCGTACGCAGGCTGACGAAAACGGCGTGCGCCTGCTCGGGCCTTTCGATGGGCTGGTCGTTGATGCTGGTGATCACATCCCCGACCAAGAGCCCCACGCCGCGCCAATCCTCGGGCACGGCAAAGCGCACGATGCGAAAGCCCTCGAAACGGCCCTCCTTCAGGCTCGCCTCCACCTCGACACGCTGCAGGAAAGCACCGAACCCGGCGTCGATCGCAGCCGCTACCTTGGCGCGCTCTAGCTCCGTGATGGGGGTGTCGACGCTTTCCAGAACCGGCGCCGTGACTTCCGCCTGCTCGAGGCCCGCCGATTCGACCACGTGGGGGTCTTCCGCCTGTTTGGGGTGACCACAAGCAGAAATGCCGAGCAAAGATAGTCCGAGCGAAAGCGCAAAGGTGGGGCGCCGGGGCCAGGGGGTGCACGGGGCTCGAACCATGCCGGAACTATCGGCGGAGCGCGCCCAGCCTGGCAAGTTCAGCGCGTGGCCGGGGCCCCGAGCAGCGGCAGGACTTTGGCCAAGACGGCGGCTTCCACCTCGGCCACACCAGCGCTGGCGTCGACGACCACGATTCGATCCTGCGGACGATACCTTTCCGCCTCCGCGTAGCGGGCGGCCAAGCGTGTTTGCAGCTCGGGTACCTCGAACAGCTCCTCGGGCCCGCCGCGCGCTCGTCGGCGCGCGAGGGCGACGGCTGCGTCCACATGGAGAACGACGGTCAGGTCGGGCCGCGGGGCGCGGGCATTGAGCGCCGTGAGCCAAGGCAAGACCTGCGCCGGGTCCGGCGCCGTTTCCGACTGGTAGATCAGGCTGGACAGATCGTAACGATCGGAAATGACGACCTCGTTCTGCGCGAGCGCGGGTTCGATGTCCCGCGCGACGTGATCCATCCGATCTGCGGCGAAGAGCAAGGCGAGTGTGCGGAAGTCCAGGCGGATCGGACCGCTGTCGTCCCGGACCGTGCCTTCGAGCACCTGGCGCAAGAGCCGACCGACGGGCCCCGCACTCGGTTCACGGGTCGCGTGCACCTTCTGACCCCGCGCTTCGAGCGCGGTCTTCAGGCGCGCGACCTGCGTGGTGGTGCCCGAACCGTCGATGCCTTCGAGAACCACGAACACGTCAGGGCCCTCGCAAGGCGGGATCGTGCCCCAGGATCGTGTTGTCGATGAGTCGTGTCGACCCGCTGCGCGCCGCGACGAGCAAGATCCACTTCTTGCTCGGCTCGTTCTTGCTCGCGACTGCGGGACCGAGCGTGTCGGCGTCCCGGAGCTCCACGTATTCGACGGCCAGCTCGTGTGAGCCGAGCACGCGGAGCGCCGCCTCGAGCAGGGTTTCGGGCGCACGCTCACCTGCCAAAAATGCCGCCTGAGTGCTGGCGAGCGCCTTCGAGATGCCGAGCGCAGCCGTGCGCTCTCGGGCCGAGAGATAGACGTTGCGCGAGCTCTGGGCCAAACCGTCCGCCTCGCGGACCACCGGATGTCCCTCGATCGTCACCGGAAAGAGCAGGTCCTGTGCCACGCGTTCGAGCACCTTGAGCTGCTGGTAATCCTTCTGTCCGAACACGAAGGTGGCCGGCGCGAACAAGGCGAAGAACTTGCTCACGACGGTAGCGACTCCCGTGAAGTGCCCGGGGCGCGAAGCCCCGCACAGCCCTTCCGCGAGTGCACCGACACTGACGCGGGTCTGGTCTCCCGCCGGGTAGATCTCGCGGGCTTCTGGCGCAAAAAGCAGCGTCGCGCCGGCTTCCTCCGCGAGCCGTCGGTCGGCTTCCAGGTTGCGTGGATACTTCGCGAAGTCCTCGCTCGGACCGAACTGCGTCGGATTGACGAAGATGGTGACGACGACCTCGTCGCCAAGCTCGCGCGCGCGGCGGACGAGCGCCTGATGTCCCGCATGCAAGGCTCCCATCGTGGGGACGACGGCGAGACGTCGCTCCTGCCGCCGCCAGGCAGCAAGCTCGGCCCGGAGGTCCTCGACCAGGGCGAAGACCGGCAGGCTCATGATTCCGCCGCGTCCGCCTCGGCAGGGGACACTGGACCGGGTGCTTGGGGCGCCACGTGGCCCCGCTCCATCGCGAAGGTGTGTTCGGAGCTGGGGAAGGTGCCCGCGCGCACCTCCTGGGCGTAGGCTTGCGCCGCTCCGACGACGGCGTCACCGAGCTCGGCGAAGTGGCGAACGAACTTGGGCGCCAGGCCCCGGTACATGCCCAGCAAGTCGTAGCAGACCAGGACCTGACCATCGGTGTCGGGCCCAGCGCCGATGCCAATGGTCGGGATGCTCACGGTCTGGGTGATCGACCGCGCCGCCTCGGCTGGTATGCCCTCCAAGACCAAGGCGTATGCCCCTGCTTCCTCGAGCGCTTGCGCGTCTTCCAAGAGCTCGAGTGCCGAGTCGGTGGTGCGCCCTTGCACGCGAAATCCGCCCATTTGGTGCACCGATTGGGGGGTGAGCCCAATGTGGCCCATCACGGGGATCCCCGCATCGACCAGCCGGCGTACGGTCGGCGCGAGCTGGACGCCGCCTTCGAGCTTGACCGCCTCGGCGCGTCCTTCCTTCAGCAAGACTCCAGCGGACGTGAGCGCCTGCTCGGCGCTGACCTGGTAGCTCATGAAGGGCAGGTCACAGACCACGTGGGCGCGCGGCTGACAGCTGGTCACCGCCCGACAGTGGTAGACCATGTGGGCGAGCGTCACGCCAAGCGTCGTGTCGTCGCCCTGGACGACCATGCCGAGCGAGTCGCCCACCATCAGCACGTCCATGCCAGCGCTATCCAAGAGCGCTGCCATCGTCGCGTCGTACGCGGTCACGACCGCCAACTTTTCCCTCCCCTTGCGGCGGCGCAGATCGAGCGTGGTGACTTTTCGTTCTGCGGCCATCGGTGTCTGGCGGGTCGGGGGCGGGCTCGGAGACTAGCAGGGCGCCCGCGGGCTCGCACGTCCTGCTCACTCGGGCACACGGCTTGCGCGGAATCGGTCGCGCCAATAGCGGCGAACCACGGATGTGGTCGCCGCTATTCGGCCCTGCGGTCCACTGCCTCGAGAGGCCAGTGCCTCGCGAGCCAGCAGGGTACCCGCAAGCGCGAACCCGGAGGGCCGCTTACTTCTTGGCTGCCTTCTTCTTGGCCTTCTTCTTGGCCTTCTTGGCGGGAGCAGCAGGTGCTTCGGGTGCCGCAGCTTCGGCGACAACGACCTTCTTCTTGGAGGCCTTCTTCTTGGCCTTCTTGGCAGTCTTCTTCACTGCCTTCTTGGCAGTCTTCTTCACTGCCTTCTTGGCGGCCTTCTTGCCGGCCTTCTTCTTAGCTTTCTTCGCAGCCATGGGTCCTTTCTGTCCTTCGTATTCGAAGCGACTGATGTGCGTATGTTGCACTCGCGTCGTGCGCGTCGTCAAGAAGAAGACGTCGCCTTTGTGATGATCGATTGCGCGCGAGCTCGCTGACGATGAGCCCGAGGTGACTCGATCGCAACCTGATCACACCCGCTACGAGCGTCCGTCGACGTCCTCGTTCGGCGCCGGGAGAGGGCGTCACCAAGGGGAATTGCTCGACCACACGTGACGCTCCGTATCAGCTGATTTCAGCTGCAATCATTCGACGATCGGCAACGGTAGTCCGCCCGTGTGGGCCTCGCTGACCCAGCTCGACAAGGCGCGCTCCCTTGCGTCGTCTTCGACCACGCACGAGGTGACAGACGGGTCGTGACGACGCACACTCCGGGCGCAGGCGGAGGACAATCATGAACGCGAATGAGGTCGACCTGGCGGAGCTCGAGCGACAGACGGTGCGCCTCACCGAGCGCTACGTCGCCGAGGTCGTACTCGCGTTCGATCTGTGCCCATGGGCTGCCTCGGCGCTGCAGGGAAACCGCGTCCAAATATCCGTCATCACTGACTTTTTCGGACCTGGTGAGCTCGAGCGGGTCGCTCGCAAATGCGACAGAACGTTGGAGCTGACGCGCGCGGATATCGAGCTCGTGCTGCTCGTCATGCCGCGACTCAGCGCGAGCCGACTCGAGATGGACCAGTTGCTCGCCAGGTTTCGCGCCGAGATGACCAAACGCGAGGGGGTAGCAAGCTTCGCACTGGCCGCCTTCCACCCCGAAGCCACAGCTGACACCGCGAGCGGCGAGCGCTTCATCCCCTTCCTCCGCCGCAGCCCGGATCCGTTGGTCCAGGCCGTCCGATTTTCGGCCCTCCAAGCCACCGACTCCAAGCTGTCGGGGGGTACCACTTTCCTCGATCCGACTGCTCTGGACCTCAGCACCTGGTCGAAGGAAGAACAAGAGACCGTGCGGGCGCGCATCGCCCGACGGAATCTGAATCGAGTGCTCGAACAGGGAATCGGCGACCTCGAAGCGCGCCTCGCCGACATCCTCGCCGACCGAGATCGAACCCATCGCGAGCTCGGTCTGCTCGCATGAGGTCACAGCCACCAGCGCTCTCGGGCGCGCCACGGCAGGCGAGTGAGTACGGGCTCGAACCAGCCCAATTTGGCTGATACGAGCGCACCTGGCACGTGTTATGTACTGACTCGGTGGGCAGCGCGATCGACACGAAACGGCCAGCGCGACTCGATGTGGTCGAGCTCGAGGTCAAGAGCCATCGGGGACGCATCGTCGGCCCGGTCAATCTGTCGCTCGCTCGGGGTGAATGTGTCCTGCTCTGTGGTCAGATGGGCGTCGGCAAATCGCTCGTCGCGGAGTACCTCGGTGGGTTCGAGCGCCCAGGCCTCACCTATTCGGGTCGCCTGCTTTTGGACGGTGAAGCCAGCTCCAGGGAAGCCGCCGGGGTGGCCCTGACTCCCCAGGACTGGCGCCTGGGTGGCTTGCGGACCGATCGGGTCGAGGCGGTCCTGTCCGGACGAAATACCGAGGTCCTCGGCTGGCTCTCGCGCTTGGAGCTCGACCTCGGTCGGATCCGTCACCTCGACCTCGTGACGCTTGCCGCCGCGGAACGCATGCGGCTCTTCCTTGCCTGTGCGCTGGGTGACGACGCGCCGCTCGTGGTGGTCGACGGTTTGGGCGACGTGCTCGAGCCGCGCCTGCGCGCCGTCGCCGCCGAGGCCATGGAAGCGGCAGCCTTGGCTGGCAGGATGCTCATCGTGACCGCTCGAGACCAGGCACCGTGGGCAGGCTCGGCGTGGCGACGCGTCCAACTGGGCGCCGAGTTGGGCAGCGAGCCGGTCGCCGTCCCGCTCGTCGCCAAGCGCAAGGAGGAGGTCAAGGTCACCGCGGCTCCCCCTGTGCTCGAAGTCTCCGAGCTCGACGTCGAACGGCATCGGCGGCGACTCCTGACGCGCCACAAGCCAGCCCTGGCGGTCGATGGGGCGAGCCTGTTCGTGCGCAAGGGCGAGATCTTGGTCCTGCTCGGACCGTCTGGTTCTGGAAAATCGACGCTGCTCGCGACCATGGCGGGTTTCCTCCCTCCGCGGGCGGGTCGCATCCGGGTGTCCGGGGTGGAGGTCACCTGGGGCCGAGGTCGCCAGGTCGACCTCGCCAGAGGCCGCGTTCGACTGGTCTCGACGGAGCTAGCGCGGACGCTGGACCCGTCGCATACGGTGGGCGAGCTGCTCGGACGCGCGGCACCGAAGCGAGACCCCAAAGAGTGGCTGGACCGCCTGGGTCTCCCCCACGACCTGGCCGGAGTCGCCGCCGACTCGTTGAGCGAGGGCGAGGCATTCCGCGTCGCCCTCGGGCTCGCATTGTGCGGAGACCCACGCGTGGTCCTGCTCGATGCCCCGCGCAGCGGAGCCGTGGATGCGGACGGCGGCACGCTGACGAGTCTCCTGCTCGCGGAGAAGGCGCAAGGGCGCAGCTTCGTCCTCGCCACGAGCGATCCGGGGATCTCGCGCTCGATCGCCGATCGCATCGCCATTCTCGATGCCGGCCGGATCGTGGAGTTTGGCCCGACGAGCCTCGTCCTCGGCAAGCCCGCCCATCCTCGAACGCTCAGCCTACTCCGAGCCGAACCAGGCCCCGAGCATGACCCACGCTCCCCCCGCATTGGTTGTCACCTGGCGGGCGCTTGCCCACGGGAAATCGAGCAGTGCCTGGGCCAGCGCCCCAGCTTGGACTTCGTGCCCGGGACGACCCGCAATCACCGGGTCGCCTGCTTCAGCCCGAATTTGGACGCGCTATCGCTTTAGACGACCTTCGGTCGAGCGCGCTGATGACCTATAGGGCGATCTTCGCTGCGACCTTCAGTCGAGCGGGACCTGATGCATCCAACCATGCACGTCGGGGGCGTGACCGTGCTGCAGGGCCAAGAGGCGCTCGCGCAGCGTCCCAGCGATGGGCCCAGCGCCGTCCTGGCCCATCGAGAACGAGCCCGATACGCCCTTGACGGTTCCGATGGGCGTGATCACGGCGGCCGTCCCACAGGCAAACGCTTCCGTCATCGCTCCGCTGGTGGCGTCCTTCTGCCACTGCTCGACGGTCATGGTGCCCTCCTCGGCCCGGTAGCCGAGATCCCGGGCCATGGTGAGGAGGCTGTCCCGGGTGACACCGGGCAAGAGACTCCCGGTCAAGGCCGGCGTCACCAGGTGCGCGTCCTTGCCCGAGCCGTAGACGAAAAACAGGTTCATGCCGCCCATCTCCTCGACGAAGCGACGCTCGCTCGCATCGAGCCACACCACCTGGTCACAGCCCTCTTCGAGCGCCTGGCGCTGGGCCACCAGACTCGCCGCGTAGTTGCCCGCACACTTCGTGTTCCCCGTGCCACCTTTGGCGGCGCGCACATAGTCGCGGGTGATCCACACACTCACCGGCTTGACGCCGTTCTTGAAGTACACGCCAACGGGCGAGCCGATGAGCAGGAACATGTACTCGCGCGCCGGCCGCACCCCGAGCGCGGCCTCCGTGGCAATCATCAGCGGACGGAGATACAAGCTCTCGCCGAGCGCTGGCGGCACCCAGGCCTGATCCTGGCGGATCAGCGCGTCAGCCGCGGCGATGAACAAGTCTTGTGGCAGAGGCGGCATCGCAAGCCGCTCGGCTGACGCGACGAATCGTCGCGCGTTCGCATCTGGCCGGAAGGTCGCGATGCCACCGTTAGCCTGACGGTAGGCCTTGAAGCCTTCGAAAATCGCCTGTCCGTAGTGGAGGACCGAAGCGGCCGGATCCAGCTCGAGGGGTCCGTAGGCGGTGACCTCGGCATCGTGCCAAGAGCGCGCCTCGTCGAAGCGCACCTTGACCATGTGCTCGATGAAGACCCGGCCAAAAGCAGGGTCCATCATCTTGGTCTGGCGCTCGGAAGCGGACAGGGGGCGCTCGGTTGGACGGAGGGCAATGCGCGGCGGGGCCATGAAGGACACCCTCGGCATACCACGAAGCCAAAGGGACTTCGCAACCGGCGCCGGTTGATTGCGCGGAAAATCAGGGCCGAGAAGTGGTTTGACCGCGCCGGCCCCGGCCGTCGTCACGGAAGGCTGCACGTCAGGATTTCGAGCTCCACCCCAATCCCACGCGGCTCCGCCGTGAGCAGACGGCTCGGGTCCCCGGCCAGGGCCACGCGCCCGCCCAAACCCGCCACGCTTACGACGCGCGCGGTGCCGTCCGCCAGCAAGAGCGCGAGCACCGCTTCGCCACCGCTGTCCTCGAGCGCGAGCCAAGACGTGTCCTGTAAGGCGCGTCCCAAAACGCTCGGGGCGCCCGGCCCACGCAGCTCTTCGCTCGAAATCTCACGCAGCGTGACCGCGCCGCCCGGGCCGAGCGTCGACAAGTGGATCGGCTGGTCGTCGGTCGGGCGGTCCGCCCGGGCCAGACGGTGTGCCACCAGCAGGCGGCCAGAGGGGAGCACGCGAGCGTCGAGCACCACGGGGGCGGGCTCATCCCGATTGAGCGCGACCGCCGGGCCCAGGCGCCGCCCCGCAGCGTCGAGCTCGCTGACGAAGAGAACCGCAGGTGGCTCGGCCAGAAGTCCCGCCTCGCTGTCCACCTCGGCGCCCTCGGCGCGCGGAGTCTCGGCCAGCCAGAGCAGCCAGTAGCCAGTGTCCGTCGCGAGCAGCCGAGGCTCGGATGCGGGCTCTCCAGGGGAAGACAGCACGAAGGGCGCCGAACGGGACTTCAACGAACGACCGTCCACCTCGACGCCCACGACCTCGGGCAGGCCCTTGGGACCTTCGCGGTCCCACACCAAAAGGGCGCGACCGGACGGCAGCACCGCCAGGTCCGCATGACCTGGGTCGCGTCGGCCGTTACGCAGCTCCGGCCCGAGGACAACCTCATCTCGCCCACCCTGACGAACGATGCCGAACAGCCGCAGCACGCTGCCGGTGGGAGTGGGATCGACCACGAGCGCTAGCCAATGACCCGCGCGCGCTGCGACGCGAGGCGGCTCTGCCGTTGCTTCGACGCGCCCGAGATCGAGGTAGCGCGCGCTGCCCGGGGCATCGAGCACCGCCACGCCCGCACGGCTGTCCTTGTCGTGCTGGAGGAGTCCGAGCAAAAACGAGGAACCATCCTCCGCCGCCCGCGCGAATTCGACGGCGACCCCGGCGAGCGGGCCCGTGGTGTCGGGAGGATCGTCGGGCCCTGCGGCTGGCGCCTCCGGGGTCGCGCCGTGATCGAGCCGATCGTCCGTCAAGCGCCCGATGGCCAGCGCCGGCGCCCCGGGCAAGCGTACGCAGGCTGGGCGCGGCGCCGGCGCCTTGGCGGCAGGCGCATCCAGAGCGCTAGCGGCGGCAGGCCCCGAGCTCCGGCCACCCTTGGGCGACCGATCGCAGGCGAGCATTCCCACGGCAAACGTGGCAAGCAGGACCGTCCTTGGGCTCGCGGTCATCGGCACCGGCGGGCGCACCTCTACCATGGCACTGCTCGCCTTGCGAAGCCCGCTGACCCCAACGTAGG
>Ga0247744_1000107_pt1 | contig 18148 bp, 17 predicted proteins | sample UWRJS154409C5_FD_180946 | JGI IMG/M metagenome (GOLD analysis project Ga0247744, IMG submission 180946) | Soil microbial communities from Arlington Agricultural Research Station in Wisconsin, United States - UWRJ-S154-409C-5 | ecosystem: Environmental > Terrestrial > Soil > Agricultural land... | reverse complement strand
GCACGACGGCCGCGCGCGCAAGCAGTGGGGCGAGTCCGTGGGGACGCACCGTTCAGCCTAGCGCTCTCGAGGCAGCGCGCGCCAGAGAGGCCAGGGGGGGTTCAGTTCTTGCGCGGGGTTTCCTCGGCGCTGGGGCCTTCCGAGGCCTCGGCATGCTGCCCGTCGCCGCGCTGCCCGTCGCCTCGCTGTGCATCCGAGTGCGGTGCATCAGCGGACCCAAGATCGGAGTCTGCTTTGGCTGCCAAGAGCTCGTCCAGCTCGTAGCGCATGGCGTACACGCGCGGGCCTGCCGGAAACTCGCGCGCGTACTGGTCGAACAGGCGAGAGGCCAGCTCGGCATTTGCGGCCGCCAGCGCGAGGTCGAACTCGCGGACCAGCGCGTCTTCGGCGAAGTCGCCACCTGGCGAGAGGCTGCGATTCAGAGCGAAGGCGCGAGCGGCACCCGCCGAATCCCCGGAGCGGCTGAGCAGGTTGCCGAGCATCATGGCGGCGAGCGGTGCGTTCGGATCTCCACCGTAGCGGTCCACGACCTGAGAGAGCGCTTGGATCGCGCGCTCGGGATTGCCGGCGAAACGCGCGACCTCCGCCATGGTCATCAACTCTTCGACGCTCCCGGTCGCGAGCACGACGTGCGCTACCTGACTCCGCTCGAGCTCGGCCAGTGCGCCTGCGTAGTCACCTGTCTCGGCCAGGTCGAGCCATGCGGAGCGCCGATCCGTCGAGCGCCCGTTGAGGGCACTCGGCGGCCCGAGTTCGACGACGTCGATCTCGACTGGGGTTGGGGCGAGCTCCAGGCTTGGCTCGGGATGGCTGGGCGCCGGGACGGTCCCGCGCTTGGCGACGGTCTGGTGCAGGCGTGGGCGCGTCCGCGTTTCTCGCTCCTCGGCTGGTCGCGTGCGCGGCGTTGCCGTGGTTCCCGTGCGAGCGGCCTCTGCCGTCACGCGCGTCGCCTCGGGCAAGGCCACACTCTGCGCGCTGCCGCTCGGTAGCCCGTGGCCCACGCCGACCCCCAAACCAAAGAGCAGCACGGCGGCGGCGGCTTGCCACATCCGATGTGGGTGCCGTGGCCGTCCAACGCTCGCGCTGACGCGCCCGCGCACCCGCTCGAGCAAGGCGTCGTCCCGATACTCACGGATCGCACCACGCGGCAGCGCCTTCATCGGTCAGCTCCCGGCGTGCCGCTTTTGAGCAGGGCCTGCTGGGCGAGGCCGAGGCGCCGCTTGGCGGTAGCGAGTGAACAATCCAGGATGCGCGCTACTTCCTCGAGCTTGTGTCCTTCGACGTGGCGGAGCACCCAAGCCACGCGCTGGTCCACAGGCAGTAGGCGCAAGACGCCGTAGACTTCGGCCAGCTGCGCGCGTGTCTCCGGGCCTGCCGACTCCCCCACCAGGGCGTCGAGGTCGACCGGTTCGGCGCCGGCCAGGCCGAGTGCCCCCAGGAACCGTCGCCGGCGCAGGCGCGTCTTGACGAGATTGGCCGTGACCGAGGCGAGCCAGGGGCGGAACGCATCGCCTTGTCTGAGCTCCCCCAACCGGGCAAGGGCACGCAAGAAGGCGTCGTGCACGATGTCCTCGACGTCGGTCACGTGGCCTTGGATGCGCACGGCCAAGGACAACACGTACGGCGCGTGCCGACGGTACAGGGCGTCCAAGGCGCCTCGGTCCCCCACACGCACGAGCGACACCAGACGCGCATCGTCGAGGTCCCCGACTTCGGTCGGCGCGGAGGGTCCACCCGGGCCGAGCGGACCGGGGGACGCGCGCAGCTCCGACGCGATCTCGCTCGGCGCCGTGGAGGTCGCGGCGTCGACGAGATGCAGCCTCGGCACGGAACGATGGCGGGACATGGGCACGGCCACGAAGGATAGGACGCTTCGCGCCAAAAGATCGGCTCAGCGGACGAGGCGGTTTTTCGCGTTCGATGACGATCTATGACGAGTTCGAATTTTCACATGATTTCAATGGCTTGTATGGTCACTTGGGGGCGATCGTGCGGAATCGGCCAGAAAACGAGGCTGACGGTCTGAGCCGTTTTTGATACCTCGCGCATCGAAAGACGTACCGGAGCAGGACTGCCCCGGAAACGAACTACGTAGGGAGAACCTGATCATGATGATTCGCAACACCGTTCTGGCCATTTCGTTCGCTGCTCTCGCTGTCGCCTGCTCCAAGGGCGGCGCCGAGGCCGAGGCTCCCGAGGCTGCTGCCACGGAAGAGGCTCCCGCTGCTGAGGAGGCTCCCGCTGCTGAGGAGGCTCCCGCTGCTGAGGAGGCTCCCGCTGAGGCTCCCGCTGAAGCTGCTCCTGCTGAGTGAGCTGATTGGCTTGAAAAGGCGGTCGAGCGCTGTGTCGCTCGGCCGTTTTTTCTTTTTTGTCCGCGCGAGCAGGTCGCGCGAGCAGACCTCAGGAAGCCTTGGCGCTCGGCGACGTGTCCACCAGGAGGCGCGTCCGCCCGACCAACAGCTCGTCCCCATGGTGAAGGGCTTGCTCGCCCCGGACGCGGACGAACACACCCGTGCGCGATCCCAGATCGGTCAGAACCATCGTTCCGGCCTGCTCTTCCAGCAGACAGTGCTGCTCCGAGACGAGGGGATCGTCGGGGAACACCAGATCGCCGACGGCTGAGCCCACCTGCAGCGCATTGCCGCGCGCCACGGCGCAGGCGCCCTTCGCACCACCCTCGAACTGCTGGACGATGCGGAACGACGAGGGCCACTTGGGGGACGAATAGAAGTACGTCGGCGCAGGGTCCGGGCCGTCGTCGTGGGCAGGATTTCTCTCCACGCGCAGCAGCTGGTCGCCGATCACGAACTCGTCCCCCATCTCGAGCTCGACCGAGCCCTTGATGCGGTAGAAGACTCCGTTGCCGCCGTCGAGATCCTCGAGGACGAGATCGCCCTGGCGCATGTTGAGCACGGCCTCCTCGGGATAACAGAACCGTTCCCCGACGAGTGCGATCGCTCCCTTGTGGCCGACGACGGCACGCGCGCCCGGTGGCGAGTAACTTTCCGGTCCGCCGCTCAAACTGCGCAGCACGTGCAGCTGGAAGAGAACCCGCTCGTCCACCGTCGCGGGGGCTGGCGCCTTTTCTGCCTCGGCTCCGTCCTTCTTTTTCTTCAGCTTCAGGATGTCGACCGTCGGTGCGTCGCGGAGCAGCTCCATGCCGCCAACGGCCTCACCCGCAATGATCTTGTCGAAGCCGCCCTCGCGCAGCTTCATCACCATCTCCAGATGCTGAGCCTTCATCAGCCCGCGCACGTAATCAGCGACATCCGCACGCCTGACTTCGGCTTCGTAGCTGCGCTTGTGGCTCTTGATGACGCGGCCACCGTCGGCGAAGAGGTGCGTGATGATGTGGGGCGCATCGAGCCCACTGTCCTCCGTCTGCACGTGGAACTCGGTGCTTTTGAACTTGATGTTGTTGTTGAACCCCATCTGCGCGCGCCGAAACGCGGGCTTGCGCATCTCGGCTTCGACCTTGGCCAGGTACGATTGGCCGAAGGTCACCATGGCCTGCTCGAGCGCCGTGTGGTCGCCGGCGACACCCTCCATGCGTTCGAAGGCGGCTTGCGCGAGGGGCGCGCTGGGATCGATGCGGAGCGCCTCGGCGAGCAGCGTCTGGCCAGCGCTGTCGCTGGGGCCGGTCGCAGCCCACGCGGCTAGTAGTGAAACCGCTTCGTCGGGTCTGCCTTTCTCGACGAGCCAAGCCGCGACCTTGCCGGCCTTCTCCCGCGAGACTGCGATGTCGTCCACTCTGGCATCATCGGACCCCGGCGGGGGTAGAGCAAGGGGCAGGAGGGGCGGGCTTTCAGGCTGGGACGTCCGTGTAGGCAGTGTCTTCGAGCAAGATGACGTTCGTCTTCGACCGCGATTCACCGGCGCTCGTGACGTACACGGCCGGCTGATCGACGACCGGGCACACCTTCTCACAAGCTCCGCAGCCGATGCACAGTGTTGGGTCGACGTGCGGGCGTTTGACCTTCACTTGGGCCGGCGCGGCATCCTGTCCGGCCTGTGAAACGGCGCCCCGTTTGGGAACCCAGACTTCCTCGACCCAGATGGCTTTCGGTGAGGTCGGGCAGAACTCTTCGCACACGGTGCATGGGGTCGCCATGGCCCATGGCAGGCAACGGCCGCGATCGAACATCGCAGTGCCGAGTCGAACCGGGGTCACCCCCTGTCCCAGCTTGTGCTTCTCCTCGATCTTCTGAATCGCTCCCGTCGGACACACCTGCCCGCAGAGCACGCACGAATGCTCGCAGTAGCCGATGCGCGGGATCAGGATGGGGGTCCAAATCCCTTCCGGACCAGCCTCCGACAGCGCTGGATGCAAGGCGTTGTTGGGGCAAACCTTCATGCATTCGCTGCAGCGGATGCAACGCTCCAAAAACTCCCGCTCCTCGAGCGATCCCGGCGGTCGGATGACGCGGGCGGAGTAGGCTTTGTCGGGCCAGTTGGCGATGCGAGCCGCCGGGATCAGCGCAGCTCCAGCCGCCGCACCGAGGAGCGCTGAGCGGCGCGACAGATCAGGCGTCGTGCTCGTGGAGCGGAGCCCCGGGAAGAAACGAAACTTGATCACGTCCTCGGGGCACGCAACCTCACAATTCAGACACACGTGGCATTCGTGCTTTTGGTGCTTTACGCCACCTTGTGGGCTGTCGGCGCCTTGGCAGTTTTGCAGACACAGGTTGCAGTCGGTGCACTTGGAGTGGTCTTTCTCCATGCCGAAGGGGGCGAAACGCGACAGGACGCCGAGCATGGCGCCGAGCGGACAGAGCGCGCGACAGAAGAAGCGTGGGATCACCCGATTGGCCCAAACGATGGCCAGGAACGTGAGCAGGATCAGCCACGTCTGGTGGAAGTGGGCTTGCTCGCTGGTCCAGACGTGTGAGGAGAGGAAGTCGAGCGCGGCATCGCTCTGGCGTTGGCTGCCCGTCCCGCCCCAGGTCGCCACGTTCTCGAGCCCGCGCACGCCCAGGTATTGAGCGACGGGCAACAGGCCCATGCCGACACCACGCACCAGGATGCAGATCGGATCGAACCAACCCCCGATCGCGCTACCGGCGGCGGCAGCGCCGAGCAGGCCGATCAGCCCGTAGTACTTCCACGTCTGCCAAGCCTTGGTGTGGTTGGTCAGGATGCGCTTGGACCCTCGACTCGCAGGAGGCGGCCACAGGAACGAGAGCAGGTGGTGCAATGTGCCGAAGGGGCAGATCCAGCCACAGAAGGCGCGGCCCACCACGAGCGTCAGCAGCAAGACCCCCAGCGACCAAGCCAGACCCGCATAGAGCTCGTGGGACGAGAGAACGGTGAGGAGGGCGACGAACGGGTCGGCGAGCAGGAATCCTTCGACTGACCATGGCAGGCGAACGGGGGCGCCGCTTGCGCTAGCGAAGGAGCCACGGAACGTCGTCTGCGTCAGCCAGAACAGAAAGAGACCGAGGAAGGACGCCTGCGATAGGCGTCGCGCCCAAAGCAAGTAGACGATGATGCGGCGTGCCGGAATGCCCGAGCCGTGTCGTGGCTTCTTCTTCCTCGCAGTCGGCACGAGGCGCGTCCAGAAGCGAGCCGGCGCAGCTGGCGGTTCCTCGAGGGCGCTGGCCTTGAGGACGGGCAGGTGGACGCGCTTGGGCGGTGTCGTTCGCACCAAGTGGCTGCCCGGGCGGAGCCAATCGAGCGGCTGGGGCAGGTCCGTCTCATCGTTCACGTTCAGACCTCCACGAGCGCGGACGACGACCTGTGGCCGAGGCCTCGGGCTTCACCGAGTACGAGATAACCCACACGGCTCGGGTCCACGCCGATCAGCGTGGCGCCATAGCTGTCGATCGCGACCTCGTCGGTACCAGCGACGACTTGGTGAAGATCGCGCGCGTCGGCGAGGTTGCCGCCCTGTGGTCCGTTCCGCAAGAGGACCCGAGTGGCATCGAGCACGGTGAGGGTCGGGCGCATGAAGGTCGCGAGGTCGGCGACGGAGAGGTGGATGTTCTGATGCAGACGGTTGCGGCGCCCACCCAAAACTCCGTACCAGTTCTTCATGGCGCCAGTGTAGAGGGACAGGTTGTGGTGCTTGGCGATGGGCACGTTGATCAACTTGTCGGCCTCGATCAAGGGCTTGTACACGGGCCAGTGATCGAGAAGCTCGCCCTTGATCCGCATGCCGCGGAAACGGTGCTCCGCCGGCAATAGCACGTCTGCGCCGGCGGCATGCGCCGCCTGCCAGATCCCGGAGCGTTGGAAGCTCCGCCTGGCTTCGTTGCACGAAGCGTCGGTGACGACGACGCGGTGAGCCCCTGCCTCCAGACACAGTCGCACGACCTCGGCCACCACGAGCGGATTCGTGTTGGCAGCCTGTGCGGGAGTGCGATCCCAGCCGATGTTGGGCTTGATGGCGACGATGTCGCCACGCGAAACGAAGCGGCTCATGCCACCCAAAGCCGTCACTGCGCGCCGGGTGAGCTCGGCTGGATCGATCGAGCTCTTGGCCACGACCAGGTCGGGGAAGGGGCCGTCTACAACGCGAAAGTCGCGCACTTGCCGGTGCGCGACGTCCGCGCTGCCCGTGAGACCGGGTGGGCGGTAGAGCAGGCGACCAAGTGCGAGTGAGGCTCCGGCGAGCGCGACACCGGTCAGCGTCTGGCGCACGATCTCGCGCCGACTTGGACGCAAGTGCATCGCAGTCGGGTCATCCGCTGGCTCGGCGTCGCCCTGCGACATGTCCGCGCGACTCTACCAAGGCTCGCCTCCGGAGGGGAAGCTGATAGCCTCTGGCCGGCTCGAGCGCGCTCTCATGGTTCCCGTCCTGCAACTGAAACGATTCGTTCGTCGGCTCGAGGAGATCAATCAGCTTCTCTGTGATCAAGCGACCTTGACCGATCCAAAGCGCGCTACCGAGCTCGGTCGCGAGCGAGGCCGCCTCACCCCGCTGGTGGAGGCGTTTGGTCGCTGGGAGCACCTCGGCAAGCAAATCGACGAGGACCGGGAGGCGCTCAGCGATCCGGAGCTCGGCCCTCTCGCTCGCGAAGAGCTGCCCGAGCTCGAGGCCGCGCGGCAGACCCTCGAAGGTGAGATTGCGGTCTTGCTCTTGCCGCAGGATCCGGACGACGACAAGAACACCGTGCTCGAAGTGCGTGCGGGAACGGGCGGCGAGGAGGCCGCCCTGTTTGCTGCCGACCTCTTGCGCATGTACCTGCGCTACGGGGAGCGGCGCGGCTGGAAGGTCGAGCTGCTCAGCCAGAGCGAAGCGAGCGCTGGCGGCATCAAGGAGGCCATCGCCCTCATCAGCGGGCAGCGCGTGTTTTCGCAGCTGAAGTTCGAAAGCGGTGTGCACCGCGTTCAGCGCGTGCCGGCGACGGAAGCGCAAGGGCGCATCCACACCTCGACCGCAACCGTGGCCGTGTTGCCGGAGGCGGAAGAGGTCGACCTGGTTTTGGACGACAAGGACCTGCGTTTCGACATTGCGGCGGCCAGCGGTCCAGGTGGGCAGGGCGTCAACACGACCAACAGCGCCGTGCAGGTGACGCACCTGCCAACGGGCCTATCCGTACGCTGCATGGAAGAGCGCAGCCAGCTCAAGAACAAAGCCAAGGCGCTCAAGATCTTGCGCAGTCGCTTGCTCGACCTCGAGCGCACCCGGCGCGAGGAAGCGGAGCGAGACACACGTCGGAGCCAGGTCAAGGCCGGTGAACGGTCGGAGAAGATCCGCACCTACAACTTCCCCCAGAACCGCTTGACCGACCACCGCATTGGCTTGACCTTGTACAAGTTGGATCGTGTGATCGAAGGCGAGCTGGACGAACTCGTGCAGGCAGTCACCTCTCATCATCAGGCGCAGCTGTTGGCCGAAAGCCAAAAGGCCGCAGAGCGCGGGGACGTTGCGTGATGCATGCCAGCCCGGACGCACTCTTGGTGGCCCTGGTGCTGGCGCCTGGTACGTTCAGTCGCAACCGACACTTCCATCTATTCGAGCAGGGGGCACTCAAGCGCGCCCGTCGGCGCGCCGGAGAGCTGCGGGGCATCGTGCGTGATCTGACCGAGCCGTGGCAGAACGCTGGCGGACGGCCCTTGCCAGGCCCCGATGAGGTCGAAGAACGCGAGATCGGGGGCGAGATCCACCTGGAGTACCGCATGCTCGCTCTGGATTTCAGGCGCCGGGCCGTGCTCTCCAAGCTCGAGGCGGCCGCGGTCCACTACGCGCTGGCGCAGGCGGGGCGCCGGGTCCTCAGCGATGACGATCGCCGTCAGGTCGAGAGCGCTTTGCTCGACCTGGATCCGAGTCGAAGCGTTTGAGATATACCGGCCCATGAAGAATGCGCCTTTGGGCTGGTTGCTGCTGGCCCTGTCGATGTCGGCCCCGTTGCTCCTGGCCTGCTCATCGCCCCCCCCGGCCGATCCGTCTCAGGCCGAGACGAGTGACGAGGCCGAACCGGCCGAGGTTGCCGAAGCGGAAGCCGGCGAGACCCCCGAACCGGAGCCCCCTCGGCCGACGTGCGAGGACGGGACGTGCTTCGAGTGCGGCCAGGGCTTCTGCCCGCGTGGTGCTTACTGCGATGGCAGCGCTCCCGGTGGAGCTGCCTGCGCCTGGATCCAAGAATGTCCCGGCGACCCGAGCTGCGCCTGTCTGGTGCGGGTCCTCGGGTCGTCCTGTAAGTGTGAGTCAGGCCCGAGCGGGCCCCAGGTCGATTGCTCCTGAGCACAGGTCCTGAGCGTACGGCGCAGCGGCACATGGCCTTTGCAGAAAGCACATTCTGTTTTGCTTGTGGGCCTTGTAAGAGTGGTCGGTGTTCCGCTGCCTTCGGGTCGCCGCGCTGACCTTCGCATGCTCCATGTGGGCTACGCTGGCTCACATCGTGGCCGCCCGGGCCGACGACGTCGGGGCAGAGCCCGATCCGGCAGCGACACCGGCTGAGCCGCCAGCTCCGGCGCCAGCTCCAGCCCCGCCCTGTCCCGGTACCCTGGACCTCGAGGCGAGGCTGCGCGGCCTTCTGGCGGACAGTGCTTGCGGTGTTCCCGAACGCCAGCTCCTCGTGACCCTGAGCGGCCGCGAGTCCGTCTCCGGCACGCTCGTGGTTCTGCACGACTATCAGTCAGAGTATGTGCGCGAAGTGAGGGGACCTTCGTGCGAGGAGGTCGAGGCCGCTCTGACCTTGGCGCTCGAGATCTACCTGGACCCCGGCGAGCCCGGCGACTCGGCTTGCGCGCCAAAGGCTGACTCGCCCGGTTCGAGCAGCACGGCTGCCGAGTGGCCGGGGCAGGACCTCGATCCGTTCAACCTGCCGGAGCCCGAGCCGCCACCCGTGCGACCCATCATCGAGCCACAGCCGAGCTCGCTCGTGCGGGTCATCGCCCAGATGGATAGCTCCTACTCGCCGAACGTGACGTTCGGGCTGGCCGCGGTGCTGCGTGTCCGCCTGACGCACCAGAACTTCTTCGGCGTCACCCTCTCGCAGCAAACCGCTCCACCCTTCTCGGCGGCGAACGGCGCCGTCGTGCACGTGTCGGCGACTGGCCTCGGCTTTGGCCTGGGCCAATACCTGCCCATTGGGACAAAAGGAGAATTTTCTCTCGAGGTTGGACCGCGCTTCGGCCTCCTGCAGACCGGAACAGCGGATGCTCCAGCCTGGACCTCGGCTGGAACCATCGGGCTCGGGCTGAGCGCCACTCTGGGGGTGAGGGTGGTCCAGGGCCTGTGGACTGGCTTCGTGGCCGGCGGGGTCGTCAACGTGGTGCGCGCCCGCTATCTCGGCGAAGACGGCCTTTCGTGGGAGCAGCCCTGGACGGGGGGCCTGCTGGGGCTTTACTTGAGTGCGGCGGTCCCGGGACAGCCGCGCCCGCCGAGCCTGCCGCCCGGGGGCGGGGCCCGGTGAGGACCGGCGGGACGATTTGGGTGAAGGCTGGGGGGGCCGGACTACAATGACCAAGGTGGTGATCGCGGCATCGTCGACAATCCCGCCTGCGCCCCAGGGTTCGGCGGCGGACGCGCCGCCAGCGTCCCCGCACCGTTCAGGGACGCACTACACCACCCCGGCCCGGCCTCCCCTCGAGTCGTCGTCGCGGGAGACGGCGGCGTTCGACTCCTCGCCGCGGGCCTCCTCACCGCCAGATGGCGAGCCGAGGCGCTCGCGCAGTTGGGGAGATCTCTATCGCGATCACGCCGACTTCGTCTGGCGTTGCCTCCGTCGCATGGGGCTCGGCAACGAGGATGCCGCTGACGCACTGCACGAAGTGTTCCTCATCGTGCATCGACGTGAGAGTGCATTCGATCCGACCCGTGGAACCGAGCGTGGGTGGCTGTTCGGAATTTCCGCGAACGTCGTGCGCGCGGAGAGACGCCGTCGGCGACCCGAGCTGCATGCCGACGGGCAGGAGTCGCCACGGGCGTGCGTTGCGCCCACGGGTGACATCGTGGGCGAGTCCTCTTGGCGCGCCGCCGACGGCGCGGGTGCGAACGCCGGAGAGCTACTGAAACAGGCGCTCCATCGTGCCATCGATGATCTGTCGCCCGAACACCGGGCAGTTTTCACCATGTTCGAAATCGAAGGGGCCGACTGCCGGCTCATCGCCGAAGAGCTCGACGTGCCCGTGGGCACCGTCTATTCGCGCCTGCACAAGGCGCGGGAAACTCTGCGCCTGGCCCTGGCCGACTTCCGCCGTGCCCCCAGCCGAGGCGGCCGCCCATGACCGAGCAGCCCATTCGCTTCCTCGACGATCCGAGCGTTGCGCTCGAGTTGCGCGAGTTCATGCTGGATCAGCCCCCACCGGATGCTCTTTCGGACGGGGCGCGCCGCCTCGTCCAAGGGAGGATCGCGGCCAGCGTTCTGGCGTTGCCCGTATCGATGAAGCTCGGCAGCTTGCTGTCGCAGGGGGGCACCGTTTCGTCGGGAGCCGTTTCGTCGGGAGCCGTTTCGTCCGCGACCACGTCGGTGACCGCAGCGGCCGTGTCGAACGCGGGTGCGGGTATCGGCATCGCTAGCGCCAGCATTGCCCCGGCCGCGACGGCAGGTGGCGCCTTGGCGACCACGACGTTGACCGTGGCGGGTGCCAAGGGAGTTGGGCTTCTCGGCGCGCTCTCGGTGACGAAGGGCGTGGCCGTGCTCGGTCTCGCGGTGGCCACCGGGGCGGGCGCAACGTACGCAGTCAACGAGCAGGTGGTAGCTGGCTCCGAGGTGGCGAGCTCTCCGCTGGCTGGCTCCGAGGTGGCGACGGATCGGACCTTCGAGTCTGCGTCCCGGGTCGATCGCGGCGTGGCGCTGCGATCGGGCAGCGTTCGCATCGGCAAGCCAGTCGCGGCTAGCGACGTGGCGGCAGATGGTCAAAAAGAGCCGGTCCGGGACTCTGCTGGGTCCGCGAGCGTTGGGTCCGCGAGCGCAGGCTCGGTGAGCCCGGAGCTCTCGCTCGAGGATCTCGAGGAAGTGCCTCAGGACGAGGCGCTGAGGGAAGATCCGGCGCGACATGCGTCAGCGGACGTTGGCACCCAGGCCGTGCTCGGTCCGGAGTACCTGAACGCGTCCGAACGTCTGCAGGAAGAGGTCGAGCTCTTGCGACGTGTGCAGCAACTCCTGCGAGTGGATCGGGTGCTCGCCGCCGAAGCGCTCGAGCGGTACGACGCCAAGTTCCCCAAGGGTGCGATGCGCGCGGAGTACGACGTCTTGCGACGGCGCCTGCTCAGCCGGCCGTAAGCCTAGCGACTCGGCCGCTCCGAAAGGCCGCTGGCTCGTGGTAGCAGTCCAGGCGCAGGTCTGCGCAAAATGAACATTCTCATCCTCGGAGCCACCTCCACGGTCGCCGCCGATGTCGCGCGCATCTATCGCGCCCAAGGCGCGCGCTTCTATCTGATGGCGCGGTCCCAGGCCAAGCTTGCCGAGCTCTCGAGAGAGCTCGGGGCAGCGGTCATCGGTGAGAGATGCGTGGACTTCTTGGACGCGCCCGCCACCGTGGTCGCCCTGCGTTACGCGCTGGATGCGCTCGGAGCGGTGGACCTCGTCCTCATCGCGCAAGGTGATCTCGGCGACCAAATGCTGAGCGAGTCCGACTTTGCGGAGGCGGAGCGACAGATCCTGGTCAACTACGTGAGCGTCGTCGCCCAGCTGACCGTGCTCGGCCCGTTCTTCGAGGCGCAGGGTCGGGGCAGCATTGCGGTGATCTCCTCGGTGGCCGGCGAGCGCGGGCGGCCACGGAACTACACGTACGGCTCGGCCAAGGGCGGGCTGACTCTCTACTTGCAAGGGTTGCGTTCCCGACTTTGGCCTCGCGTCACGGTGACCACGATCAAGCTCGGCCCCGTCGATACGCCCATGACCAAGGGTCACGAGAAAAACGGGCTGTTCGTGACGAGCCCGGAGGCCGCGCGCGGCATCGTCCGGGCCATCGCGCGTCGCCGCGGCGAGGCCTATGTGCCCGGCTTCTGGCGCGGCATCATGGCGGTCGTCCGCGTATTACCCGAAGCGATCTTCCAACGGATCGCCTTCCTGTCGGGGCGCTGACTGGCCCGTTGGTAGGACCACTCGACACGTTCCGGCGTGCGGCGCACCCTGTTTCGGTGGCGAGCAGCCAAGGGGAGGGCACGGGGTGGAGCAGGGCCCGGGTGGCGGGAATCGGCATCGTGCTCGCTCTGGGTTTGTGCGTTGGAGCCGGCTTCGAGATCTGGCTCGACTCGAGCGACGCCGATCGTGAGGAGGCGCGAACGCGTGAGCTCGGAGTGGCGCTGGCGAGCGCTCTGATGACACCAGTGGAGTCGCTCCACGCGGTGGTGGCACTCCTGGAGACCCCCAAGCGCGCCTTGTCCTTGGCCGAGTTCCGCACGTTCTGTCGGCCCGCGCTGGATCGGCACCCCGAGATGGTGGCGCTCGAATGGTTCCCGCTCGTGATGAGGGAAGAGCGCGACGACTTCGAGCGCTGGGCTAGCAAAGAACAGCCCGGGTTTCACATGCTCGAGCTGAACGGTGAGACGATGGTGGTGGCGGCCGACCGCAGTAGCCATCTGCCCCTGACTTACGCGGAGCCTGCGGCCAGTGGTGTCATGGGTCTCGACCTGACCTTCGAGGCGGTGCGAGCCGAGCCCGCTTGGCGCGCGCTGAACCTGAAGCGGGCGACGAGCTCGGATCGCTTTCGCTTGGTCGAGGACCCTCCGGACGTCTACAGCGTGGTCGCCTACGCGCCTGTCGACGACGCGCACTGGGTCGATGGCGAAGAGGCCCCCGGTCGACGATTCAGCCGCGGCGTGGCCGTCGCGCTGTTTCGTCTCGACAACCTCGTGGTTTCGGCCCTGTCGGGGCACGACACCGCGGAGCTCGGGCTGACCTTGACCGACCTCGACGCTCCCGAGCCGCTCAAAGCCCTATTCTCCACGGGCCCGAAGTCGAGCGAGCGCGTGCGGACGACCACGCTTCCGTTCATCGACCGCACCTACCGCCTGAGCGTGCACTTTCGACCTGGTCCCTTCCTGCACTCCGCAGCGCTGACTGCGTGCCTCGGGGCTCTGGGCCTCGGGCTCCTCGCGCTCGAGCTGCTCTTGGCACGTCGCCGCGAGGGCATCCTCTCGCGGCGCCTCGAATCGCTGGGTCAATACCGACTCGAGGCGCTGATCGGCAGCGGTGGCATGGGTCGCGTGTACCGAGGCAGACATGCAGTGTTGCGCCGGCCGACCGCGATCAAGATCGCCCTACCCGGCAGCTCCATCGAGCGTTTCGAGAGAGAGGCGCGCCTGCACGCCTCGCTCACGCACCCGAACACCGTCACCGTCTACGACTACGGTCGCGGCGAAGGCGGGACGTTCTATGTCGCCATGGACTACATCCAGGGCTACGACCTGTGGGCGCTCGTTCGGCGCACGGGTCGGCTCCCGCCGGCGCGCGCGGTCGGCATCCTGATTCAGGCTGCGGCGGCCCTGGAGGAGGCCCATGGCACGGGTCTCGTTCACCGCGACATCAAGCCGAGCAACATCATGGTCACCGCCCGTGGCGGACTCTACGACTTCGTCAAAGTTCTCGATTTTGGTCTGGCCCGCTCCTGGGATCCGGCCGAGGGGGGGACGTCCGGCACGCTGCCGCAGGGACCGTCGGCGTTCGCCGGAACGCCCGGTTACGCCGCACCCGAGGTCGTGACTGGCGATCCCGCGACGGCTGCGTCCGACATATTTTCTTTGGGCGCAGTGGGGTATTTTCTGCTCGAGGGCATCGGCCCGTTCGCTGCACCGACCTCCGTCGGCGCCCTCACCCGCACCTTGGCCCGGGACGTGAGCCCCATGACGACGGAGGTGCCGGCCCCGCTTCGGCAGCTGATTGGGGACTGTCTTGCCTACGAGCCGGCGCGGCGTCCGCCGTCCATGCACGAGCTGGGACGACGGCTCGAGGACATTCTGAAGGAGCTGGCGCCGTTCAGCGAAGAAGAGGCCGAAACCTGGTGGCGCGAGCATCCACCCGGAGAAGGCGAGCCGCTGGCGGGGAGGCGGTTCTCGCTCGTGGTGCGCGAGCGAAGGTCCGATCGCATCGAACCTTCGAGTGGAGCGACCGAAACGTGACGATGCGCATCGGCCGGCTTGCAAGAGTTGCCCCGCTGCTCCTGCCGCTCTTGGGTTGCAGGTCGGGAGAGGCCAAAGATCACGAGTTACCTCCCGTGCTGCTCGAACCGAAGCGTGCGGTCGAGCCACCCAGCGACTATCTGGGCCCGATCGATCCCGAGTGGCCACCGCGCCGTAACGTGGAGCTCGACGTCGAGCTGCGCGCGTCCAAGCTCCTTCGCGAACGCCTCGGCGCGCGCGGCAAGACCGCCCGAACCACTGCCCCCAAGGCCGATCGGATCCGCGGGCTCTTCGTGGAAGCGGGGAAAATCGGGCCGTTTTCCTATCTCGAAGTCATCGTGGGGCACCCCGTGCATCCCGACGATCCGCTGCCCCTGGTGGTCCTATTGCATGGACGTGGCAACCGCCCGCAGATCCCCCAAGGGCCGCTCGAAGCCAGCGTGCCGTTTCGCATGTTCTTACCGCAGGCGCCGGACGTATTGGGTGATGGCTACACCTGGCTCGCCGCACCGACCAAAGATCCCGACACCCAGCTGTTCGCCCGCTCGCTGTCGGGTCGAGCCGACCAACTCGCTCCGGCGATCGAGGCGTTTCGACGACTCCGCCCGACCTTGGGCAAGCCCATCGTCATCGGCTTCTCGCAGGGCGGCATCCTGAGCTATGCGCTCGCTACGCGTTTCCCGCACCATTTTGGGGCGGCATTCCCCATCGCAGCCTGGTTGCCGCCGGCGCTCTATCCCGAGCGCAAGAAGCACCAGCGAGAATTTCCCTACATCTTTGCGCAGCACGGCGGGGCGGATCCCGTGGTGCCCTTCACCAATGGGCGCGAGACGGTGACCGCGCTCCGGGCGCGCGGCTTGCACGTGGACTTTCGCGAGTCGCCGGGTGTCGGCCACATCGTGTCCAAGGACATGTCCGACGAGGTGCGTCGCGCCGTGCGCCGCATTTTGGCGGCCTACAAGGGGAGCATTCGCCAGAACAAGTGAGCCCCATTCGGCTGCCCTATTCGGCCGCCTCATTCGGCCAGGGGTGTCACCAGTCCCAACGACTCGTCGAGGAGTAGGCGGACCTGCTCGAGCAGGCGATCCGGTGAGTACGGCTTGGGCAGCACGAGCAAACCGTGTTCCTCCAGGAAATCCGCGGGGAGCGCATCGGCGCTGTAGCCACTGGTGAAGAGCACCGGTCGGGGTGCCCGGCGCATGATCTCTTCGAAGACTTCGCGCCCATTGCGGCGTGGCATCACCACGTCCAAGAGCACCAAATCGACCCGATCGGGATTGGCGAAGAACGCTTCCAGCGCCTCTTCGCCGTCTTTGGCCAGGATCACGGTGTATCCGGCCGATTCCAAGATGCGTCCGACCAAGCGCCGCACGGCGGACTCGTCTTCGGCCACCAGTACGGTTTCCGAGCCACCATTGGCCTTTCTCGAGCGCGGTCCGCGTTGTCGTTCGACGGGGGCATTGGCAATCGGGAAGTAGAGATCGAACGTCGAGCCCCTCCCCGGCGTGCTCTGCACGCGCACGAGGCCGTCGTGCTGGCGGACGATGCCTTCGACCATGGCCAGACCGAGGCCCGAACCGATCCCTTCGCGCTTGGTCGTGAAGAATGGCTCGAAGGCACGCCTTTGAACTTCGGCCTCCATCCCGCTCCCGTTGTCCTCGATCGAGATCACGGCGTAGGTGCCTGACTGGGCCCAGGGCTCCGAGAGCTGCTCGCCTTGGCCGAGCTCGCACTTGCGCGACGAGATGCGGAGCCGACCGCCCAGTGGCATGGCATCGCGAGCGTTGACGCAAAGATTTGCGATCACTCGATCGAATTGGCCGGCGTCGACTGCCGCTGCCAAGATCCCTGGCTGGGGGCGGAAGTCGACCTCGATGTTCTCTGGCAGCACTCGGCCGAGCAGCTGCAAGTTCTGTCGCAGCAGGTCGTTCAGGTCGAGCACACTGCGGGTCATCGCTTGGCGCCGGCCGAACGCCAGCAGCTGGCGCGTGAGCTGTGCGGCGCGTTCCCCCATTTCCTCTATCTCATGGAGCGCTTGGAGCATGCTCGCGCGATCGGTCTTCTCGTCCGCGGCGAAGCGAGCGTTGGCGAGCACGACCTGCACGATGTTGTTGAAATCGTGGGCAACACCACCGGCGAGCTGGCCGATGCTCTCCATCTTCTGCGCGCTCAGAAGCTGCTCTCGCAGGCGTTCTTGCTGTTCCATGTCGCGATGGCGCTGATCGACGTCGACGTGCGTGCCCACCATCCGCGTGGGCCTCCCCGCAGAGTCGCGCGACATGACCTTGCCGCGCGCGACGACCCACTTGTAGCTTCCGTCTCCCGCCCGCAAACGATACTCGTGCTCGAAGAAGGCTTGCCGTTGCTGGAGGTGAGCGTCCAGCGCCGCCTGAAAATTCACCTCGTCGCCGGGGTGAAGGCGCGCGCGGATTTGCGCCGCACTCGTACCCAACTCGTCGTCGTCGATCCCCAGGATTTCGGCTAGGCGGCCATCCCAGGAGACGGTGTCGCTCACGACGTCCCAGTCCCAGAGACCCATGCCCGAACCACGAATGGCCACCTCCAGGCGCTGCTCGCTTTCCAGGAGGGCCTGCATGGCTGCGTGCTCGGCGGACACGTCCCTGAAGTTGAGCACGATGCCACCCACGTCCGGGACGTCGATCAGGTTGACGGCCCGCGTTTCCACGGTGACGTAGCTGCCGTCGTCCTGACGGCGAATGCGCAGGATGTAGGGGTAGACGACGCCGGCTTGGGCGTTGAGCGATGTCAGGATTTGGGCGGCCCGCGCTCGGTCCTGCGGATGCACGAGCTCGAGGGCGTTGGTGCCGAGCAAGGCGTCCGGTTCCGTGCCCAACATCCGGCCCGCCGCGGGGTTCTGGAACTTGAGCATGGCGTTCTGATCGACAATCGCCACTCCGTCGAAGCTGTGTTCGAGAAGCGTGCGGTAGAATCCGGCGCTGGGCTCCGCCATGTCCAGTTGGGCCGGGCCGGTTCGATCCATTACCGAGCAAGCTATCCCTGCCGGTCAACGGGCGCCAATCGCTCTCGGCCAGGGCTGCCAATTTGGTAGTATGGGAACCGTCGTGAAGCTTCTGATCGTTGGCGGCCTGCTCATCCTCTCGAACCTGTTCATGACCTACGCCTGGTACGGTCATTTGAAGGACTTGCGTCAGGCTCCACTCTGGCTCGTGGTGCTGTCGAGCTGGGGCGTGGCCTTCTTCGAGTACTGCTTTCAGGTGCCCGCCAATCGTCTCGGGCACGCCTGGGGCATGTCGACTGCCGCGCTGAAGACGCTGCAGGAGCTGATCACCCTCGGCGTGTTCATCGCCTTCATGACCCTCTACCTGGGCGAGCCGCTACGCTGGAACCACGCCGTCGGCTTCGCCTTCATCGCGCTCGGCGCAGCGTTCGTGTTCAAACCGTTTTAGCGAGCCAACCCTCGCGAGCCAGCTCTAGCGATCCAGCTCTAGCGAGTCAGCCGCGTAGGCCAGGCGCTTCGTGGCCGCTCTCGGCGACGTACTCGTCGTAGCCGCCGGTGTAAACACGCGGCTTCCCTTCGCCGAGCTCGAGCACTCGGTTCGACAGCGCACTCAAGAAGGCCCGATCGTGCGACACGAAGAGCAAGGTGCCCTCGAA
>Ga0247744_1000106_pt1 | contig 18212 bp, 15 predicted proteins | sample UWRJS154409C5_FD_180946 | JGI IMG/M metagenome (GOLD analysis project Ga0247744, IMG submission 180946) | Soil microbial communities from Arlington Agricultural Research Station in Wisconsin, United States - UWRJ-S154-409C-5 | ecosystem: Environmental > Terrestrial > Soil > Agricultural land... | reverse complement strand
AGGCCGCCCGTCACCCCACCCAGCACGAGCGCGCCGCCGCCAGTGCCGATCAGGATCCAGCCGAGCAGACGCTGCGTCTTGCCTGGGTGCGCCTTCGCGCCCGAATCCTCCACGGCGCTCGTCGCGGCCGGGGGTGCAGTCGTCGCGGCGACGGGCGCGGGGGCGGGGGCGAAGTCCAAGAGCAAGGAGATCGTCTGTCCCTCGAGGGCGGTGGCGCGCGCTTCGACGCGCCGGGGCGGAGCCTCGCCCACGACGAGCACGTCCCCCGGGTTCGTCGGCAGCTTGGTCCCGAGGAGCGCTGGATTGACCTTCACGCCATTGGAGGTGACGGTGACCCCGGCACTGTCGGCGCCGCGCACGTCGATCACGAGGAGCGGGATCTTGGGCCGGAGCTCGGCCTCGGCCGCGCGCGCGTCGACTCGAGCTTGCTCCTGCACGCTCCTCTCACTCGCATCCTCGACGGGCAAACGCGTGGCCTCGAGGTAGCGCTCGGAGGCCTCCACCCACTGGCCCGATTTCTCCAGAGCTCGACCGGACCAGAGCGCCAAGGACGGCACGCGAAGTACCTGGTAGGCCCGCTCGAGGCGGTCGACAGCCGTGGGAATGTCCCCGGCCTCGTAGGCCTGGATGCCTTCGTAGCCGAGCGAACGCGCGGCTCCGCGCGCCGCGCTATCGACTTGCTGTCCGAACACCGCTGGGGCCAGCAGCAGCCACGCGACCAGACAAAGCGCCAACTGGCGCATTCCTCGCTCCTTGCTCACGCTTCAAATGCCCAGGTTGACCGGCGCCGGTTTGGTGGACGCGGGCTTGGTAGCAGGCGGCGGCTCGGCTTTCGGTTGGGTGGTGGTGGTCGGCGTCGTCTTGGTGCTCGTCTTGGTCTGCGTGCTGGGGCGCGCCGTCTTCTTGACGGTGGGCTGGGCCGGCTCGGCGGAAGCCGCGGGCGCGGCGGGCGCCGCCGACGGAGGCGGAGTGACCGGCGGCGCGGGCGGGGGTGTCGGCTCGGGCGCGGGGAGCGCGGCCGGCGCTGCGTCGGTGGGGCTATGGACGGGCTGCTCGGCAACGAGCGGCTCCTCGTCGCCTCCGGACGAGCGCAGCGCGAAGAAGCCCCCCACCCCGGCTGCCAGGAGCAACGCCGCGGCCGCCAGGAGGCCGAGCGGCAACGGCCGCTTGGGCACGTCCTCCACCGTGCCGAGGCCCACGGTACGACTCAGGTTGGGCGCGGTGGTGTTGGCTGCGCTCCCGCCGGTCCCCATGCCGCCGGTCGTGTCGAACTTGCTGCCCCGTCCGGCCGGGCCCGGCGGGGTGCCGAGCAACGTGGCGTCCGTCACTCCGGGGCTCGCTGGCGGCTTGGCGACCACGTACCTGCCGCTCACCACGTCCCGGAGCGCAGCGGCCGCCTCCCGGGCCGTCGCGAAGCGATCGGGCAACAGGCGCGCCGTGCAGCGTTCGAACCATTCGTCGAAGCCGGTCGGCAGGTCGCTGACCAGCGCCGACGGGACGGGCTTGGCCCGCGTGCAGATGGCCAGGAAGAGGCCACCCAGCGTCTCGGAGTCGAACGGGCGGACACCGAGCATGCACTCGTAGGTGATGACCCCGAGCGCCCAGATGTCCGTGCGATGGTCGAGGTCCTTGAGGCCTTCGGCCTGCTCCGGGCTCATGTAGTAAGGCGTCCCGAGCACCGCGCCGGTGGACGTCATCCCCGCCCCTTCCGTCCCGTAGGCTGCCTTCTTGGCCACGCCGAAATCGAGCACCTTGGCGATTTCCGAGTCGTCGTTGTGCACGAGGAAGATGTTGTCAGGCTTCAGATCGCGGTGAATGATGCCGATCTCGTGGGCCTTGCCGAGAGCTCGGCTGACCTCGGTGACGATGCGTGCCGTCACCTCCGGGCTCAGGCGCCCTTCGCGGTCGAGGCGATCCGACAGGCTCTCGCCCACCATGAGCTCCATGGCGATGAACGGGGTCTCGTCATCAACGCCGTAGTCGATGATCTGCACCACGTGGGGGCTGCGCAGCTGGGCAGCCGCCTGGGCCTCGCGCACGAAGCGTGCCCGTACCTCGGGGCTGCCGGCGACGGCCGGATCGATCAGCTTGATCGCCACCTCGGAACCGAGGCTGAGGTGCTCGGCGCGCCACACGCTCCCCATGCCGCCCTGGCCCAGCTTGGAAGTCAGGCGATAGCGCCCCGCAATGATTCGACCGGGTAGGCCGCTGTCGTCCACCATCGTTACCGTGCCAGACTACAATGTCCGGCGGCCAGGCGTCAGAAGAAATGACCAGAGCGCCTCCAGACCCGGCCACCTCGCCGAACATTGCGAAAGTATTTCCGGTACAGGGGGCCGATTTAGGGGCCGATGGGGGCGCCCGGGTCCGGACGCTAGGCCAGGCCTCACGCCCCCGCGCGGCCCCGCGACAGCCCGACCGGAGCGGCTCTTGTGAGCCCAGGGGCCCGCCGGTATCTCGGCCCTGGCATGTCCCAGAGTCCGACCATCCTGTACACCGAGACCGACGAGGCCCCTTACCTCGCTACCTTTTCGCTCCTGCCCATCATCCGCGCCTACGCCAAACTGGCGGGAGTGAACGTGGAGACCCGCGACATCTCGCTCGCTGGCAGAATCCTCGCCGTGTTCGCGGATCGGTTGCCCGCGGATCAGAAGCGACCCGACGCTCTCGGCGAGCTCGGTCAGCTGTCCCTGCGCCCGGAAGCCAACATCATCAAGCTGCCGAACATCAGCGCTTCGATGCCGCAGCTCAAGGCCGCCATCGCCGAGCTGCAGGCTCAGGGCTTCGCCCTGCCGAACTATCCAGACAGCCCAAGCAGCGCGGAGGAGAAGGACTTCAAGGCGCGCTACGACAAGGTCAAGGGCAGCGCCGTCAATCCGGTGCTCCGTGAGGGCAATTCCGACCGGCGTGCACCCCGCGCGGTCAAGGAGTTCGCCCGCAAGAACCCGCACAAGATGGGCGCCTGGAGCCGCGATTCCAAGACCAGCGTGGCCACGATGGGGCAAGACGACTTCGCCGCGAACGAGAAGAGCGTGGTCTTGAAGGAAGCCACCGTGGCCCGCATCGAACACGTGGCCAAGGATGGCACGGTCACCGTGCTCAAGGACGGCCTGAAGCTCCTTGCGGGTGAGGTGCTCGACGCCACGTTCTTGAGCAAGAGCGCGCTCTACGCCTTCCTCGAGCGGCAGATCGGCGCGGCCAAGGACAGCGGTGTGCTCTTCTCGCTGCACATGAAGGCGACGATGATGAAGGTCAGCGACCCCATCATCTTCGGCCACGCGGTGCGGGTGTTCTTCGCGCCGCTGTTCGAGCAGGCGGGCGATGTGTTGGCGGCTGCCGGGGCCAACCCGAACGACGGCTTCGGCGCCGTGCTGGCCAAGATCGACGGCCTGCCGGCCGAGCAAAAGGCGCGGCTCGAGGCCTTGGTTGCACAGTCCTACGCGCAGCGCCCGGACGTGGCGATGGTGGATTCGGATCGCGGCATCACCAATTTGCACGTCCCGAGCGACGTCATCATCGACGCGTCCATGCCGGCCATGATCCGCACCAGCGGTCGCATGTGGAACAAGCAGGGCAAGGAGCAGGACACGCTCGCGGTCATCCCCGACTCGAGCTACGCCGCCGTTTACGAAGAGACGATCCAGTTCTGCAAGAGCCACGGCGCCTTCGATCCGCGCACGATGGGCACGGTCCCGAACGTGGGTCTGATGGCTCAAGCGGCCGAAGAATACGGCTCGCACGACAAGACCTTCGAAATCAAACAGGACGGCACCGTGCGCGTCGTTCTGGCGGACGGCTCGGTCGTGCTCGAGCACGGCGTAGGGGCCGGTGACATCTGGCGCGCCTGTCAGACGAAGGACGCGCCCATCCGCGACTGGGTGAAGCTCGCCGTGACGCGGGCGCGCCTATCGAGCACCCCGGCGATCTTCTGGCTCGACAGCGGCCGCGCCCACGATCGCGTGCTGATCGACAAGGTGTCCCACTACCTCGAAGAGCACGACACCGCGGGCCTCGACCTCCGCATCCTCTCGCCCCGCGACGCCACGCGCGTGACGCTCGAGCGCCTGGCCGCCGGCAAAGACACCATTTCCGTCACCGGCAACGTGCTCCGCGACTACCTGACCGACCTCTTCCCCATCCTCGAGCTCGGGACCAGCGCCAAGATGCTGTCGATCGTCCCGCTCATGAACGGCGGCGGCCTGTTCGAGACGGGCGCCGGCGGCTCGGCGCCCAAGCACGTGCAGCAGTTCGTCGAGGAGAGCTACCTGCGCTGGGATTCGCTCGGCGAGTTCATGGCCCTCGGCGCGTCGTTCGAGCACCTGGCCGAGCAGTACCACCTGCCGAGCGTGGCTGTGCTCGCTCGCGCGCTCGACCAGGGCATCATGAAGTTCTTGCTCGAGAACAAGTCGCCGGCGCGCAAGGTCGGCGAGATCGACAACCGCGGCAGCCACTTCTTCCTGGCGCTCTACTGGGCCGAGGCTCTCGCCGCCCAGACGGAAGACGCTGCCCTGGCGACGAGGTTCCAGCCGATCGCCCGCTCCCTCACGGAGAAGGCCGCCCAGATCGAAAAGGAGCTCCTGGCGGCCCAGGGGCGGCCGATCGATCTCGGCGGCTACTACGCGCCCAGCCGTGAAAAGGCGACCGCCGCCATGCGACCGAGCCCGACGTTCAGCGCGATCATCGACGCGATCTGACGGCTAAATCCCCGAAATCCCTTGTAGCTACGGGATAACTTTCCCCCTGGCCGGGATTTCGGATTGACCAGGCGCGGGCCGTCGTGGTCTATTGCCGAGCTGCTCGCTCTGAGAACGGAAGTTCGAATGCGTGGGCGGCACGACTGGGATTCGGCGCTGGGAGGGAAGGCCACGACTTTTGGTGGCGTACCCGGGTCGAATCTCGGCGGGGCCGGTGATGTGTGGATGGATGGTTCTCGAGGAGGAATTGAAGATGGCACAGAAGAAGCTTGGTTTTGGACTCTTGGTCAGCGGCATCGCCCTTGCGGCAGTCGGCTGTGGCGGCGGCGGCTCACCGGCTGCCGGCTTCACGACCGCGGCATCCCTGCAGAGCGCCATGGCGCATCCGACCGGTACGGTCAGCGCGGAGACGGCAGTCGGCGTCGCCGCCGCATTTCAGGACGGATCGACCACCCCCTTGCCTGCCGGCATCCGGAGCAAGACTCAGGCCCAGTCTGGCAGCGAGCCCTGCACCGAGGGCGGCTCGATCACGTACAACGTGAACGAGAACATGATCCAAATGGCCTTCAACAACTGTGGTGAAGGCGGCTGTGTCGAGAACGGCACCTACAACATGTTGATCAACAGCGCGACCGAGACCGACGTGAGTGCCTGCTTCAGCATGGACTTCAGCGCCGTCTGCGCCGGTGAGGGCACGGGCGACGTCCAGTTTTCCGGCTGCCTGGAGGTCAATGCGAACACCGGCGTCAGCGAGTTCATGTACTTGATCGAGTACGAAGGCGACACCTTCACCGTGTCGGGCAACTACTCGGCGGGGTCGGGCACCCTCACCATCACCGGCGAGAACGGCTCGTTCACCTGCACGTACGCGGCGGACGCGGGCAGCTGTTCCGGCAGCGACGGCTCGAGCTTCGAGTTCACGGCCAGCTCGGGTAGCGAGACGGTCGACGGTTGATCGGGTAGCGTCGCGCCGTGCTCCCAGACGGCGACCAGCAGCAGAAGGCCATCCCTCGGGGTGGCCTTTTGCCTTTCCGTCGTCGATTGCCGCTGCTCGGGCTGCTTTTGGGCGCGTCGCTCGCTGCTCGCCAAGCCGCAGCCGAGGAGCCCCCGGTCCAGATCGCGCCGGGCTTCGTCTACGTGCCCGGAGAGTCCGGTGAGGTCGGCTGCTTACCGCCCGGCAGCATCGACACCGCCTTGCTCAACGTGACCGAGCGCAGCCTCGACGCGGTGTCGCTGGATCCCGACTTCGTCGTCGTGTTGACGGCCGGCGTGCTGACGTGTCCGGCGATTTTCTATCTCCCGGTCAAGAACGACGTCTCCGGCATTGGCTACGCGCACACGGAGGAGAGTGAGCTCTTCGATCGAGCGCCCGACCTACGGCTCCAAGGCGTCGCATTCCTGAACGACCTTCCCTACTGGCAAGAGGAGCAGGACGAGTTCGAAACGGCGTTTTTGCACGAGATCGGCCATCGCTGGCTGGCGCGCGTCCATGCGAGCATCGACGGGGAAGACGTCGATCTCACCGGGCGCGACGGCGAGCATTGGTCCTACTTCTTCGATAGCGGCGGCTCGCCGCTCGAAGGCAACGTATGGCTGGGCGGCGAAGGTGGAGCGGCACCGACGGCCCAAACGCCAGCGTTCCCCACCCGCTACTCGCCCTTCGATCTCTACCTGATGGGCGCCTATGAAGCGGACGAAGTGCCCCCGTCGCGCCTGCTCGCCCCGAGCGAGCACGACCTCTCCGGCTGCGACGAGCGACCGCTCGGAGCTGCTTCCCCGCCGCAGACGTGCGAGGCGCTCGACGTGCCCGGGGAGTTCGTTCCGGTCGACATCGAGGACGTGATTCGGGCCGAAGGGCCGCGCAGCCCGAGCGCCAGCGAAGCCCCCACCGCCTTCACGGTCGCCTTCCTCCTCTTGGATCCAGGCGGGAAGGACTATGGCACCGAGCAGTGCGAAAGCCTGGCCGCCTGGACCGAGCGGCTCATCCCACTCTTCGGCGAAGCCACCGAAGGCCGCTTCGAGCTCTTGAACGCGGTGGAGACCGGTAGTGCGTGCGAGGAGCTCATCCTGGCTGCCCCGCCCCAGACGTCGGGCTGCCAGCTCACCCCTCGGCCGCCGAAAACCCGAGCACCCCTGCCCTTCGCCAGCGCGGTCGTGCTCCTTGTCCTCGGAATTTGGCTGCGCGCACGGTGGCGCCGGCCGGGGCGCGGTTGAATCAGCGCCGGACTGTGGCATAAGGGCGCCGGAACCATGACCGAGCGCACCTTCGCCATCTTCAAGCCTGATTTGGTCGCCAGCGGCAAGCATGGCCTCGTCTTGCAGCGCGTGCTGGACGATGGGTTTCGCGTGCTCGGCCTGCGGCAGCTCACGCTGAGCCGCGCGCAAGCCGAAGGCTTCTACGCCGTGCACCGCTCGCGCGGCTTCTTCGACGAGCTCTGCACGTTCATGTCGCGCGGACCCGTCATCGTCTTGGCCCTCGAGCGCGAGAACGCGGTCGCTCATTGGCGTCAAGTGATCGGCGCTACCAATCCGGCCAACGCCGCCCCAGGCACGATCCGCGCCGCGTATGGCAAGGACGTCGGTGAGAACGCGGTCCACGGTTCCGACTCGGCGGAAAACGGCGTCATCGAGATCTCGTACTTCTTCGCCGGCCACGAGCTCCTGGGCTGATCGGCTCAGGTGGCCTGCTCGGAGGAGCGGATGTTTCCGCTGTGCGTCGCAGTTCACTGAGACGGCGTTGAACCCTCGGCCGAATCCCGCCTCGGGGCTATACTGCTGCCTCGCGTGCCGAGAACAGCCCAATCCGTAGCCGCACTGGCGAGTCGGCTCGGCCGGCACCGCGAGTCGCTCGCTGCCGTTCGCAACCTGGAGCAATTGCTGGCGTCGATCCACGCCGGCCCGCGGGTGATCGAAGGCCTGATCCCCGAGGTCAGCCAGGTCATCGGACCCATGCGCGAGGACGCGGAGCAGCTGCGCCTGGCTCTGGAAGTCGACGCTTCGCCAGCATTGGCAGCGCTGGCCAGCTGCGAACGGGGGCTACTCGATCAGCTGGAGGGCGCACTGTCGCAGGCCGACGGCGCGCTCACGGCCAAAAAGCGGCTCTCGCTGGAGCGTCAGGTTCGTGCGCTCACGCCCGAGCTGACGCGCGTGGTGGAGCATTGGGAGCTCTTGCTGGAGAGCGTGACCGGAGGCGGGGTGACCCTGCCCCTGAGCGAGCTGTTGTCGTCGCGGCCCGAACACGGCAGCTCTCGGCCTCTGCGCCGGCTGTTGGTCTTCGGGGCGCCCCTCGACGTGCTCGTCACCTTGCCGCCGCGCGCCGCGCTCGGTGCGCTGAGTCTCTTGGCGGAGCTCAGCCGCGGCCAAGCCCCGGCAGCGCTCCACGTCACGCGCGAAGGCGAGAGCTTCGTCGGCCTCGAGTTCGGAGCGCCCGAGGGAAACGCCACGGGGAGCCTGCTTTGCATGATTCCCTACCACGCCCCGGTGCCCCCTTCGCGCGAGGTGGCCTTCTGGGTGCTCGCTCGCATCGGAGCCCAGCCGCCCCAAAGGGCCGGCGAGCGAATCCTGTTGCCGGCGCAAGCGGCCGGCAGCGCGGGTTGAAAACCAGTACCGGGCGACGCACACTCGCCCCCGCAAGAGATGACCGACGACGATCTGAAATCACGAGTCGACGCTGCGTACGCCGACCGCTCTCTTCTCTCCTCGGCCGACCACCGGGCCGCCGTGCTGGAAGTGATTCGCAAACTCGACCAGGGAGAGCTTCGTGTCGCCACCCAGAACGGCATCGGTGACTGGACGACCCACGCTTGGATCAAGCAGGCCGTGCTTCTGTACTTCGCCGTCACGGAGATGAGCACGCACGAGGTCGGACCCTTCGAATTCCGCGACAAGATCCCACTGAAGAAGAACCTCGAGCAGGCCGGCGTTCGCATCGTGCCACCGGGCACCATTCGCTACGGCGCCCACATGGAGCCCGGCTCGATCCTGATGCCAGGTTACGTGAACATCGGTGCCCACGTCGGCAGCGGCACCATGGTCGACACCTGGGCCACCGTCGGCTCCTGCGCCCAGGTGGGCAAGAACTGCCATCTGTCCGGGGGCGTAGGCATCGGCGGAGTGCTCGAGCCCCCCGGTGCCCAACCGGTGATCGTCGAGGACGGCTGCTTCATCGGCAGCCGCGCGATCATCGTCGAGGGGATGCTGGTCGAGTCGGAAGCAGTGATTGGTGCAGGCGTAGCGCTCACCGCCTCCACCGTCATCTTGGATGTGACGGGCAGCGAGGCCAAGGAGATCCGCGGGCGCATCCCAGCGCGCAGCGTGGTCATCCCCGGCATGCGACCAAAGCGCTTTCCAGCCGGCGAGTTCATGGTTTCCTGCGCGCTCATCATCGGCACGCGGAAGGCCTCGACCGACAAGAAGACCAGCTTGAACGAGGCACTTCGCGACTTCGGCGTGTCACTCTGAAGTCCGGGTGAAGCCCCTTGCACGCGACCTTCCGCTTAGCCTCGCTCCTCTTCCTGGGCTCGGCTCTGGGGAGCTGCACGCCGCGGGAACAGCGTTCGGAGCCGGAGAAGCGGGAGCCTGCCGTCCAGACCCGGACGACGAACCTGGCCGTTGACGGCGCCCTCCTCGCGCGTGCGACGCGCGCTCTCGAGCCCCACCTGCCGAAGGCGATGACTTTACTCGAGGTTCGGGCGACGCCGACGAGCGTGGAGATGCAAGTGATCGTCGATCAGGGTGTGACCGCCCTGCGCTACCGAGAGAAGCCCGCCCCACCCGGTGCCCAACTCGCCGTGCCGACGGGCACGGTCGATCCGCCCGTGCAGGTGCCGGTTTACGGCAACGGAAACCTGGCCGAAAACGGCTTTTCCCCGAACGAAATCGATCTGTCCGCCATCGCCAGCGCCTTTCCCGTCGCACAGAAAGCAGTCGATCCGACCGATGGGTGGATTCGCGAGCTAGTCGTTCGTCGCTTCCTCCCGTTCGGCACCGCGGTCCGGGCGCGCATCTTCGTCGAGAGCCCCCGCATGAGCGGCTCCATCGACACGACCGGCAAAGGCATTCCGCTCGGGCCGGGCAAGATGTAGCGTTGTCTTCATCATGCAGACGCAGGAGAAGGTCGCTCTTGCTCACGACAAGATGAACGCCTTGAACGCGGCGGATCCGAACTCGTATGACACTCCTTCGGGACCGCTGCCGCGCGAGCTCTGGATGGCGCAGCGCCTGGAGCACTGGGTCCACCAAGTGGCCAGTCCGCCCAGTACGGCTTTGCTCCTGGCCGCCCGCTGCCAGCATTTGATGCGCTGGCGCGTCCCGCGCAGCGATTACGACCAGGGCCGCATCGGCTACCTGAAATGGCGCAAGGATCTGGCCAAGATGCACGCGGACGCGGCGACGGACGTGCTGCGCGGCGTCGGCTTCGACCAAGACACCATCGATCAGGTGCGCGAGATCAACCTGAAGCAGAACCTGAAGACGAATCCCGACGTCCAAGCCATGGAGGATGCACTCTGTCTGTGCTTCCTCGAGCAGGAGTACGCGGCCTTCGCCGAGAAGCACGAAAACCAAAAGGTGGTCGAGATCGTGCAGAAGACCTGGCGCAAGATGAGCCCGGTCGGGCAGAAGCTTGCGCTCGAGCTGCCGCTCAGTGGCCGCCCCGCACAGCTGGTGCGGACCGCCCTGGCCGGGCACTGAGCACGCAGGAACCCGCATGAACTCCGCCGTCGTCGTGGGGCTCTTCGTCTACCCCATCAAAGCCTGCGGCGCCGTCGCCCTGCAAACGGCCACGCTCCACACACACGGTCTCGACGACGACCGCCGCTACATGCTGGTCGACGAGTCCGGCACGTTCATCTCCCAACGCAGCCATCCAACGCTGGCTCAGGTGCGGTGTAGCCTGAGCGAGGACTCGATCGGGGCCGCGGTCCCGGGGCGCCCAGCGCTCGGCTTGCCGCGGCGGTTCTTCGGAACCGAGCACCGCCAGACCACCATCTGGAAGGACGAAGTCCGCGCCGCCGTGCACCCCGAAGGCTCCGCCTGGTTCAGCGCCTTTTTGAACGAACCCGTCGAGCTCGTCTACGTCGCGGATACCGATCTGCGGCAGGTGAATCCCGAGCGCTCGGAGCCGGGCGACCGCGTCGGCTTCGCCGACGGCTACCCGCTCTTGCTCACGAACGAAGCCTCGCTGATCGAGCTCAATCGCCACACGTCGGAGCCCGTGCCCATGGATCGCTTTCGGCCGAACATCGTCATCACGGGCTGGCCGGCCTACGCGGAAGACGAGCTGGAACGGCTGTCCATCGGTGACATCCCGTTCCTCATGCCCAAGCTCTGCGACCGCTGCGTCGTGACCACGACGGACCAAGCGACGGGACAGCGGTTCAATGAACCTTTGCGCGCGCTCGCCAAGACGCGGCGCTGGGACCAAAAGGTATGGTTCGGCGCCAACCTCATCCCGCGCGGCACGGGCACGCTGTCCATCGGCCAGCCCGTGGTGCCGCTCTAGCGGGCTGCTGAAAAGGTACACTCTGCACCCTGCGTGCTCCTCCGCGCGGAGCAGGCCGAGCGCGTCCCCGGGCGCATCCATCCGCGCGGGCACGGTTTCCTCTTCGGCAGGGTGCTTTTCAGCACCCTGCGTGCTCCTCCGCGTGGAGCAGGCCGAGCGCGTCCGGCGCGCAAGCCCCGGCCTGCAGCCGCTCACCTGGATCAGAGGTCAACGCGCTTGAGGACGCAGCGGATAGCGCCACCACCCGTGTCCTGGTCCTGTACGACTAGCTTGACCTGCTGGCCCGCCATCTTCGCGGCAAGCAGCAGCTTCACGGCCGAATCGTAGCCGCTGTCGTCGTGGAACAGCCGGGCCTTGTTGCGCCAGCCGGATGGCACGGGAGAGCCGCAGAGGTCAACACTGCCCGGCACCATCACCTCGTCGTAGGAGAACGTGGGGTTGATCGAAATGGTTCCGACCTGTCCCGTGTAGCTCCACTCCGCTGCCTGCGCCACGGCGGCCACTCCAGCCAGTCCGAGAGTAGCCACGGCGGTGCCAGCGAGCGCGCGGCGACCCCAGTTCTTCTTCGAAATTCGCATCATGATTCTTCCTGCTTTCAACTCGTACTCGCGGCAACGAGGCGACATGCCTCGCGCCTTTGGTCAATCTGCCCGACGGCTCGCTGGGAGCCCGCCGCCCGGCGATCAGAGCATGGCGCCAAGGACCGCCGTCCACTTGCCATTGTCCTTGACGACGACCGCCTCACCTTCGAGTGGCTGAGCGTATCGATCGAAGGCTTCGAGGGTCACCGTTTGCGTGCCGCCGTTGAGATACACGGCACTGAGTGTGTCGTTGTTGGAGACCTCGGTGGTGCCCCGATACCAGGTGTGGAGGTCGAGGCCGAGCGCCAGGTAGGGGATCGCACCGCGAGCGACCCATTCCATCTGAAGCCTTCCCAACTCGCGAACGAGGTTTCCGGTACCTGTGTACCAGCAGCCCGTATGGCAGCCGAGGCCCGTCGGCTCGTCAGACGGATAGAGCATTTCCAGAGCCAGTTCATCCAGGTCCGTCAGATAGCCCCGGTTCGGAGAGCCTTCGTATGAGACCGCGCAATAATTCATCACGGACTTGGCGTCGTAGGTCGTCCACCCCTCCGTATCCTCCAGCGGTCCGTATTGCGCTATCCAATGGTTCACGTCGTCGAACTCCGCTTCGGTCAGCGTCTTCGTCCCCGTGTCGCTCGCGCCCACGCAATAGTTGAAGTCCGTAGCCGAGCAGGTGCACTCGCTGAGGTTGTCGTCGTCGCAGTCGCCGTCGATGCAGGCGTGGCAGGACGCAAGCTTATCGCGCACGGTGATACAGACATCCGGATCGTCCGTGCGACTCTGCTCATGAGCAAAACCCAGGGCGTGGCCTACCTCGTGGACGATGGTTGAACGGGTCGCCGGATCGGCGCCCACGTAGCAGTCTGCACCAACGCCCAATCCGCAGTGGCCGGCCGCGTTACCGCGGTTCTCCAGGTGGAGCACCAGCATGTCGTCGACATCCGAGCCGCATTCACCTTTGTCCTCGAAGCGGATGACGCCCACGGAGCCCCACGTTTCGTCGAGCACGGCCAGGATGTCGTCGCTGACGTCGTCGAAATTGGGAACATCACAATCGGCATCGGTCGAGCAGCTCATCGCGTTGTTGCCGCAGGTGGGTCCGGAGTTGCAAGTGTGGCCGTCGTTACAGTTGGAATTCGAGCTGCAGGTGGTCTCACCGTCCGTGCAGTAGCGGAGACAGGGCGCGCCGTTCTGAAAGCACACCGGAATGACCTCCGGCCAGCGCTCGAAGTCCTCGTACACGTTGGCGCGCTGCTGCGTCTGTGCGATTGGGTCAACCGCTGAGTCCAGCGCGCAGCCAACCAGAGCCATGACGAGGGGCACCGCCCCGATAAAGACAAATCGAGTTCGCATAGTCCGATATCCGCCGACGCGTGCAGAAGTCGACTCAGTGTCGACTCTGTTCAGCATCGAGTGCTGGGACGTTTATCAGACCATCCAACGCGCATGCAATAAGCAATCATCGCGGTCTCACATTTTTCTGACTGTGCGCGCACTGGACTTGGGCCCACGAACTGGTCGAAAAAAGGCTCCGTATCCTGCTCAAGCCAAAGCGCGGATCGTCAGCGGCTCACGCGGCTCGCCTTCGCGAGTGAGCGAATACTTCGACCCCGGAAGCGCCTTCTGCAACGCTGCTTCCACGCTCGGTCGCACCTTCTCGAAGCTGGCGTCGTCGTTCGAAAGCTCGAGCCGATCGACGAAGCGGAACAGGACCTCGCCCTTGCCGAAGCCCTTCGGGCCATGCACTTCGAGATCGCTGTCGAGGAAGCTCGCCGCCTGCACCGCGCGCTCGAGGGCATCGGTCACCAGGTCGGCGCCTTCCGGTAGCGCTCGCTTGCGAGCAAACAAGAGCCCCGGCCGATCCTCGCCCTGGTCGATGGCGACATCCGAACCGTGACCGACGAGGAGCACGCCGATGCCGCGGGGCACGTGCGTGTAGTCGGAGACGTCGATCAACAGCTCATCGAGCTTGGCCTCGCGGATCCAGCGGTGGAACACGGGAATGTAGCTCTCGAGCGGAGCTTCGACGCTCTTGGTGGCGAACAGTTTGACGCTGACTTTGGCGGTGGTCATCTGGATCTCACTCGGCCGACTCTGCAATCGCAGGTGCGGGCGCACGGAGCGCCATGAGCTTCTGGTAGCAGGCGTGGCTGGCTTCGACGAAGAGCGCGCCCTCTTCGATCATCGTGCGCGCCGCGTCGGCCGAGCCGTCGCCGGCGCCGGCCTCGTGTGCGCGCAGGAAGAAGTGCGCAAACTTGGGGCCCACGAACTTGTCGAAGAAGAGCTGCGTGTCGAACAGGTGCTTCTTGAACTCGTTGACGATCTCTTCTCGTTCGTCGGCGACGTTGGGGTTGAACTCGCGTGCCAAGGCGCGGGCCGAGATCAGCATCGCGCCGAAGGCGAGCTCGTAGGAGCGCTGAAGCTCTTTCTCGTCGAGCAACAGCTGCGCCTCGAACAGCTGCCGCTCGGCCGCAGACAGACCCATCTCCACGAAGGACACGACTTCGCCGGCACATTCGCCGACGCCGATGTCGCCGATGGTGTACTCGCGTGGATCGCCCCAGTCCGTGTAAAAGCTCGGGTCGACGTCGTACGGTGGAACGTCGGTGAACGGATCCACCATCTTCTTCACCTCGCGCTTGCCGATGCGCTGGATCCAGTCGCGGAACTTCTCCTGGCCCTGGCGTCCGGCCGCGAAGGCGGTCGTCATCGCGTCGACCACCTTGGGCACGTTCTTGCTGGGCACGGTCCCGATGGGCAGGCCATAGTTGCCGGCGTTGTTCGTCCACTCGCCACCGACGACGAACTGGAAGTGCGGCACGCGCCGTCCACCGACGCTGCGGCTCACGCCCAAGAAGCCGAGATCGGCCACGTGGTGCTGGCCGCAGCTGTTGAAGCAGCCCGAGCACTTGATGTGCAGGTCCTCGGCGGCGGCGGGCACGGTGCCCACGACGGCCAGGTGACGGCGGAGCTCGCCGGCCAAGCCGCGCGACGACGAAATGCCGAGCTTGCAGGTGTCGGTACCGGGGCACGACGTGATGTCGCTGATCGTCTCGGCGCCGGCTTCGGCCAAGCCGAGCGCCGCCAAGCGCGCGTGGACGGCGGGCAGGTCGGCACCAGGGATCCAACGGATGATCAGGTTCTGGTCGGCGGTGAGCCGGACCGAACCGGGGCCGTACTCGCTAGCCAGGTCGGCCAGGCCGCGGCCCTGCAGCGGCGTGAAGTCGCCGAGGGGGAGCTTGACCAACACGACCGAGTAGCCGTCCTGCTTCTGTGGGCGCGCGTTGTGCTTGGCCCAGGCGAGGAACTCCGGACTGCCGCCGGCGGCACGTGGACTGCCAGCGCGGCCCGGCTTCTCGTCGGTGTGGTTCAGGTCGGAGAGGAAGGACGTCCAGCGCGGATCGGGCCGGAGGTTCTTGCGCTCTTCCTCGACGATGCGGATGAACTCCGCGATGCCGAGCTTCTTGACCAAAAACTTGATGCGCGCACGCGAGCGGTTCGCCTTCTCGCCTAGCTTGCCGAACACGCGGCAGATGGCCTGCGTCAGGGGGAAGAGCTCGGCCTCGGGCACGAACTCGGCATAGACGGGCGCCGCATGCGGCACGGCGCCGAGGCCGCCGCCGACGACCACGCGGAAGCCGCGTTTTCCATCTTTCACCACGGCGGTGGCGCCGAGATCGTGGAAGTTCGTGAGGCCGCAGGGCTGGTCGTGACAGCCGGAAAACGCGATCTTGAACTTCCGCCCGAAGTCCATCGTGTCGTCGTGGCCGAGCAGGAAGTACATGATGGCGTCCGCGTAGGGCGTGACGTCGAAGGTCTCGGTGTGACAGACGCCCGAGTACTGGCAGGCGGTGACATTGCGGACGGAGTTGCCGCACGCTTCACGCGAGGTGATGCCGGTGGCGGCCAAGCGCCGCATCAGATCCGGGGTGTCATCCAGGTGGATGTAGTGGAGCTGGATGTCCTGGCGCGTCGTGACGTGCAGGATGTGGTCCGAATACTCTTCGGCCAGGTCGCACTGCACCTCGAGCTGGTGGCTCGTCAGGCGACCGAACGGGATCTTGATGCGCATCATGCCCGGCGCGTCGAAATACGTGTCCGGCCCCTTCATGTGGGCCGTCGGGAAGGCGAGCTTCTTGGTCTCGAAGCCGTCGTGGCGCTGCCCGTTGTCGTAGCGCTGCCCGTACGCCCCGCGGCGCAGGCGCGTCTCGGCGAACACCCGGTCCTCGATCTTGCCCTGCTTCTTCAGGTCGATCTGCGTCTGAAAGACGTCGATCTCCTTGTCCCAATCCTCGCGCACGCTGCCGGCGAGCTTCTCTTTCCAGGTGGTCATTTTGGGGATCCCTTCTATACCCGCCTTTTCCGATAAGACAAGTGCGCCAATCTGCGGGTCGGCGCCGATTTCAGCCAGCTGGCCGGCAAACCAGCAGGCTGTGACCCCAGCCGATCCCGTGCCGTTCGCTCTCGAGCTCGAAGCCGGCCGCCGTCACCAGACGCGACAGCGTCGCCTCGTCGTACATGCGGCTCCGTCCGTTGGCGACAGCGGTGAAATACAAGGTGGTCGAAAGGAGGCAAATCTTTCCCACCTCGTTCTTCTGCCGATCCCACAAGGTCTCGACGATGAAGAGGCGTCCGTCCGGGCCGAGCGCGCGTCGCGCAGCCGACAGCACGTGCACCACCTCCGGCTCACTGAAGCAGGACAGGAGCTGGCTCATCCAGATCACGTCGTAGCCCGCGGGGAGCACGAGGTCCCCCTTCAAGAGGTCCACCGGGTGATAGGCGACGCGTCCGGCCTCCCCCACTCGCTCCACTTCGCTCTGGCAGACGGCAAGCTGCTGCGGCAAGTCGGCCAGGCCCAGAGCGACGTCGGAGCTCGCGGCCAAGAGCGTGAGCGCGAAGCGACCGGTGTTGGCCCCGACGTCGAGCACGCGACGCGGTGAGCGTCCGAGCACATCGCCGACGAGCAAGGGAAACGAGGCGTCGGAGTAGAAATGGTCAAAGCGAAACCAGCTCTCCTTGGCTCGGGTCGGCAGCTGACTGAGCGCTTCGTACACCGTCGGCCAATCGCCGAGTGCTTCGAGGCCTACTGGTCGTTCCTGGTCGATCGACTCCCCGAGGGCTTCAGCGGCGCGGTAGCAGACGTCAGCGACGAAGTCCGCATTGACGCGTGTCAGCGGATCGCGTTGCCAGAGTTGTCCGGTCCGCGTGAGTCGGTAGCGGCCATCGTCGAGCTCCAGCAGGCGGGCGGCGAGTCCCGCCTCGGCGAGGACGGTGACGCCGTAGGCCGACATGCCCGACCCCTGCGCCAGCTCTGCCACCGTTAGCCCCGCGACCGCTCGCCCGAGTCGCTCCAAGAGGCCGCGATCCCTGAGCAACTTCGCGGCGTGGAAGAGCAACGGAGCGAAGGCGAGCTCCTGCGCCCGGTGCATGGCTTCGAGCAGGCGTGTGCTACCTCGTTCGTGGGGCTCGGTCACGGCCGGGCGATCTTGGTCGGCCTGCCCCGACCCCGCAAGCGGGCTGCTTTTTCACGCCTATCCGCCGTGGTAACGAGCGTGCACCATGCGTTACCAAAAGGCCCTCCTGCCCACCATGAAGGAGGCTCCGGCCGATGCTCAGAGCACGAGCCACATCCTGCTCACGCGCGCCGGGTACCAGCGCCGCGTCGGTGCGGGCATCTACTCCTTCCTGCCGCTCGGCCTGCGTGTGCTCAGGAACGTCGAGCGCATCGTGCGCGAGGAGATGGACGCCGCGGGAGCCCAGGAGGTCTTGCTGCCCGCGCTCTTGCCGGCCGAGTACTTCAAGGAGACGGGACGCTGGGAGCTGTTCGGTGACACCCTCCTGCGTTTGAAGGATCGCAAGGGTGCCGAGTATCACCTCGGCCCGACGCACGAGGAGATCATCACCGATCTGGCTCGGCGCGAGATCCAGAGTTACCGCGACCTGCCCAAGAACCTCTATCAGATCCAAACGAAGTTTCGTGACGAACCACGCCCTCGGGGTGGCCTCTTGCGCGGCCGTGAGTTCATCATGAAGGATGCCTACTCCTTCGATGTCTCGATGGATGCGGCTCTCGCCTCGTACGAGCAAATGCGCGTAGCTTACCGGCGCATCTTCGACCGTATCGGTCTCGACTTCCGCATGGTGGGCGCCGATTCCGGCGCGATGGGCGGCAGCAAGAGCTCGGAGTTCCAGGTGCTCGTCCAGAGCGGCGAGGACTTTTTGGCCGCCTGCCCAGCCTGCGACTACGCCGAGAACCTCGAGGTTGCGGCGCCGAAGCCAGGGGTGAGCGCTGGCGCGGCGACGGCGCAGGAACCTACGAGGGTCCACACGCCAGGGAAGGGCGGAATCACCGACGTGGCCGCCTTCCTGAAGGCGCCCGTGGAGCGCTTCCTGAAATCGCTCGTGTACTCAGCGGGCAGCGAGCTCGTCATG
>Ga0247744_1000105_pt1 | contig 18485 bp, 17 predicted proteins | sample UWRJS154409C5_FD_180946 | JGI IMG/M metagenome (GOLD analysis project Ga0247744, IMG submission 180946) | Soil microbial communities from Arlington Agricultural Research Station in Wisconsin, United States - UWRJ-S154-409C-5 | ecosystem: Environmental > Terrestrial > Soil > Agricultural land... | reverse complement strand
CCTCGGCCCGGCGCAAATGGTGGACGTGCTCGATCAACGTTCCGTCCCGGTCCAGAAACACGGCTGGCCTCACGGCTTGCCTCCGAAGGAACGGCCGGCGAAATGCGTCTTGGCCAGCTCGTGCCCACGCTCCAGGGCATCGAGGGTGCCAATGTCCAGGTGTAGCCCTTCGTGGACGAACCCCGTCATGCGTCCGACATAGCGGGGCAAGACGTCGAAGCCGAAGTCGAAGGCCCGAAGATCGGCGATCTCACGGTAGGTGTCGGCGGAGACGACGTAGATGCCGGCGTTGGCGAGGTTGCCCTTCGGCTCGGCGGGCTTCTCGACGAAGCTCTGAATGACATCCCCCGGCCCGAGCTCGGCAATACCGCAGGCTTTCGGCCGATCGGTGTGGAAGAGGACCATCGTGAGAGCGCTCTGCTTGGCGCGATGCGCGTCGAGCACGCGACCCAGCGGTACCGTCGACAGGTTGTCCGCGTAGATGAGCAGGCAGTCGTCCACGTCGTCGGCCAAGGCGCGATTGTTCGTCACCGTGCCGGCCGAACCGAGCAAGACGGGCTCGAACGACTCCTCTGCGCTGATCGAGTAGCGTCGCGACGCGTCAGCCAAATACGCCCGCACTGGTTCGGGCAAGTGGTGTGTGTTGACCACCACGCGTTGGGCACCGAGCAGGGCGAGCTCGCGCATCCAGTACTCGAGCAGCGGTACCCCATTCACCTCCACGAGGCACTTGGGCACCGTGTCCGTGAGCGGCTTGAGCCGTGTGCCCAGACCGCCCGCCAAGACCAAAGCGCTGACCCGTCGCGATGTCATGGGCCTAGCGGGGGGCAACGTCCCGCACCACACCGAGCGCGGCCATCTGCTTGTTGCTGTAGTCCAGGATGTCCTCGGAAGCCTCCTCGGCGCGCAGCCAGTCGCGGTAGGCCTCGACGCTGTCTCCGATGGTGCGCGTCGGGTTCCAGCCCAGCGCCCGCAACTTGGAGATGTCCGAGAGAATGTGGCGCGTGTCGCCGAAACGGTACTTGCCGCAGGGCTTGGGCTCGTAGTCGTGGGCGTCGAACTTCTTGGCAACCGCGCTCGCGAACTCCGACACCGTGATGGCCTTGCCGCCCCCGACGTTGAACATCTCGTAGTCGGCGCGCGGATCCTCGAGCACGAGCACGTTGGCGTCGACCACGTCCTTGATGTTGACGAAGTCGCGGATCTGCTGACCGTCTTCGTAGATGAGCGGCCGCTTGCCGAGGTGAAAGCTCAGGCAGAACAGCCGGCAGGCACCGGAATAGGCATTGAAAAAGCTCTGCCTGGGGCCTTGCACGATCGAGTAGCGCATGGCGACGCTGGGGATCTCACAACGACGACCGAGGTTCAGGGCTGCCTGCTCCTCGGCAATCTTGCTCATGCCGTAGGGGTTCTGCGGATTGGCGATGGTCTCGTCCGTGGCCACGCTGCGGAGCGGGCCCTGCTCGGACGTACGAGGCTGGATGTCCCAGATCCCGCTCGATAGTTGCTGGTCCGTTCTGAGCGACGGCAGCACCTTCTGACCACGCGCGTCGAGGTAGAGGCCTTCGCCGAGCGCCGCCTGACTACTGGCGACGATGACCTTCCGCAGCGGCAGGCGCTCGCGCAAAGCCAGCTCGTAGATCATGGCCGTCGACGCGACATTGACCGTGTAGAAGCGGCTGAAGTTCGGCAGGTAGTCCTGATACGCGGCCAGGTGATACACGGCGTCACAGCCGCGGAGCGACGACAGGAGGACTCCTTCGTCGCGCACGTCACCCTTGATGAACTCGACGGCAGAGCTCAGGTACTTCGGCGGCTTTCCGCCGCGATGGACGGGCTCCTCGAGGCTATCCAGGACCCGCACCTCGTGGCCGCGCGCGAGCAGCGCATCGGCCGTGTGCGAACCGATGAAGCCGGCGCCTCCCGTGATCAGGATTTTCATGGCCGCCTAGACTACACGAATCTCGCCTCTAGAACGAATAGCGGTCGCTGATGAAAATGATGCGGCTGCCGCGAGGTTCGACCTCGAACGGAAGCTCACGCGGGTGGCCCAAGGCCCGGCGGATGGCCGCGTGACGTTCCGGTGGGGCCACCAGGAGCAAGAAGCCACCCCCGCCCGCACCCAAGAGCTTTCCGCCCTGGGCCCCTGCTTTACGCGCCGTTTCGTACCACTCGTCCACCTGCTGGGTGGCGATGCCGAAGCCGAGCGAACGCTTGAGCATCCAGCCTTCGTGCAAGAGCTCCGCAAAGTGATCGAGGTCGCCCTTGCCGCCGATGGAGTCCCGCATCTCGCGGGCCAGGTCACGCATGCGGCGCAGCACCTCGAACTGATCGGCCGTGCCCTTACTCTGCTTCTCGAGGATCGCATCGGCGCTGCGCTGCTGCTGCGTGTAGAGGATGAGGACGCGTTGCTCCAAATCCCTCATGAAGCCGGCCCGATGTGCCACGGGCTCCACGTTGACGACATCGTTCGGATGAAACTCGATGTAGTTGAGGCCACCGAACGCAGCCGCGTACTGGTCCTGGCGACCGATGGGCTTACCCAGGACGTCGATTTCGATCCGGCACGACTCCTCCGCCAGGCGCCGCGCGCTGCTCACTTCGCCCTTGTAGGCCCAGAGCGCGTTGAGTAGGCCCACGGTCAAGCTGCTGCTCGAGCCCATGCCCGTCCCACCGGGCACGTCGCCGATGGTCGTGATCTCCAGGTGCCGGCCCAAGCCGGTAACGCGCAAGGCCTCGCGCGCCAGCTCGTGCTGGAGCTCGTCGATCGTCGCGGCCGTCTCGAGCTTGGTGTAGGCGACGCGCGTCGTCACATCGAAGCGCGGGCTCACGGTAACGTACATGTGTTGCTTGAGTGCGACCGAGATGACGGCGCCCATCTCTTTTTCGTAGAACGCTGGCAGATCGGTGCCACCGCCGGCGAAACTGACGCGGTACGGAGTCTGTGAAATGATCATGACGTCTCCTCTGCCTTACGAGTCTGCTGTTGCGAGGCTGCCTTGCGAGCCAGCCCTGCGAAATTCTTGAATGAGCGGGAGCAGCGATTTGGACAAGTCGAACACTTGCACGACGCGGTCTCGACCGGCTTCTGCCAAACGGCGCGCGAGAGCGGGATCGGCCAAGAGGCGGGACAGGCAAGCGGCGAGCTCTGCCTCGTCCTCCGGGGTCGAGAGCAGGCCGGACACGTCGTGCTCGATGAGGTCCGGGATCCCCACTAGACGCGTCGACACGGCTGGCAGGCCGCACGCCATGGCCTCCATGAGCATCTGGGGCAGCCCGTCCACGTCGCCGTCGGTCGCCCAAACGCAGGGCAGGCAGTAGACGTCCCCGCCATGCATGAATTCCGGGATCCGCTCCTGAAGGAGCGGCTTGCCCGTCATCTCGACCTCGGCGGAAAGCCCCAGGCTGGCAATCCGTGCCCGCAGCTCGGCTTCGAGCGGACCGTTACCGGCGATCGTGCAGCGAAACCGCACCCCCTGATCCTTGAGCATGCGGCACGCATTGATCAGGTGACCAAAGCCCTTCTTCCCGACGAGTCGGCCGGACGACACGATGTGCGGCGGATCGTGCTTGCCGACCTCGGACCCAGGGTGGAAGTGGGAGGTGTCGATGCCGCAGTAGGCCAGGCGCAGCTGCTCGGGCCGGGCGCCTTCCTTCAGAAAGAAGTCCTCGTGAAACTTCGAGATGCACACGATGAACGCAGCGCGTTTGATCTTGTCGGTCAGCGCCGAGCGATCGCGAAATAGGTCGGCGGCGTGCCCGGTGAAGCTGTACGGCACGCCGAGTAGCCAGGCTCCGTACATCGCGACCGACCCGCCCGAATGAATCCATTGCGAATGAATGTGGCTGACCGGCTCGCCATGAATCGTGCGCGCAAAGTGAGCGGCGACCAGAAAGTGCCAGGCAGTCTTGAGCCGGATGGACAAACTCTCGCGCGGCCCGGTCAGCGTGTTCCAAAGCGCGGCGAAGTAGCGCGTCCCGAACAGGAACGGCGCCAGGAGAAGCGAGACGAGAAAACCAACGGGGGGCAGCGGATAGAGGTAGCGTGCCTCACGGCCGATGCGCTCCATGTCGGCCGACTCGAAGAACGTCGCACCCGGGCGATAGAGTGCGTGCAGCCGCACCTGGATCCCTGCTTGGGTGACGACGCCGAGCTCATTACCGACCCAAGCATTGCCCAGGCCGTTGGACGTCATGTAGTGGATCAACTCGGTCCCTTCTCGGCCCGAGGCGGACAAGCGTAAACGTGACCATCCATTTTGGCCGAGCATCCGCGACGAGGCGGCGTTCTGCAAGGGCCGAAGCACGAGCCACTTGGCCGCCCAGCCGTCAGCGACCGGTCTTCAGCGCTGGCGGCTGATGCCGCCGCGGAAGATCAGCGCTGCGTAGAAACCCAGCATCCATTCGACGCCAGCCCAATACAGGAGCGGCATCAGGCGCACGGTAACCAGGCGTTTTCTCGCGTCCTGGTAACGCAGATGGCGGGCCACGATGCGCGTCACCTTGGCGAGGGCCATGGCGGGCAGGAGCAAGAAGAACCCCAGGTTTCGGAGCCACGACGCCGCGCCGTGGCGGATGAAATACAGATTCCGCCCGTTGACACGCACCTTGCGCAGGACTTGTCCCATGGGCGAATCCTGAACCTGATGGGCCAGCACGGTCGGGGTGAAGGTCAGGCTCACGCCGCGTCTGGCCATGCGCTCCGACAGCTCCGTATCCTGCATACGCGGAATGTCGGCGAAACCTCCGGCGCTCAGGAATAGCTCACGCTCGACGACCATCAAGGCCGAGCTCAGGTTCGCACGCGGACATTCGGGGCGACCAGCTTGAGCTTCGTGATTGAAGAACCAGTGCTCGAGGTAAGATGCCGTCGTGGCCTCGGTTTCGTCGAGCTCGAGCGCTCCGCCGAACATGAAGTGTCCGGCTTGGTAGTAGGACAACGCCGCTTCCAGGGCATCTTGGGCCAGGTGGACGTCCGCATCGACGAACACGAGCAAGGTCCCGGTCGCAGCTCGTGCGCCGATGTTGCGTCCTTCACCGGGATTGAAGCGCTTCTGCTCCCGAACGAGCCGTACGAGGCCCGACTTTTCGCAGATCGCAGCCACAGCGTCGGTTTCCGAGCAGTCGACGACGATGACCTCGAAGGAGCCGGTGGTCACCTGACGCGACAACGCGTCGAGCGTCTTACCGATGGTCCCAGCGGTGTTGTACGACGGAATGACGACGGAGATGTCCACGCGATCCGGACACTACTTCGCCGAGCTACTTCGCGACAAGGTTCACTTCCAGGACGGCTCCGTCCCCGACCCGAACCACCTGCGCAGAAGCTTTGGCCTCATGGCGCAGAACGATGACCAGGTCCGTGTCCTTCTTGCCCGGCACGAGGCGGGCGGTGTCCACGATGGACCCGAAGTGCGTGGCCACGAGCGGATAGGTGTTCGTCTTCTTGGGGACCGACACACCCTTCAAGGTGAAGGTCAGCGTCTTGCCCTTTTCCGAGGACTTGACCTGCGCCGGTGCGCTCAGCTGGACATAGACGAGAGCAGTGTCCTCCCCCGTCTTGCGGAAGCCCACCAGGGTGGCGCTCGTGCCCGGCTCGGCCGCAGTCACCGGTGCGACCTCGCCGAGCCCCACGAGCAGGAGGGTGAAGGCGGGGAGCAGCGCGCGTGCCAGACGGAGTCTCATGATGGCCGACCTCCAGTTTACCCCCCGCTCGGGCCAGCGGGGAAAAAAGAACGGGTCGCTCGCGCGGCGCACTTCATGAACTGGAGCGCTCTTCGGGGTTCGGCGGGGGGACGACCTGGTTCCCGGAGGCGAAAACATGCTCCGGATCGAGGGCGTCCTTGACGCGGGCCACCCAGCGCAGTGCCGACGCGGATTTGATCTGCGGCAGGTAGGGGGCTCGAATCTTGCCGATGCCGTGGTGGTGCGACAGGGACCCACCGGCATCGAGGATGGCCTGCCGCGCCACGTGTTCCAGCTGGCGAAAGGCCAGAACTGGGTCTTTGGCGCCCTTGTAGTGGAAGCCCAGGTAGAAATAGACGCACGCGCCGGTTTGATAGATCTGGCTGACGCGGGCCGTGACGAACGGATGTCCGGAGAGCCCGAGCGCGGCGTGGGCGCTCCTCACCGCGACCTTCACGGCCTCGACGACGGCATCGACCTTGCCCCAGGGGACGGAGGTTTCGAAGGAGTCACCGATCGTCCAATACGGCAGGAGGAAGTCGCGAATGTAGGCGATGCCGAAGGTCAGTCGGTAGCCCGCTTGGCCCGCGTTCGGCCCCCCCGACACGGCGCCGTATCGCCGAGCCAGCTCGAGCACCCGAGCCTCGAGCTCCTGCTGCTGCCGAGCGCTGCCTTCGTAGACCAAAGTCGCGGCCGCCATGCGACTGAGGTCGATGCCCTTGATCCGGGTGAGGAAGAACTTCTGCAGGCTCTGGACGAGCCCGCTCGACGGCGGCTTGCACGCTTGGCCGAAACGAAACTGCAGGTTGTCGACGAGGCGCACGCTCGCCGGCAGCGTTTGCCATTCGGACATTTCCGTCAGAAACGCGACGCCGTGGGCCCAATCCGGGAAAACCAGCGAGCCGTAGCGCGTGACCTCGGGCAGACGGTGGATCTTGACCACGGCTCGCGTGATGACCCCGATCAGCCCCTCGGAGCCAAAAGCCAAGCGCCGCACGTCCACGCCGTGGCTCGAGCGCGGGACCGTGACCTGATGCTCGACGATGCCGTCGGTACCCACCACCGTCACGTCGAGCACGACATCCTCGATGTTGCCGTAGCGGTTCTTCTTCATGCCGCTGGCGTTGGTCGCAATCCAGCCACCGAGCGTCGAAAACTCGACACTGTCGGGCTCGTGACCGAGCGTGAAGCCGTGCCGAGCCAGCGTCTGTTCGATGTGGCGACCGACGGCGCCCGCTTCGATGCAGGCGGTGCGCGTGACCGGGTCGATCCAGCGCACCTGATTCATGCGCCCGAGATCGAGCGAAATGATCGGCTGGTTCTGGCCCGTGCAATCGAGCGACAGGCTGACGGTGGTGCCACCACCGAAGGGAATGACTATAGCTCCCGCTTCGCGCGCGATGCCCAAGACCGCGAGCACCTGCGCGTCGTCCAGCGGCCAAACGACGACGTCCGGCACACGCTCGAGCCGACCGTAAAGCAGGTGAAAGATCTCTTCCAGGTGATGACCGTGCCCGTGGCGTAGGCGTACCTCCGGCACGGCCGAAACCGCGTCCTTGCCCAAGGCTTGCTCGAGCGTAGCCAAGAGCCCGCCCACATTCGGCCCATCCGGCACGCGGACAGGCCCGGGCTCGTTGCGATCCTGGGCGTCGAAAGGCACCCCGATCGCGGTCTCTACGAACGGGGCAAACAGCGGCAGATCCGCGCCGGCACCCGGGTAGCGTGCACTCTCGAAGCGCACCGCGTCCCCGTGAACCAAAAAGCCGCTATCCTCGAAGCCCCAGGCGCGCAGCGATTGGCGGTCTCCCGCTGGCTCCGTGATCGGCGCCGGGACGATCCTGGTCGATGCGGCCATGGTCTAGCGCGGTGCGCGCATCTGCTTGACGCGCGCGCCGACGAGCAGATAGAGCGAAAAGAGCGCGTCGTTCTGGGTGATGAGCGAGGGGGGCCGGCCGGCCAAGCGGCGGAGCTCGAGGTACTCCTGCCCGTCGAGCCCGAGCAGGAGGGCGCGCGTTGCATAGCCCTCGGGGTCGTTCGGGCCGAGCAGGCCTTCGAGCAGCTCGGAGACTTGGCTGGCCGCGCGGTGCACGGCCTCGGCGAAATTGCCGCGCGCGATGTCCCGTTCGACCTCGAGCACCTGGGTGCCATCGCGAAAGAGCGCGGAGAACGACATCAACGACGTCGGTGCGTCCGCCGGCGCTACGATCGTCTGGCCCTCGCGACCAGCTCCGAGGACGCGGTCCGTGGCACGTTGCATGCGCGCCTGCAGTGGCTCGGAAGAGAGGGCCGATTTGACCTGCCCGGCCATGCCGTCGTCCTGGTTGTCCTTGCCCCACACCCCTTCCGGATCGATGGCCATGCGGCGCCCGGTTTCGGAACGCGGCGCTTTCGGCACGCCCACGTGTCCGGCAACGCTCTTGTTGACCAAGCCCACCACCTTCTTCAGGGACTCGACCACCCCGGTACCGGCGGAGGCGTTCGTCTCGAACGAAGGCGCTTGCACGTCGTTCAGCTCGGAATCGAGCTGGGCCACGGTCATCACATCAGGCAAGTCGCGCTTGTTGTATTGCAGGACGAACGGGACCGAGCGCAGCTCGCGGCCTTCTTTGGCCAGGTTCTCCTTCAAATCGACCAAGGACTCCAGGTTACGCTCGCGCGCTTCGCGTTGGCTGTCCGCCACGAAAATGACGCCGTCGGCGCCAGCCAAGACCAGCTGCCGCGTCGCCCCATAGAAGACCTGCCCAGGCACCGTGTAGAGCTGGAGCCGGAGGTCGAAGCCACCGGGTCGCTCCACGTGCACGGGCAAGAAGTCGAAGAACAGCGTTCGATCGCCTTCCGTCTCCAAGGACACCATCTCGCCGCGATGCGTCGGCTTGAGCGAGCCGTAGATGAACTGGAGGCTACTCGTTTTCCCGGATAGACCGGGCCCGTAGTAGACGATCTTGGCCGAGACCTCGCGAGCGAGAGGATTGAGGACCGACATCTTGGGAACAAGCTCTAGTGATCGATCAGAGCGCTCAGCCCTTCTGGTGTTCCTTGTACGAACCGGGCAGCTTGCCCTGAAGTTGGAGCTCCAGTGCGCCGAAATCGTACTGGTCGGGCTTGTGGCCGCCCGGTAGAGCAGCGATGTCGTAGGTGGCCGAGCGGGCCGCATCGCGCCTCAGTTTGTCCAAGCCGAGCGCGTCGCCGAGCTGCTGCAAGCGTTCATGCTCGTCGCGACTGACGCTGCCGTCCGCTTTGGCCACCCAGACGGCGAACGAATAAGTGAGCGCCTTCTGCCAACCGCTGAGGTCCGGCCACACGATGCCGTCGAGGCTGGCTCCACCGGCGGCTTCGGCTTCGATCGCTTGGATGCGCTCGTCCGTGTGGGCGTAGGCCCGCGCCGCGCGGCGAAACCCCTCGAGCTCGCCCTTGGCGAGGCGTCCATCCGCATGAATGATGCAGGCCAGGGCCAAAAAGGTCTCTTCGGGAAGTGCCGTCGCCATCAGCGCCACGGTACCAGCGGGCGGAAGGGGGGACCAGCGCTTGGCCTCCGGCCGACTTCCGCACTACTTTTCCGGACCTACACCCTTTCCCTACATGAGTGACCGGCCCTGGCCCCCTGCCAGGCCGGTCCGAGCGAGCCATGACCATCCCGTTACTCCGCGCCTCCGAGCATCTTCACGACGTCAAATACGAGATCCGTGGAGCTCTGGCCCGTCGCGCCGAGGAGCTCGAGCGGGAGGGTTACGACATCATCAAGCTCAACATCGGTAACCCCGGTGCGTTCGGTTTCCGCATGCCGGACACCATGCGTGTGGCCATCGTCCAGAATTTGCACCAGGCCGATCCGTATTCGCATCAGAAGGGCATCTTTCAAGCCCGCGAAGCCGTCGTCATGCAGCAGCAGGACCGCGGCATCATGGAAGTAACGGCGGACGACGTCTTCATCGGTAACGGCGTTTCCGAGCTCATCATGATGACCATGCGCGCCCTGCTCAATCCGGGCGACGAAGTGCTCGTGCCGAGTCCCGACTATCCGCTGTGGACGGCGTCGGTCGTGATCCACGGCGCCAAGGCCGTCCACTACCCCTGCCGCCCCGGCCGCGGCTTCGTGCCGGACCCGGAAGAGGTGCGCGCCCTGATCACGCCGCGCACGCGCGCGCTGGTCGTCATCAATCCGAATAACCCGACGGGCGCCGTCTACCCCAAGGACGTCTTGGCGGAGCTGGCGCGCATCGCCGAAGAGCACCACTTGGTCCTCTGTGCCGACGAGATCTACGACGAAATGCTGTACGAAGGCGCAGAATACGTGCCCATGGCTACCCTGGCGCGGGGCACCCTGTGCGCCACGTTCAGCGGCCTGTCCAAGATCTACCGCGCCTGTGGCCTGCGGGTCGGCTGGGTGTCCTTCTCGGGCGAGCGAGCGCACGCCAAGGACTACTTACAAGCGGTGGAGCTACTCGCTTCCTTGCGCCTGTGCTCGAACGTGCCCGGCCAGTTCGCGGTGCAGACGGCGCTCGGCGGCCGCCAATCCATTTTCGACCTCACCCGCAGCGGCGGTCGGCTGTACGAGACCCGCCGCGCCATCCTGGAGGCCGTCGACAAGAGCCCCTTGCTCACGGTCGTGCCGCCCCGCGGCGCCATGTATGCGTTCATCCGCGTCAACCGGGAGCGCCTGCGCGGTGACTTCGACGACCAGGAGTTTGCGCTCGATCTGCTGGAGCAGAAGCACGTGCTCGTCGCCCCCGGCTCGAGCTTCAACGTGCCCTACAAAGACCACTTCCGCGTCACGCTGCTACCCGATCCCAAGCAGATGCAGGACGTGATGCAGCGCATGGACGCACTGCTGCAAGAGTACGCGCAGGCCTGAGGTGAACGCTCAGGTGGCGCAGCGCCGCAAGGCCAAACGCCATAGGACGAAGTGGGCGTTCGGATTCCGACTCCAGCCGAACGCCGTCGAACGCAGCAGTTCGACGGCGTCGCTCCGCTCCACCTCGAGTCCCCCGCGTCGAACGAGATAGCGTTCGCCGAGCGGCGCGTCCGTGATGACGTAGCAGATGCCCTGTTCATCCAGATATCCCGCGAGCCGGTGTGCCTTCATCCGCCGGGCGTACGCGTACGTGTTCACGAGACCGTCACCATTGAGGAGCGGCCGCTCGATCCAGTACCCGACGAAGCCGCTGCCATCGACCTGATAGAGGCGCCCAGCCGGCGGCACGACGCGCCGGGCCTCGGCAACGAACTCCCACGATGCGCGCCGAACCGCGTCGAGGGGAACGAACCGGTATAGCTTGTAACCCGTTAGTAGGAGCGCTGCGCCGATGGTGCCGAGCCAGGCCAGCCGCGCGAGCGCGCCGAGGCGGCGCTCTTCCGCGGCAGATGTCGCGGTGAGCCAGGCTCGCACTCGGGGCAGCGCGCCGCCCCCCGTGCCCACCAGGAACGCTGCGGCAAAGCCGGGCAGAAAGTACCAGCTCCGCATGTCGCTCACGAGCAGATGTCCGAGCGAGAACGCGATCGGCCCACCAACCAGCAAGGCCGAGCGCATGGGATCCTTTCGGCCAGCGGCACGCCAAGCGCAGAAGGCCCAAGCCACGAGCAGGAAGAGCAGCCCTGCTCGCACGGCGATGCCGGATTTGGCCGCGGCGCGAAGCGGCACGCCGCTGCCCAGCTGCTTGGCCTTGAGCAGTGACGAGACTGTGTAGGGGTGGCCGAAGAACGCTTCGAGAAACGCGAAGTGGGTCGCGACGCCGAGCGCGAGGCCCAGCGCGAGTGACCCGAGCAGGCGCGGCCGGCCCCGCGCGAAGAGACACCAGAGGAGCCCGATCGGCGCCATATCGATGCGCGTCAGCGGGAGTAAGAAGGCCGCGAGGCAGAAGCCAACATCGAACCCTGGCCCGTCGCCCTCCCGAGCCAGCGCGTTCATGCAGAAAAGGAGGATCAGGCAGAGCAGCGCCGTCTCCATCAGCGGCGCGGTTACCAGTGCGAGCGCGAAGAACACCAGACGCTGAAGTGTCGTTTGCCCGACGCTGCGACTCACGAAGCCCACCATCGAGAGCCAGGCGGCAGTGTACGCCGCGAGATGGACCGCCTTGTCGTCCGTCAGCACGGACACGCAACCTGCAACGGCCAACAGGACCCCCTGCCAAAGAAGGTGAAAGCCGCTCGTGGGATGCAGGCCGTCGAAGCTCGGCAGGCCCCGTGTGGCCCAATTGAAGGCGATCTGCGCATAGAAATACGAGTCGTCCTCCATGAGACCGGCGCGCTCTCCGGCGAGCCAAGGCAGCGTCACGAGCGAGAGCCCAAACGCTACCCCGACGAAGGCCAGCCAACGGGCGAACGTCCAGCCGCGAATAGACCCTCTCATGTCGAATTCGACTTTACCCCTGGGCCAGCCAAGTCGATCCTTCAGCCCTGGTGTACTCGGATCAGGACCAGCAAGGGTCGACCCGCACCTCGCGCTAGGCTGAGATCGACGGATAATTCCAGCGACCAGCCGAGGTCGTCCTCTGGATCGACGAGGGTCTGCAGGAGCACCCAGTGCCCCCCCTCGTCCGTGACCTTCAGATAGCGCGGACTCCGAGCGGCCGGGTCTAGGCGCAGCTCGCCGTACTCTTCGAAATAGGGCGTCAGCGCCGCTTCGAGTGCAGCGGGATCCCAAGCGGGCTCCAGCTCGCGCGCCGCGCGCTCGTAGTCTTTCTTGCCGAGCGCCGCCACGAGGCGCCACACCGCGTTGCGGACGAGCACGGTGAACGCGCGCCGATCGCGCGTGACGTCGAACTCTTCGGGCTCTTTCGGCTCCGCTTGGGCCAGCGCGGCCTCGGGGTTTTGCAGGCGCTCCCACTCCTCGAGCAAACTCGCGTCGACGGAGCGCACCTCGGCTCCGAGCCAGTCGATGTAGTCCAAGAGCTCCTCCGTCTTGGCGGCCTCGGGCAGGCTGCGTTCGAGCGTGCGATAGATCTCGGACAGGTAGCGCAGCAGAACGCCTTCGGCGCGCTCGAGGCCGTATTCCTTGATGTAGCCGTTGAAGGCCAGACCCTGCTCGTACATGTCACGAGCCACCGATTTGGGCGAGATCTGGTAGCTCTTGGCCCAAGCATGCTGCGTCGAAAAAGCCTCGAACGTGCCGTTCAAGAAGTCGAGCTCCGGGGGCATGAGGTGCGTCACCTTCTCGAGCTCGGCCATGCGCTCGTCGTACTCGACGCCGGCGTGCTTGAGCTCGGCCAAACGGCGGCCCTTGAGCACGTCCATCTGCCGCAAGAGCACGATGCCCGGGTCCTCCGCAGCCGCCTCGATCACGCTCACGACCAGCAGCGGGTACTCGCGCTCCGTCCGGTCGAGTGATTCGACCACCTCGAGCACGTAGAGCGACAGCACCTGATTGAGCGAGAAGTCCGCACCGAACGCACCCGCCACTTGCAGCCTGCGATCGCGCATCTCGAGCACCCCCGAATGAGCAAGGCCCCGAAACAAGGCCAGCGCCGTGCGCCGATGCGCCCGCTTCTTCACGTCCGAGTCGTGGTTGTCCCGCAAGAGGTCCTTCATGGCGCCGCAGCCACCTTCAGGCCGGCTGATGGTGGACAGGAGCATGCCGACGCTCACATTGAAGCTCGAGGCGAGCGGCTCGCACGCCGCCGTCGACAAGGTATCGAGCGTCTTCTGGTCCCACGGCACGAACCCGGTCTCTGGCGGCTTCTTCAGGTGAAGCTTCCTCTGTTTCTTGGGGTCACCCTCGGCCTTGCGCTTCAGGGCCAGGTTTTCGATCACATGCTCGGGCGCCTGCACGACCACGGTGCCGCGGTCGTCGAAACCCCGCCGGCCAGCTCGGCCCGCGATCTGCAGGAAATCGCGCACGCTGAGCAGCTTGGTCTTGCTGCCGTCGTACTTGCAAAGCTGGGTGAAGAGCACGGTGCGGAGCGGAATGTTGACGCCTACGCCGAGCGTGTCGGTGCCGCAGATGACCTTGAGCAGGCCTCGCTGCGCGAGCCGTTCGATGAGCCTGCGATAGCGCGGCAAGAGGCCCGCATGATGCACCCCGATGCCATGGGGAATGTAGCGGGAGAGCACCTTGCCGAACGGGCTCTCGAAGCGCTCAACCGCAATCTCGGCTTTGAGCTCCTTCTTTTGCTCCTTGGTGAGCAGGTCCAGGCTGGTCAGGCTTTGCGCCTGCTCGACGGCGGCGCGCTGGGAGAAATGCACGATGTAGATGGGCGCGCGGTTTTCCTTGACCAGGTCCAAGACGGTGTCCTGCAGCGGTGTCTCCACGTAGCGAAAATCCAGCGGAACGGGCCGCTCTTTGCCGATCACGACCGTCGTCCCGCGGCCGGTGATCTTGCTGATCGCTTGCTCGAACGGCGCCGTGTCGCCCATGGTGGCGCTCATCAAGAGGAAGCGCGCCTGCGGCAGGGTGAGCAGCGGCACCTGCCACGCCGTGCCCCGTTCCCGGTCGGCGTAGTAGTGAAACTCGTCCATCACGACCCACTCGAGGTCCGCGTTCTTCCCCTCCCGGAGCGCCAGGTTCGACAGGATCTCCGCCGTGCAGCAGATGACCGGGGCCTCGTGATTGACCGTGGCGTCGCCCGTCATCAGCCCGACGTTGTCCGGCCCGAACAGGCGACACAGGTCGAAGAACTTCTCGCTCACCAGCGCCTTGATCGGAGCGGTGTAAAAGGCGCGCTCGTCCCGCGCCAGGGAGGCAAAACAAGCCGCCGCACCGACCAAGCTCTTGCCGGATCCGGTGGGCGTGTTGAGCACGACGTTCTGGCCCTCGCACACGGCCAGGATGGCCTCCTCCTGCGCAGGATAGAGCTCGAGGCCCATGCTGCCGACGTAACCGAGCAGCCGCTCGAGCAGCCACTCGGACGTCACCTCCCCGTCGCCGAGCAGAGCGGCGTCGACCTCTAGCGGACGAAGAGCCACTCGCTGTCCGTGCTACCGGCCTTCTGGAACTTGTAGCCGTCCTCGGCGAAGTCCTTGAGTCCCTCGGGATCCGTGAGTCGCTCTTGGACGATGAAGCGCCCCATCGTGCCGCGGGCCCGCTTGGCCGAAAAAGACACGATGACGAGGTCCTTGCCCTTCTTTTCCTTGAAGACCGGCGTCAGTACGCTGCCCCCGAGCGCCGCTCGGTCCACCACCGTGAAGTACTCGTTCGACGCCAAGTTCACGAGCGTTTTGCTGCCGAGCTTGGCGAGCTGCTTCTTCAACGTCGCGGCGACCTTGGTGCCCCAGTAGTCGTAGAGCGAGCTGCCGCGCGCGGTCTTCAGCTTGGAGCCCATCTCCAGCCGATACGGCAAGATGGCGTCGAGCGGGCGCAGCACCCCATAGAGCCCCGACAGGATCCACACGTGGTCCTGCGCGAACTCGATCTCCTCCTGGTTCATCTCACGGGCGCGCAGCCCGACGTACGTGTCGCCGTCGAAGGCGAAGGCGGCTGGCCTGGAACCGGCAGGTTTCTTCGACGTTACATCGAACTCCTTGAACCGGGTGGCGTTCAGCTTGCTGAGGCTCGGGCTCAACTTCATCAGCGCGCCGAGCGCCTTCTGGTCGAGCCCCTTGGCCACGCCCACGAGCTCCTGCAGGTCCGTGAACAGCTGCGGCGCCGTGGCGGTCACTTTGGCCTGTGCGGGGCTCTCGAAGTCGAGCGCCTTGGCGGGGGAGAGGACGGCGAGCACCAGCGGACCATACCTGACCGGCGGCCGGTTGCTCCAGGGGCGCCGCTAGCATATCAAGGAAGAGGATGAGCGAACGGCGCCAGAACGTCCGGGTACACCCGGTACCCGACTACGACATCATCGTTGAGTACAGTTCTGGGCTCGTTTCGGTACGCCTCCAGGTGATCGACATCGCCATCGGCGGCATGGGCCTCTTGACCGACGAGCTCTTCGCCGGTGCGCCCGTGGGCAGCCCCCTGCCCCTGCGGCTCACCTTCCCCGGGGCGCCCAAGTTCGAGACCTCCGCCGAGGTCCGCCACTGCTCGAAGGCAGCGGGCGGCAAATGCGGCGTGGCGCTCAATAGCCTCAGCGACGGAGAGCGCACGCTGCTCCAGCACGCGGTGGCGGAGCTGCAAGAGCGCGGGTTTAGTGCCTGAGTCGCCCGAACCCGGGCCCCGCTGACCGACGGGAGACGCACGCTCACCGAAGAGAGCGGGCGCTCGAGGCGATCGGGCCCTATTTTGCCCTTCATGGATCGTTCGCCCCGTCAGTTCCCCAATTTGTGGCCAGGACTCGTGCTCATCGCCGTTGGCGCCGGGCTCTTGGCCCGCGAGCTTGGCCTCTTGCCCCCGGGCGTCGGCTTCGTGGACCTATGGCCTGTCCTGGTCGTCGCCTTTGGGCTCGCCCAGCTGCCGCACGCACGCGGCGCTTCGAGCGCGTTCTTCTCGCTCCTGTTCGTGGTGGTGGGTGGGGCCCTCTTGGCCGGCAACCTCGGCTGCGGAGACTTCGTGGCGACGCGCTACTGGCCCGCGCTCCTCATCGTGCTCGGCCTGTCCTTCATGTTCCGCAAGCGTGGCGCGGCGCGCTGTGGCCCCGACTGGCACGAGCGACACCGGCGCCACTCCGAGCGCTCCCACGAGCGCGGGACGGTCGTCGCGGGAGAGGATCGCCTCGACCGAGCGCTGACCATGTCCGGCACGCAGATCAAGGTGGAGTCGCAGGCGTGGACTGGCGGGGATCTATCGGCCGTCGCGTCCGGCGTCGAGCTCGACCTGCGCTACGCCCGCCTGGCCGAAGGGGGCGCCACCCTGCACCTGCACGTGGTCATGGCCGGGGTCGAAATCCGCTGTCCGGACACCTGGCAAGTCACGAGCGACATTTCGCCCACGGCGGGCGGCGTGGACAATTCCACGCGTTCGACGCAGGGCGATCCGACCGCGCCCCGCCTGCGCATCGTCGGCTCGGTGCTCCTTGGCGGCGTCGACATCAGGAACTAGCCGGCCTTTCGACGTTTCGGCATGCATCCGCTCTTTGGCACCCGCTTCGCGCTGCCCGTCTACCTCTTGGCGTGGACGGCGCTCGCTGTCGTGCCTTGGGTCATCGTCGGGCCCGGTCCAGCTGTGGGCCGAGCAGTCGTGGCTCTCGCGGCGACGTGGATGTTTTCGCTCTTCACCCTGCCCGGCTATTACGTTTGCCGTTCCCTGCCGCTCTCGCCCCGCCATTGGCTGCGCTCGCTGGGTGTCCAGATCACGGTCGCCCTGATCTGGTCCGGCACCTATCTAGCTGCCTTCGAGCTCCTGGCCCGACTCGCGGCAGCACTGACCCCGTGGAAGGAGCTTTCGGGCATGGTGGTCAGCGGCCGGGCGGAGCTCTTCGGTGTTGGTCTTCTGCTGTCACTCTTGGCGATGGCTTTCCACCATTTGGCCCTATCCATCGAGGCGCGGGGCGTGGCCCTGGAGCGCGAGGCTAGCTCGCTCTTGGCCAGGCAGCGCGCAGAGCTCGGGGCCTTGCGCGCCCAGGTGCATCCGCACTTCTTGTTCAATAGCCTGAACACCGTGAGCGCCCTCATTGGCTACGATCCCGCTGGCGCACGGCAGGCGTGCATCGAGCTCGGCGCCTACCTGCGCGGTGCGCTCGGTGCCGGGGAGCGTCCGTTCGTCAGTTTACGCGAGGAATGGGAGCTTGCCGAGATGTACCTGGGCGTCGAAGCCTTGCGACTGGGGGAGCGCTTGCAGATCGTGAGGGAGCTCGATCCAGCGGTGCTCGACAGTCGAGTCCCGTCGCTCATCCTGCAGCCGCTGATCGAGAACGCCATCACCCACGGTGTCTCGCGCGTGACGGAGCCCTCTCCTTTGCGAGTGCGCGCCGCCGAGCGGAACGGCCGGCTCGTGGTCGAGATCGAGAACCCGATCGCGACCGGAGGCGCCGATCCCATCGGGCGGCCCGGGGGGCTGGGTCTCGCCAACGTGAGAGCACGCCTCGCCGCGCACTATGGCAACCTGGCCAGTCTCGGCGTCGAGCGCAGCGAGAGCACGTTCTTGGCGCGCCTGGACCTACCCATGACGAGCGAGGTGCACTCGTGACGGACTCACCCCAGCGAACGGTGCTCGTCGTCGACGACGAGCTACCTGCCCGCAAGCTGCTGCGGGAGTACCTGCGCGCGCACCCCGAATGGCTCGTGGTCGGGGAAGCTGCCGATGGCCTGGAAGCAGTCCGGCTCGCCCGAGAGCATCGGCCGGACTTGATCCTGCTCGACGTGCAGATGCCCAAGGCCGATGGCTTCGAAGCTCTCGGCCTGATCGACCCGGCCACGGCGGTCATCTTCACGACCGCCTACCAGGAGCATGCCCTGCGGGCGTTCGACGTGAATGCCATCGACTACCTGCTCAAGCCGTTCTCGCAGGCCCGGTTCGACGAGGCCCTGGCGCGGGCGTCGCAGCGCCTGGACCGGGGGCTCGGCGCCGCAGCCGAAGCGTCGACGGCTCCCAGCGGGGCGCAGTACCCAGCGCGACTGGTGGTCCGCGACGGGCCGAATCTGACCATCGTGCAGGTCAGCGACGTCGACTTCTTCCAGGGCCAGGACGACTACGTCGAGGTCTTCTTCCGCGGACGCTCGTGCCTGCTCTCACAGACCTTGCGCAGCCTCGAAGAAAGCCTGAACCCCGAAAGCTTCGTGCGCGTCCACCGCTCCTACTTGCTCAACCTCGCGCGCCTGGTGCGCCTCGAGCCCCTCGGCTCCTCGAGCCGGGTCGCCGTGCTGAGCGACGGACGCACCCTACCCGTCAGCCGCAGCGGCGAAGCGCGACTGCGCGCTCACTTGGGCACCTGAGAAGGCGGCCTCACCCATTGGGGCCGCCGGGCCAGCGCGGCGGTGGCGGCGGATAACCGTAC
>Ga0247744_1000104_pt1 | contig 18555 bp, 12 predicted proteins | sample UWRJS154409C5_FD_180946 | JGI IMG/M metagenome (GOLD analysis project Ga0247744, IMG submission 180946) | Soil microbial communities from Arlington Agricultural Research Station in Wisconsin, United States - UWRJ-S154-409C-5 | ecosystem: Environmental > Terrestrial > Soil > Agricultural land... | reverse complement strand
GTCCGAGCGCGCTCCCCGGAGCGACCCCGGTCGTTCCGAGCGCGCCCGAGTCCGAGCTGATCGTCTTCGCCGTCCCGAACCTCGGTGAGCCTCGCAGTGGCTATCGCCCCGTGCTGCTGCGTCCACCCAACGCTTCGAGCTCGCACGGACTGATCTAGTCCGCCCGACCTAGTCCTTCCGGTCAGGCCGGTCGGTGGTGGGGTGCGTTTCGTACCCTGCCGGCCTCCTCACGTCGCTCTGCGCGTCGCTCCCCGCTCCAGGGTGGGTCGAGCGTGCGCTCCCGTCCTCAGCGCTCCACTGGAGTCATTTTCCATGTTTTCTCGTTACGGGTCCACCCGGACCACCCACCTTCTCGTCCTGCCTTTCCTGCTCAGCCTGAGCCTGTCGCCCCTCGCCCGCGCGGAGGGCGCCACCGGCGGCGCAGAGCCGGCCCGTCTCTCGCTCGACCAGGTGCTCGAATACGCGCGCGAGCACGCGCCGGGGCGCGAGGTCCAGGACAAGGAGCTCGAGCACGTGCGCGCCAGGCGAAAAGGAGCGGACGTGCTGCTGTCCGACAATCCCGAGCTCGCGCTCAGCTTGGGGCCCCGTTTCGGCGGCGGCGCGGGCACGGATTTCGACTTTTCGGTCGGCCTCGAGCAGCGGGTGGGCATCTCGGGCGAGCGAGGGCGACGCAAAGCCTTGGTCGCGGAGTTCGAGCGGCGCTTGCAGGCGGAGCGCGCGGTTTACTTCTGGGATCTCAGGCAGGACATTCGGCTCGCCTATCGCTCGAGTGTGCACAAGGAGTCGCTCTTGGCCATCGAAGAACGAGCGGCCGCTTTTGCTGCCGAGCTCGTGCACGTCACGGAGCGCCGCGTGAGCGCGGGTGAGGCCACGACGATCGATTTGCATGTCGTCAGAGCCGACGCCCTACATGCCGAACAGGGCCGCCTGGCGGCCGAAAACACTGCCAAGGACGCGCGACTCGAGCTGGCAGCCCTGGCCGGGTTTCCGCTCGAAGCGCCACCTTGGCCGGAGCGCGGCTTCTTGACGCCCGAGCCCGTTCCGCCGGTCGATGCGCTCCTGCGGGCGGCGGAGAGCCAGCACCCCGAGCTGGCGCGCCAGGATGCGCTCGTCGCCGAAGCGCACGCCGGAGTCGCCCTCCTCGACCGTCAGGCGCGCGTCAAACCAGCGCTGGGGGTCGAGCTGTCGCGGGAAGGCTCTGCAGGTAGCCCGGCGAACTACATCGTGCTCGGGACGCTCGGTGTTCCGCTGCCCGTGTTCCAACGGGCGCAGGGCGCGCGCGCCGAGCAGCGCGTCGACGAAGAGGTCGCGCAGGCCGAGCGCGAGCGCCAAAGGCGAATCTTGCGAGCACAGGTGGTGCGGGCGCACGCCGAGCTCGCCTCCGCGGAGCAGCAGCTGGCCTTATTTCGCCAGGGCATGCTGCCCGAGCTCGAGCAGGGCCTCGAGCTGATCGAGCGCGGCTTCCAGGCCGGCGAGCTCGACGTCCTGCGCGTGGCGCTGCTGCGGGATCGGCTGCTCCTCGCCCAGCGCGACGTCGTCCTGGCTCACGCGGAGTACGAACGCCGACTGATCCTGCTGGAAGCCGCCGTGGGGAGCCTTTGGCCAAGAGGGGCCGGCGCCCAGGCGCCGGGGGGTGCACGATGAACGCGCGCGCCCGAACGATCTGTGCCCTCTTGCTCCTCGGCTCACTCGGGCTGGGCTGCCGCAGTGCGCCGAAAGGCAGTGAGCCGGAGAAACATGGGCACGAGGCAGGAGAGCACCATGGCGACGCCGAGGGAAAGGACGCCTCCACGGTGCGCATCGAGCGCAGCATGCTCCGCGATTTGCGCCTGACCACCACGCTCGCCGAATCGCGCCCCGCAGGCGACGCCGTCACCGTGCTGGGTGAGCTCGTGGTGAGCGAGGAGGCGTATGGCGAAGTGGGCGCACCCATCCCGGCTCGCGTAGCCAAGGTGCTCGCCGCTCCGGGCGATGTCGTGACGCTCGGGCAACCGCTGGTCGAGCTCGACAGTCCGCAAGTCGGTCAAGCGCGGGCAGCAGTCCAGAGCTCTCGGGCGCGACTCGATCTGGCCAAAGTCAACGCGGAACGAAAGCGGCAGCTCGGGGCCGAACAGATTGTGGCCGAGCGTGAGGTGCAGGTGGCGGAGGCGGAGCTCGAACAAGCGCGCGCCGAACACGGCTCGTCACAGGAGGTGCTGTCTGCCCTGGGCGCCGCGCGCGGAAATGGGGCGCGTTTCGTCCTGGTCGCTCCGGTCGCGGGGACGGTCATCGAGCGCTCGGCCTTGCTCGGGCGACTGGTCGATGCGTCGGAGCCGCTGTTCGTGATCGGCGACCTTCGCCGGCTTTGGCTGGTCGTGCATGCGTTCGAGCGCGATGCGCTTCGCATGCGTGCGGGCGCGACCGCGCAGGTGACCTTTCCGGCGCTGCCGGGCCAGACCGCGCAAGGTCCGGTGACTCGCGTGGGCAGCCGAGTCGACCCGACGTCCCGCACCGTGGACGTGCGCATCGAGCTCGACAACCAGGGCCAGCTGCGGCCCGGTATGTCCGCTTCCGCACTCGTGCCGCTGGGTGATGCCGCAGAAAGCGTGGTGACGGTGCCGATCGAATCGATCCAGCGCACCAAGGACGGCTGGTGCGTGTTTCTACCGCGCGCCGAGGAAGGCACCTTCGAGCTGCGACCGGTGGGGCGCGGCCGCGACCTGGGTCGGGAGGTGGAGGTCCTGTCCGGACTGGGCGCTGGGGAGCGCGTGGTCGTCGATGGAGCCTTCCTGCTCCGGGCAGAAGCCGACAAGGCGGGCGGTGGTGGGGAAGACCACCATCACCACTGAGACGGCCATGATCGAACGTTTGATCACTTCCGCCGCCGCACGACCCCTGGTCGCGGTGCTGCTCGTCTTGTCCGCCCCCTGTTTGGCATTCTCGGCTTCCGCGACCTGCGTCGGGACGTCTTCCCCGACCTGTCGGCGCCCATTTTCCACATCATCGTGCAGAACGCCGCGATGGGGGCCGAAGAGCTCGAGACCTCGGTGGCGATTCCGATCGAAGCCGCGCTATCCGGATTGCCCGAGGCGCGCCGCGTGCGTTCGACGAGTCAGCTCGGCGTCGCCCAGGTCACCGTCGAGTTCGAGCCCGACGCCGATTACACGCGCTCTCGGCAGTATGTGGCCGAGCGCCTCCAATCGGTCGTCCCTTCGCTGCCGCCCGGGAGCGAGCCGCCCCTCCTGTCGAGCCTCACAGGCCGCCTGAACGAGGTGCTCGAGCTCACCTTGGAAGCGGACCCCGGGGCTCTCGACCTGATGGGCTTGCGCGATATCGCCGAATTCGAGGTGACGCGCCGTCTCTTGGCCGTGCCCGGGGTCGCCGGGGTGGAACGTCTCGGCGGCTACTTACGGCAGTTTCAAGTCGAGCTCGACCCGGATCGTCTGGTCGCTCGCGGCGTCAGTGTGAGTGAAGTGCTCCACGCGCTCGAAGGAGCGAGTGACAATGCGTCCGGCGGTTTCCTCACCCAAGGACCGATGGAGTGGAACGTACGCGCCCTCGGCCGAGCCAGCAGCGCGGCGGACCTCGGCTCCGTGGTCGTGGATCTGCGCGGCAGCACGCCGGTACTCGTCTCGGACGTGGCCGACGTCCGACAGGGTCCTGCAGTGAGGCGGGGGCTCGCGCATCGGCTCGAGGGAGAGATCGTCAGCTGCCGCGTCGTGAAGCAATTCGGTGCGGACACGGTGGGCGTGGCGGCCGGCGTGCGGCGTGCGGTCGCCGAGCTGCAGAAATCCCTGCCACCAGGGGTGAAACTGCGCGTGGCCTACGACCAATCCTCGCTGGTCGAGGGGGCGCTCGGCGGGGTGGGGCGCGCCGTGCTGCTCGGCGCGGGGCTCGTCGTGCTCGTGCTGTTCGGGCTCCTGTTCAACGCGCGTGCGGCGCTCTTGGTCACGCTCACCATTCCGCTGTCGGTCGCGATCGCCGGGCTTCTCCTGGCTCGGGCGCACGTCGGTCTGAACACGATGACCCTCGGCGGCCTCGCCATTGCGGTGGGCCTCTTGGTGGACGCCTCGATCATCGTCGTCGAAAATGTGCTCCACCGTCTGGTCGGGGTGTCGTCCGTGGCGGAGCGAAAGCGTGTGGCCGTGCGCGCCGCCATCGAGGTCGGTCGTCCCATTGCGTTCACCACGGGCATCATCATCGCCGTGTTCCTGCCGCTCTTTGGCATGTCGGGCATCGAGGGCCGCATGTACCAGCCGCTCGCGCTGGCCGTCATCGCCTCGATGGCGGCGTCGCTGATCATTGCCCTCACCCTGACGCCCACGTTGGCGGGCCGCCTCCTGCAAGGTGCGGGCAGCGCGGGCGAGGGGGACGTTTGGCTCGTCCGTCGCCTGAAGGCGCTCTATCGGCCAGCGCTCGAAGCCTGCTTGCGGCGCCCGGGCTGGGTCCGCGCCCTCTCGCTCGGGGTCACCGTGCCGGCCGTCTGGCTCGGCCTGCACATCGGTGCCGATTTCATGCCGGAAATCGACGAGGGCGCGCTGCTTTTGCAGACGGTGTTGCCCGCCGAGGCATCACTGGACCAGGTCGACCGCCTCAACCACAAAGTGGAAGACGTACTGCGGACGTTTCCGGAGGTCGAAGACGTCGTGCGTCGAACGGGCCGCTCCGAACGCACCGAGGATCCCATGCCGCACACGATCTCCGATGTCCTGGTGCTCCTGCGGCCCAGTCGGGAGCGCAGCTTGGAGCAGCTCACGCAGGCCATGCGACGAGAACTGAGCGATGTGCCCGGCGTGAGCGTGCTCTTCACCACACCGCTCGGCATGCGCATCGATGAAGGGCTGGGCGGTACGCCCGCCGACCTATCGGTCAAGGTGTTCGGGCCCGATCTGAACGAGCTTGGTCGTTTGGCCGAGCAGGCCCGGGGCATCATGGAGGACGTGCACGGCGTCGAAGACCTGCGGGTGGAGACCTCGTCCGGGCTGCCCGAGCTGCGCATCTCGCTCGATCGACCGGCGCTGGCGCGGGTCGGCCTCTCCCCTGGGGAGGTGGTGCAAGCCGTCCGGACGGGCGTGGCTGGCATCGAAGTCGGCGAAGTGTGGCTGGGGCAGCGCCGCTACGACCTCGTGGTGCGGCTCTCCCAGGACAGGCGAGACACCCCGAGCGCCATCTCCAGTCTCTTGATCGACGGCCACGATGGCACGCGCATTCCGCTCAGCCAGGTGGCGCGCATCGAGCAGACGTTCGGCCCCCTGGCGGTACGCCGTGAAGCCGGGCAACGGCGCATCGCCGTCGAGGGGAGCGTGGCAGGTCGGGATCTGGGCGGGACGGCGGAGGAGCTGCGGCAGGTCCTGCGCCAGAAACTCGAGCTTCCCACCGGGTATTTCGTCGACGTCGGCGGCCGCGTGGAAAGCCAGGAGCGAGCGACGCGCTCGCTCACCCTGGCCATCGGCGCGTCGCTCGTCTTGACCTTCCTGCTCCTGTATCTCGCCCTCGGCTCGGTGCTCGATACGCTCGTGGTGCTGGGCACCTTGCCCGACGCGCTGGTGGGCGGCATCGTGGCGCTCTGGCTCTCGGGCGAGACCTGGAACGTGTCGTCCCTGGTTGGGCTGATTGGCCTCTTCGGCATCGCGGTGCAAAACGGCCTGGTCCTGCTCTCGCAGGTGCAGGCGCTCGTCGCCTCGGGTCAGCCCTTCGAGCAGGCGCTCCGCGAGGCCTCGGTCGGACGCTTGCGGCCGAAGGTCATGACCGCGACCACGGCCATTCTCGGTCTCTTGCCCCTGCTGGTGCTCGACCTGCCCGGAACCGAAATCGAACGGCCGCTGGCGATCGTGCTCGTCGGCGGCCTCGTCACGTCGACGGCGTTCACGCTGCTGGCGCTGCCGACTTTTGCCGCCCTGGTCGAGCGCTATCGGCTGCGTCGTCAGTCAACGGGACCATTGTATGATGAATGACTACCATTCGCCAGATCGACACAGTCCTAAGTGATTGAAATAGAAGAAATATTTGAGCTAGTTTGACGGATTGACCATTTGGCCGGCATGACCAATTAGAACATGGCGGGGACAGGGGTGCGCTATTTCACCCTGGAAGGGGGGCGCGAGCGGGGGCCGCTGAGCTTTCGCGAGCTCTACGAACGCGCTGTGACCGAGGACGACGAGAGCCTGCAGGTCCGGCGTCAGGGAGAGCCCGTGTTTCGACCCATTTCGATCTTCCCGGAGTTCCGGGACCATTTCGAGCGCCACAGCTCGGGCCGCGTTCGCAACGACTGAAGCTCGCCCTTGCGCGGCCGCCCGAGCGCGGCACGCTGAGCCGACCGGAGTGCGGCATGGAGAAGACGGATACTGAGCTGCGTGCGCGCTTGGTCCACCGTCTGGCGACGCAGCGGATGTTCGACGCGCGGGTTCTCTCCGCCCTGCGGCGCGTGCCGCGTCACGAGTTCGTCCCGGAAGCGGAGCGCGAGCGAGCCTACGAGAACCGGCCTCTCGGCATCGGGCACGGGCAAACCATCAGCCAGCCGCTCATCGTGGCGCTGATGACGGATCTGGCGGAGGTCAGGGACGGGACGCGGGTGCTCGAGATCGGTACGGGCTCCGGTTATCAGACTGCCGTCCTGGCGGCGCTGGGGGCCGAGGTCTTCAGCGTGGAGATCCTCGAGCCGTTGGCGCGGTCGGCGCGGGCCACCCTGGAGAGCCTCGGCCTCAGCGCGCGCGTGCACTACCGCGTCGGAGACGGCTCGGTGGGTTGGCCCGAGGCGGCGCCCTTCGGTGCCATTCTGGTCACGGCGGCGCCAGCCGTCATTCCGGAGGCCCTTCCCCGGCAGCTGGCTCTCGGTGGACGCCTGGTCATCCCGGTCGGGCGAGACGAGCAACGCCTCCACCTCGTTTCGCGCAGCGCTTCCGGTTTCGACGAACGCGTCATCACGCCCGTGTCCTTCGTCCCCATGACGGGCCCGAGCGCCGCACGCGAGCCGACTCACTCCCCTTGATCGATGATCGTCACGGCCGGGGCCATCGTCACACGGCCGTCGAAGGACGCGCCATTGAGCACGAACCACGAAGTGCGGCCGTCTCCGTCCAGGTCACCGCGGGCCCAAGCCGCGAAGCTCGCGTCCGCGCCGGCGGGCGTTGCTGCAGCACCGGGCACGGAGCTCGCACCCACGTCGTAGCCGTACTGAAAGCGTTGCGCGCCGCTCATGCTGATGTTCAGGCACTGCCAGCCGCCGCTGTCGGAACCGGACTGCCATTCTCCGGCGCGGGACTGGTAGAGGTGCCCCTTGACCGAGTCGAACGAGCTCGGGATCGGCGTGGCCGACGTGCAGAGCGGATGGTCACCGTCGACGTTCGACGAACCGCTCGAGCCGGAGTTGGACCCGCCGCCATTCGAGTTGCCGTTGCCGCTACCATTCCCGCTGTTTCCGGAGTTGCCGCTGCCGCTATTTCCGGAGTTGCCGCTGCCGGAGTCCCCGTTGCCGCCGCAGTCCCCACCGCTATTGCCCGGGTTGTCGGGGTCGCAGTGGTCGTCGTTGTTGCCGTGGCCGCGGTTGCCGTCACCGTCGATGCCGCCGTCCTGGTTGCCGCCGCCGTTATTTCCGGAGTTGCCGTTACCGTTACCGTTACCGTTGCTCGAGCTGCCACTGTCGGAACTACCGTTGCCGTTGCCGTTGCCGTTGCCGTTGCCGGGGGCCAGCGCGCCGAAGTCGAGATCGCCCAGCTCGCCGAGCACGCCGGGCAGACCGAGGGGACCGCCAAAACCACCGACTCGCCCGCCGATCTGCAACGTGTTGCCGCTGTTGCCCGTCAGGTCGTCCGCCTTGGCCAGGAGCCCCGTACGGACGTTGCCGAGCATCGCGACTGCCTCGACCGAGTGCGCCTCGAACATGCGCTCACGGACCGAGTAGGTGGCCAGCGTGGCCAGGATGCCCGAGATGGTCACGACCGCGGAGATTTCGACCAAGGACACACCGCGTTGCGCCAAGCGGCGGCGACGGGCTCTTGGGGAGGTACAACCTGGGGCGACTACTTCGGTGTTGGCGGCGGTGATGGGCGACATTCCCTGCACCTTACGCCAGGTCGCTTTAATTTTACTAGTGCAAACTGCGCAGAGAGCGCAAAGCTCACAACGATTGGTGTCAGGTTCGGCGCGCGCCTGCGCGCTGCTCGGCCGAGGTGGGACACCGGCCCTCAGTAAGCAATGCCGAGGAACATCCGCACCATCTGGGCCGTTTGCAGACCCGGGTAGGGGGGGTCCGTCTCGATAGTCTGGGCGTCCTGATAGCCGAGCCCAGGAAGCGGGAAGAGGACGCCGTACTGCAGCATGCCGTAGAAACCGCCCTGCAAATCCGGCGAGTCGTTCAGAGCTCCGTCCTTCGACTGATAGACGATGCTGCCGTTCAGCTCGATGCCGAGATCGTGCTCGTGACCGGGCGCCTGCATGAACTGGCTGGCGCGCGTCCAGATGACCTCCGCGCGGCCGCCGAGGCGCATGCCCGTGGCCTTGCGGATGAAGTCGTACTGGGCCGACGGCTTGAAGAAGTAGCTCCCCTGGACGCGCGTCAGGATGTTGCGGTTCAGGATCAAGTCGATGCGATAGCCCGGGTGGAAGCGGAACGTCTCGAACGTGCGGTCGCCGATCTGCGTCTCGGGCGAGCCGGCCGGCGGCACCAGGCCCTCGACGTCGTTGTCACCGGACGCCCAGCCCGCGTCGAAAGACAGCTTGAGCTTGTCCTCGATGAGCTTCTGCTGGAGCTTCAGGGCAAAGCCCCACTGGTTGATCTTCCAGCCGTTGCTGCCGCCCGTGGTGTTGTTGTAGTCGTTGTCGCTGGGCGTGGTCTGAGTGCTGTCGAAACGCCCTTGGTGGGTGACGAGCTCGAAGCCTGCGTAGAACTTCTTGTATTTGACCTCACCGTAGATGTCCGGCGTCCACTGCTCGAAGCCGCGGCGCGTGAAGCCGCTGCCGCCTTGACCAGCCTGGCAGTCGATGGCGGCGGCGCCGTTGTCGCAAGTGGCTCCGGTCCCGCCGTAGTCGTTGGCGATGCGCTGGAAGGCGAAGGTCAGGTAGAGGCCGCCGTTCACCACGACCCCGCCGCGAGACAGGATGCGGCGCTCGAGCTGCGGATTGACCTTGCGGAAGAGCATCAGGTTCATCGCCGACACGTCGTCGTACTGGGCGAGGTCGTACGGCTGGCCTCCGGGGGCGGTGAACGCGGCGCTGGTCGGTCCTTCGTAAGGGAAATCCCACGCGCCGCCGGCGTAGAGGGAGAGCGACTCGAGGCCGGTGAAGAACGCGATGCGGTCGACCGTCGACTGGTAGTCGCCGTCGATATCGTCGCCGGCATTGTGCTCGAGGCCGAGGCCCCAGTGGTCCGGCATGCGACCGAAGCGCGCTTGTCCGACCGGCGTTTCGTACTCGCCCCAGGCGCGCTTCACTGCGATGCCGTCCTGGACCGTGTTGATGCCGCTGACCGGCGGGCCTTGGCTCCAGCTGGCTGCGCTCACCGGGTAGTACCCACCGCGCGCGGCGACCTCGTAGCCAGTGGCTGCCGGGAAGTTGCTGTTGCCCTGGGCGGTCGAGCCGAGGACGAGGTTGTCGAACAGGTCGATTTGGCTGCGAATGCGCAGGTTGTCGGAAATGATGATCGCGGGCTCGATGCGGAAGCGCATGTTGCCGCCGGCCTGCGTCGGGTTCCCGCAGGGCTGATTGGCATCGCCCGGGCTGTTACTCTGGCCCTTGCCCGCCTCGAGCGGCGTGCACACGGACGCGCCGTAGCGCTGGCCGTCGAGCGCTTCGTAGTTGTTGTCGAGCGGGCGTGGCCAATACGCCGTCCCCGGCGCATCGACGCGACCGAGCGAGAACTGATGGTAGAGCTCGGTGCGCACGCGGAAGTTGCCGTGGAGCTCGACGGCGGGACGCGTGTGCGCCCACCAGTCCTCGGCGAAGAAGCCGTCGGTATCTTCCGCGCTCTGCTTGGCCGCCACAGCGGGCCCTGTTGGAGCGCTCGGGGTGGCTCCGAGCTCGGACTCTTCGCCCATCACGTCCGTCCCAACGGGGCTCGGGCCCACGGCCGGAGGGGGAGGCGCGGGCTCGGCGGGCGGCTCGCTCTCGGTGGTGTCCGGCGCGGGCGCGTCGCTCGGTGTGGGCGGAGCGGGCGGCTCGCTCTCCGCTGCTGGAGGCGGAGCCGCGCCTGGGGCTGCAGTAGGAGGAGGTGCGACCGGCTGCGCCGGTGGTGTTCCCTGCGCCTGGGCTAGCTGCGTGAGCAGGGTCGTGGCCAGCGCTAGGGCTGAGTGGGGCGATTTTCGCATGAAACGGAACCTCGAGCCCCGGGGCGACCCGTCGAGCGCGCTGCCGGGGGTCTTTAAGACGCCCGGATGAAAGCTGTCAATGCTCCGGCCCTCCGAGGGCGCACACGCGAGACCTGCCTGGAAAGATGGCCGTTGCGCCTGGCCTTTGGCGTGTGAGAGCCTCCCTCCGTGCTCTCGCGCACGCCCACTCGCCCCCAGCGGGACGAGCTGACCCCTCTCGATCCATGAGCCAAGCCCCTGTGACCCATAGAGCGCAATTTTCCTCTCGACGTGTTCTCTTTCTCGCGGCGGCTCTGCCGCTGCTCCTCGCTGTGTCGCCAGCGGCCGCGCAACTTTCCGATGAGGTGAGCGCGCAGCGCTTCGATCCCGCGCCTGGCACCAAGAACTTTCTGACCACGCGAACGAATCGCACGGATGGCAGGATGGTGTTCGGGGGCGGCTTGATGGCCAACTACGCCTACCGGCCGATCATGGTGACGGGCTGTGACACCGCGCCGTGCGATGACACGAACGCACTGCAGATCCCCGTGGTCGAGAACCTCGTGACGGCGGACATCCTGGCCTCGCTCGTCATCATCCCGCAGGTTCAGGTCAGCCTGAAGGTGCCGGTGAGCTGGCTCAACGGGCAGGGCATCCAAGCGGACGGCACGCCCATCCCAGAAGGGCTGAGCTCCGCGGGCTTGGGTGACATCCAGGCCGAGGTGAAGGGACGCTTCTACGGCGAGGCCGAGGGCCTGATCAACCTCGGCGCCAATCTCTACCTGGGCGTTCCGACGGGCAATTTGATCGCGCCGGGCACGTACCTTGGCAATAGCTCGGTGTCTGCCGGCGCGTCCTTCATCGTCGGCGGCACGCTGTCCGATCTCACTTGGGCCGCCAATGTGGGCACGTTGGTTCGCGATGATATGCAGATGGGCAGCACTTCGCTTGGTACCGAGCTCCGTGCCAGTGCTGGCGCGGGCTACGCTTTCGGACCAGTCGTACGCGTCGTCGCCGACTTCGCCCTAGGCACCGGCTTCAACACCACGGGCTCCACGAACATCGAGATCGACGCTGGCGTGCAGATCACCCCGATCGGCTTCCCGCTGACCATCACGGTAGGCGGTGGCGCTGGCCTCTTGCAAGGCATTGGCACGCCAGTCGCGCGTGGACTGCTGGGCGTGTACTACTCCGTCGAGAGTCGCGACCGTGACAAGGACGGCATCAACGACGACCAGGACTCGTGCCCCACCGACGTCGAGGACAAAGATGGCTTCGAGGACGGCGACGGCTGCCCCGAGGTCGACAACGACGAAGACAACGTCCCCGACGCCAGTGACAAGTGCATCACGCAGGCGGAAGACTTCGACGAGTTCGAAGACACCGATGGTTGCCCTGAGACGGACAACGACAAGGACGGCGTCGTCGACGAGCGTGACGCTTGCAAGCTGGAACCCGAGACGAAGAACGATTTCCAGGACGACGACGGTTGCCCCGACGAGAAGGACACCGATGGCGATGGTGTGAAAGACACCGACGACAAGTGCCCCGCCGAAGCCGAAGACACCGATGGCTTCGAGGACACCGACGGTTGCCCCGATCCGGACAACGACGCCGATGGCTTCCCCGACAACCAGGACGAATGCATCGACCTGCCCGAGGACGGCAAGGGCAAGGGGCCGCTCAAGACCGACGGCTGCCCTGTTGATGCATGACGCCTGACGCCCGAACCAGGGCTCCCGGTGAAAGGGAGCCCTGGCGCGTGCAGTTCGTCTCCAAGGCGATCGCGCCCCCATTCAGGGATGGCTCGAAGTGCCTGGTGCGCGATCTGTGCCTCCACTTGGAGAACATCGAGGCGCACGTCCTGGGTGACGCCAGCGCCCTGGGTGCGCTCGGTCCGGCGGCTCGCGTGCACGAGGTCTATGGAGGCGGCGGGCGCTACGCTCCCACGCTCGTGGCCAACGCGCGGGCTTTCGCCTGGCTCCTGTCGAGCGAAGCGCCCGATCTGTACCACTTCGTCTTTGCGCCGAACCCGCGCACGAGCGCGGCGCTCCGGCTTCTGCGCAGTTGGACCGGTGTGCCCTGCCTGCAGACCATCGCCTCGGCGCCGGCTGATTTTTCCATGCCAGAGCGGCTGCTGTGCGGCGATCTGATCGTCGCGCAGAGTGAGCACACGGCGGGGCGCGCACGCGACGCGTTCCAGTCCCGGGGTCTCGCTGTGCCGGCCCTTCACGTGATCCCTCCACCCGCCCCCGACCTCGACCAGCGCGTGTTCGAGCGACGCAACGCGGCGCGGGCTTGGCTCGGCCTCGCTGAGGACACGCCGCTCTTCGTCTATCCGGGCGACCTGGAGGTGAGCCGGGGCGCTCGTTTCACGCTCGACCTGTCCCGTGAGCGCTCACTGTCGGCCGCCACTTTCCTGGTCGCCTACCGCCGGAAGACGGCACATGCGGAGCAGGCGCGGGAGCGACTCGAGGCCGCGGCGCCGCCCGGTCGTGTCTTGTTCCGGGCCGAGCTCGACGACATGCAGGCGGTGCTCGCAGCCGCCACCGCCGTCGTCTTCCCGGTCGACGACCTCTACGGCAAGGTGGATCTCCCCATCGTGCTGCTCGAGGCGCTGAGCCTGGGCGTCCCGGTCTTGGTGCTCGACCAAGGGCCACTTGCCGAGCTGGCCGGGGCCAGCCGGCTCCCGGCCGAGCCGAGCCGCTGGATCGAGCTTCTGGGCGCCCTCGTGGAAAATCCAGGCCTGCGCGCCGAGCTCGGGGCCCGCGGGCCGCTGGCCGTGCAGCGTCATTACACGGCCCCTAGCGTCGCGGCCCGCTACGGGCAGCTCTATCGTCGGCTTTTGTTGCCCGCCGCCGAGTGCTAACAGGCGCCCAGTCGCGAGAGAGCCTTCTTCGGCGCTCCCGCGCCTCGTCCGCCATGGAAAAGACCACCAGCCAGATCCGCACCGCCTTCCTCGAGTTCTTTCGCAAGCGCGAGCACGAGGTGGTGGCGAGCGCGCCGCTCGTTCCACAGAACGATCCGACCTTGATGTTCAACAACGCTGGCATGGTCCAGTTCAAGGACGTCTTCACGGGCAAGGAGTCGCGGGGCTATCGGCGTGCAGCATCGAGCCAGAAGTGCATTCGCATCAGCGGCAAGCACAACGACCTGGAAGAAGTCGGGCCTTCGCCCCGGCACCAGACGTTCTTCGAGATGCTCGGCAATTTCAGCTTTGGCGACTACTTCAAGGAAGAGGCCATTCTCTACGCCTGGGAGTTTTTGAAGGAGCTCGACCTGCCCCGTGAGCGGCTCCTGATCACCTACTTTCAGGGTGAGGAGGGCATCGCCGCCGATACCGACGCGCGCGATCTCTGGGGCAAGATTGCTGGCTTCGGACCCGAGCGCATCCGGGCGCTCGGCATGGCCGACAACTTCTGGTCGATGGGCGACACCGGCCCTTGTGGCCCCTGTAGCGAGATCTACTTCTACAACGGGCCCGACCCGGATCCCGCTCGTTTCGGCAGCGAACAGACGCCCGAGGGCTACGGCTGGATGGAGATCTGGAACCTGGTCTTCATGCAGTTCGAACGCTCGAGCGAAGGCGGAAGCATCGTCACCCGGGCGCTGCCCAAGCCGAGCATCGATACCGGCGCGGGGCTGGAGCGCCTGGCCAGCGTCGTACAAGGCAAAACGACCAACTACGGTGTGGACCTGCTCTCGGGCCTGGTGCTCGAAGCTGCCGAGCTCGCGAAGAAGCCGTACGGCGGAACCATGTCGCCCGACGACGTGAGCATGCGCGTCATCGCCGATCACGCCCGCACCACGGCCTTCTTGATCGCGGAGGGCATCATGCCCGACCGCACCGGACGACCGTACGTCTTGCGGCGGGTGATGCGACGGGCCATTCGCCACGGGCATCGCCTCGGCATCGCCGAGCCTTTCTTGCACAAGGTGGCGGCGCGTGTCGTTGACGCGATGGGCGAGCAGTACCCGGAGCTGCGCGAGCGCGCCGAGCTCATCCGCAGCGTTGCGGAAGCGGAGGAAGTGCGTTTTCGGCAGACGATCGAGCGTGGGCTGTCCTTGCTCGACGAACGCTTCGACAAACTGGCCGAGGGCGGCTCACTGGTGCTGGATGGCGGGGATGCGTTCCGCCTCTACGATACCTACGGCTTTCCGCTCGATCTGACCGAGGTCATCTGCAAGGAGCGGGGCCTGTCCGTGGACACGGCTGGTTACGAGCAGGCACTCGAGGAGGCCCGCAAGAAGAGCGAGTTTCGCGGCGTCGACCAGGCCGTCGAGGACGTGTACCGGGCGGCGCTGCAGACCGTCCCGGGCGGCAGTGTGACGTTCGTCGGCTATGACACGGACACGGCGACTTCGACCGTGCTCGGGATCGTACAGGGTGGCCAGTTGGTCCAAGAGGCAAGCGCTGGCGCCGAGGTCGAGGTCATCAGCGCGGTCACGCCTTTCTATGGTGAGTCCGGCGGCCAGGTTGGCGACCACGGCGCGATTTCGGGCGAGGGCGTGCGGGTGGAGGTGACGGATACCCAGAAGCCGGTATCGGGGCTCTTCGTGCACCGCGGCCACGTCGGTGAGGGCACGCTGCGCGTCGGCGCTTCGATTCGCTTGGAGGTCGACCATGCTCGTCGTGAGCGAACGCGGCGCAACCATTCGGCCACGCACCTCTTGCACTGGGCGCTGCGGAAGGTGCTCGGGGCACACGCAGCGCAGAAGGGCTCGCTGGTCGGCCCCGAGCGTTTGCGCTTCGATTTCACCCACAACGCGCCACTGACGTCCACGGAGGTTGCCGAGATCGAGCGCTTGGTCAACGAGCAGACTCTGGCCAATCACCCGATTCGCACCGAGGTGCTCAGCATGGAGCAAGCCAAGAAGCGTGGCGCCATGATGATCTTCGAGGAGAAGTACGGGGACACGGTGCGCATGCTCACCATGGGGCCGTCGACCGAGCTCTGTGGCGGGACCCATGCACGGGCCACCGGTGACATTGGCCTGTTCAAGATCACCTCCGAGCAAGGCGTGGCCGCGGGCGTGCGCCGCATCCTGGCCACGACGGGGGAGGGCAGCCTCGAGTACTTGCACGGCATCGAGACCACGCTCGGTCGGGCCGCCCAAGTGCTCAAGAGCACGCCGGACCACCTGGTCGAGCGCTTGGAGAAGACCCTAGAACGCCAGAAGGCACTCGAGCGTGAGATTGAAGCGCTCCAGAAGAAGCTGCTCACCGGCGGTGGCGGGGTGGACGCCCTGCTGTCCTCGGCACGCGACGTGGCAGGTGTGCGCGTCCTGGGCGTGAAGAGCGAGGTGAGCGACCGCGCTGCGCTGCGCGAGCTGGCCGAACAGCTGCGTGATCGGCTGGGCGAGGCGATCGTCCTCGTGGGTGCAGTCGACGGTGACAAGGCGGCTCTGGTCGTGACCGTGAGCAAGACCTTGACCGCTCGTTTCCGCGCCGGTGATCTGATCAAGCGGGCTGCCGAACAGGTCGGTGGCACGGGGGGCGGACGCCCCGACATGGCGCAGGCCGGTGGCACCAACCCGGCCGGCTTGGACGCGGCGGTCGAGTCGATCTACGCGGCGGTTGGGCAGGGAAGCTGAGGGCCTGTACGCTAGCCGCGTGCCGGAAAGGGTCGTGCAGGAGGTCCTCGTCCCAGGTGGGGCGGCGCTGCCCGAAGGCGAGACGCGCGTTTTCGAGCTGAACCTGGGCGGCCGGCCGCGCGAAGCCTTCCTGCTCAAGTATCGGGGTGAGCACCACTGCTACCTCAACGAATGCCCGCACTGGGCCATCGAGCTCGATCTGGGCGACGGGCATTTCTTCGATCCAGAGCTCGATCGCATCTACTGCAAGAATCACGGGGCGCTCTTCTTTCCGGCGACGGGCGAGTGTGAGACCGGCCCATGTCTGGGTAGGAGTCTGGTTCGCTTGCACGTCCGCTCGCGGGACGAGGACGTGCTCGTGGAGGTCCCGTGATCAGCCGTGAGCTCGTGGCCCGAGTGCTGTGGCGTCAGGCATTGATGACGCTTTTGGCAGGGGCGGCCGTTGCCGCCGTGCCGCGCTTCTTGCTGCTCATGACCGGAGAGAGCGGGCGCGACGCTGGTATCGCGATGATGGTGGCCGTCTTGGTCGGCGGCAGCCTGAGCGCGCTCCAGGTCGTGGGCGTCGTGCGTTCGCGCCGCCACCTCTTGCGACAACTCGAGGGCCGGGAAGGCCCGATGGATCAGATCCAGCTGCCGAAGCTGAACGACGATCCGTGGCTCATCGTGAACATTTGGATCGTCCTGACCACGCTGGCGCTGCTGCTCTCGGTGACGCTGCTCCGTCCGGCCAGTATTCCGCCGTCCTCCACCCCGACCTTGGGCCTGTTCGGCATCATCATCGTCGCCGGCCTCAGCCTGCCCCTCTTGGTGCTGGTTCGCGCGCAGTTCGTGCGCCTGATGGAGCGCGTTCCACCCGATGTCATGGCCGACATCATCGATGCTCAGGTTCGTTCTGGGCGTTTGCGCGGCCGCACCTCGCGTCGTTTGATCTCCGCGATCCTCACCCCGGTCGCGTTTCTCGCCATTGGCTCGGCGCTCATCGCCGGCGCGCACGTGCGCGGAAGCGGGATGGCGGCGACCCTGGAGACGTCCGTGTCTGCGGCGCGGCTCTCGTTCGACGAGGCGGGAGAGCCGTCCGATCTGGCCCTCGCTGCTCTGGCGCGCCATGGCTTTCGCGTCTGGCCCCTGGCCGAGCAGGCTCCGTACCGGGTGACGTCCCATCAAGGGTCCTTGACGGTGGTCGTTCCCCTGGCGGTCGGTGGCTTTCAACTCGAGTACTTTCAGAGCACGGAGTGGCCCCTGGATTTGACCACGATCGTGCTGCTCGTCCTCGCGGTGACGCTGGCTGGCGCGGTGGGCATCTCGCTCGGCAGGCTTCTGTCTCGGGACCTGCGCATGGCCAATCGGGGCGTCCTGACGCTCGGCACCGATGCCGCCCTGGAGGGCACACGGGTCATGAAACCGGCACGCTTCCGGGTCGTGATCGAGCTCGGTGAGGCGATTGAGCTCCTTTCCAACCGGTTCCGTCTCTTCGCGCAAGCACAGGAGCGATCCATCGACGCGCGGGCATCCGCCACGCGTGCTCGCGGTCGATTTTTCGCCAGCGTGAGCCACGACCTGAAGTCTCCGCTCAACGCCATTCTCGGGTTCGCCGAGCTCTGCCAGCGGGAGCCGGACCTCAATGCTCACCAGCACGAGAGTCTGGATCTGATCGTGAAACGCGGGCGCGAGCTGCTCGCGCTCATCGAGACCATTCTGGACGCCGCACGGGTGGAAGCTGGACAACTGCGGCTCGCGGTCGGCGAAGTCGAGCCGCTCGACCTGCTCGAAGCGGCCGTAAAAAAGGCTCGAGAGCTGGCGTCCGCGGAAGAGACGATGGTGACCATGGAGGTGCCGCCGGACGCGCCCCGCCTGGTCGTCGACGAGCTGCGCCTGTCACAGGCCCTGGCCACCTTGGTCGGGCACGCCCTGCGCACGGCGGAGCGGGGGAATCTGCGCATCTTGGTGGAAGCGGAGCCGAAGAGTGCCGGCGCGAGTCTCAAACGTCGCAAGCTGACCATCCACATCGAGGTGCCGAGCACCAACTTCAGCGCCCAGGAGCTCGAGGCCATGCTGAGCCCGGAGCGGCATCCAGGTCAGCACCGGGGCGTGGCGCTCGCCCTGCGCCTCGCGCGCTCGATCATCGAGCTGCACGGCGGTGTGCTTCGCGTCGCGGGGCGCACGGTCAGCGAACCTGCGTTTGCCGTCGAGCTCAGGGGTCGTGCGGGGCGCTAGGCCGGCTCATTTCCCAGGGCCGCACGTGATTTCGACGCGCACCGCCGTCCCGGCCGGAGCGAGGGGAACCAGGAGGCGGCCGTCCGCTGCCGGAGCCAAGGGTCGACCGTCCACCTGCGCGCTAGCAATGGGGCCCGATCCGGTCACCTGGATGTCGTAGCGCGCGCCACGAAACTCCCGATTCACGGTGAAGCCCGACCAGTCACTCGGGATGGCGGGCTGAATGACCAGCGCGTCGTAGTCGGCTCGGACGCCGAGTATGTACTGGGAGAGCGCGACGAAGGCCCAGGTGGCGGTACCAGTCAGCCACGAGTTTCGCCCGCGACCGAAGTGCACCTTGTGGTCGATGCCGGTGATGAACTGCGCGTACACGTACGGCTCCATCGAATACACGTCCGCGGTGTCGTTTTTCGCAGCCGGCAAGAACGAACGGTAGAGCTTGTAAGCCAAGTCGGCGCGGCCGAGCATCACTTCGGCGATCACCGGC
>Ga0247744_1000103_pt1 | contig 18567 bp, 15 predicted proteins | sample UWRJS154409C5_FD_180946 | JGI IMG/M metagenome (GOLD analysis project Ga0247744, IMG submission 180946) | Soil microbial communities from Arlington Agricultural Research Station in Wisconsin, United States - UWRJ-S154-409C-5 | ecosystem: Environmental > Terrestrial > Soil > Agricultural land... | reverse complement strand
TGCCCATCGGCTACACGCCGTATGCTGCTGCCACCGCCACGACACCCGAGGTGCTACCCGCACGCGTGGGCATCGGCGGCATCGAGGGCAATGCCAACATCCGCGCGACGTACATCGTCTCGCCGCTCGAGGGCCTGCAGTTCTACGTCGAGCCGTTCCTGTTCCTCACGCGACACAAGCTCAACAACACCGACGATCCGACGGGCGAGCTAGCCAACCGCGCAGCGTACGGAACGCAGATCGGCACGCGCTACGATTTCTGAGGCTTGCTCTTCTTCGGGCGGGCTGGGTCACCAGATCGTGCAATCCGTGCTGGCGCTCCAGTACCCGCCCTCCTCATCATCCTGATAACTGCAGATCGGAGGATCACCCACTTCGCACTCGTCGCGTGGGGTCGTGCAGTAGAAGGCCTGTGACACGTGACAGCCGCTGGCGTCGAGCTCGCATGTTTCGCCTGCGCCACAGTCGTCGTCGCTGAGGCCGCAGTGATCTTGCAGGCAGCGTCCACAGCCGCAGCGGTAGCCGCCCGCACAATCGGTCTCTTCGAGGCAGGTGCCGTACGAGCATTGCGTCCACACCGGGAAGATGCATTTCCCGTCCGCGCCGGCCGAACAATCGGCGTCGCTCGTGCAGGGCACGTCCCCCGCATAGACGCACTTGCCGTCCAGCTTCTCGCAGACGCCCGTCGGATAGCAGACGGTATTTTCCTCGGGCCCGAGCGGCAAATTGCAGGTCCCTTCGGGCTTCGTCGTGCAGTCCGCGTCGATGGAACAGGTCTCGGCCGGCGACGGATCCGGATAAAGGCAATACGCGTCCCCCGTGTACCCTTGGCACGCGCCCCCCGGCTCCTCGCTGCACTCCGCCGACGTGACGCAGTAGTCCATCACTGCCACGTCGTAGACCCGATTGGTCACGGCATTGAAGTCAGCGGTCGCGGTGTAACCGATCAGCGGTATCACGCTGTACTCTGGGCCAAGGCGCTCGCTGTTCGATCCGGTGTGCGGCTCCTGACACGTGTCGACGGTCCAAATGTCGTGCGGCCCTGGTATGGGCGCGGTCGCTGCCCGCCACTCCTCTTCCGATAGCAACGCACCACCGCCCTCGGCCGTCGTGCCCCCGCTCTCGCTGACGTTCGCGCCGCCGCTGCCGACGTTTGCGCCACCGCTGCCGACCGAGTCCGTACCGCCCGTCGCGGTCGCCGTGCCGCCACTCGCCGAGCTCGCTCCGCCACTCCCCTCGGTAGGCCCCATCGCATTCCCTCCGCACGCGGCGAAGAGGCCCAACGTGGTCGCCACCACCCCAACCCAGCGGAGCGCCGCCCCGCGCTTCGATGTCCACTCACTCGGCATGGCTACCTGATACCTGCAGACCAGCGTCGTCCACCGCGGCTGCGCGGTCATTTGAGGATGCAGTCCCCGCTGGCGCTCCAATACCCGCCGTCACCGTAGGGCCGATAGTCGCAGATCGGATCACCGACCTCACACTCGTCCTCTGGGGTCGTGCAATAGAAGCCCCGGGACGTGTGACAGCTGGTGGGGCTGAGCTCGCACGTTTCGCCGTCGCCACAGTCGTCGTTCGCGTCGCATTCAGCCAGTATGCAGTCTCCACAAGCGCAGCGCGTGCCTTCGTCGCAATCGCCATCGTCGAAGCAACTGTTGTAGTCGCATCGAGTGTCGACCGGGAAAACGCAGCGCCCGTCGGCGGCCTCGCCGCAGTCGGCGTCGTCCATGCACGGCGTATCGCCTGCATAAGTGCACTTTCCGGTCGGCTCCGCACAGACTCCCGTCGGATAGCAAACCATGTAGGAGTAGGGCCCGACCGGCAATACGCAGCTGCCTTCCGCCCTGCGCGTGCATTCCTCGTCGACCCAGCACAGATCAGGCGGGAGCGGCTCGGAGTACTCGCAGTAGGCGTCCCGGATGAACCCCTCGCAGACGCCACCTGGCTCGTCGTTGCAGTCCGCCGGCGTCGTGCAGTAGTCCATCAGCACCGCGAAGTAGACCGCGTTCGTCTCGGGATCGAAGTCGGGCGCCGTCATCCCAACGCTCGGGATCACACTGTACTGCTCCCCCACGCGCACGCTGTCCGATCCGACGTGCGGTGGGTCGCAGCTGTCGTAGGTCCAGATCTCGTGTGGCCCCGATACGGGCGCGGTCGCCTCCCGCCACTCCTCGTCCGTTAGCGGAGCATCACCGCCCCCGGCCGTGGTGCCGCCGCTCTCGCCGATCGGATCGGTTCCGCCGCTCCCGACTGGCACCGTGCCGCCACTGCCGGACGTCTCGGCGCCGCCGCTCGCTCCGCCGCTTCCGATGGGGTCAGTCGCCTTCCCGCCGCAGGCGGCGAACAGGCCGAGCCCCAATGATAGCAACCCAAGCCAGCTCCAACCGGCTCGTCGTACTGTGTCTTCACCCCAGCTCATCCCGTCCCCTCCCCCATCCCTACGTCCGACGCCGGACGGCCGCCATGTCCTACTCGCAAAGAAACTTCGTCCTCGGGGCTCGTGGAGTGAAAGCCTGCTCGGCTACACCGAGGCGCGTTGAAGGCGCAGATCATCGAGCCACTCTTCGTCGGCCACAGTCAGCGTCACGGACGACTCCCCCGCAAGCGACGAGCACCGGCACCAGGAGCGCTGCGCACAAGGGCGACAGGTGGGACGACTTCACTCGACCAAAGTAAGCCCAACGATCGGTGCTCGAACATTGGGTAACGGACTGCTCGAAGGCGGTCACTCGTGTGCCTCCTCCACCTCGAGCGGGCGGCCGGAAACCTCCCCGTGACGAACGGGTGGCCGGGAATTTCCCAACCCCTGCGCAGACGGGCAGCCCTTCCACAGGGGCTCTTACCCCTCCCCGGCTTTCGTGTTAGCCCCCGCGCATGTCTGAGATCCTCGGAGTCAAAGCGATTGAAATTCTCGATTCGCGTGGGAACCCCACCGTCGAAGTCGAAGTCATCACGGAAGCTGGCATCGGCCGCGCGGCGGTCCCCAGCGGCGCATCGACCGGCGCACACGAAGCCGTCGAGCTGCGCGATGACGACAAGAAGCGTTACCTCGGCAAGGGCGTGCTCAAGGCCGTCGAGAACGTCAACGAGAAGCTCGGCCCAGCCATTCTCGGTCTCGACGCCCTCGACCAGCCCCAGGTCGACGCTCGCCTGATCGAGCTCGACGGCACCCCGAACAAGGGCAAGCTCGGCGCCAACGCCATCCTCGGCGTGTCGATGGCCGTGGCCCGCGCCGCCTCCGAGGTCGTCGGCCTCCCCCTCTGGCGCTACCTCGGTGGCATCCAGGCCCGCGTCCTGCCCACCCCCCTGATGAACGTCATCAACGGCGGCAAGCACGCCGACAGCGGCATGGAAATCCAGGAGTTCATGCTCGTGCCGCACGGCTTCGACAAGTTCTCCGAGGCTCTGCGCGCCGGCGCCGAGATCTTCCACAACCTGAAGAAGATCCTGGCCAAGGACGGCTACACCACCGCCGTCGGCGACGAAGGTGGCTTCGCTCCCAAGCTCGCCAAGAACGAGGACGCCCTCGGCAAGATCCTCCAGGCCATCGAGGCCGCTGGCTACAAGCCCGGCACGCAGGTCAGTATCGCGCTCGACGCCGCCATCACCGAGTACCACAAGGACGGCAAGTACACGTTCGACGGCAAGCAGCTGACGAACAAGGAGCTCGTCGACGTGTGGGCCGAGTGGGTCTCCAAGTACCCCATCGTCTCGATCGAAGACGGCCTCGACGAGGACGACTGGGACGGCTGGAAGCTCCTCACCGACAAGCTCGGCGACAAGGTCCAGCTGGTCGGCGACGACCTCTTCGTCACCAACATCGAGCGCCTCACGCGCGGCATCGAGTCCGGCACCGCCAACTCGATCCTCATCAAGCTGAACCAGATCGGCTCGGTCACCGAGACGCTCGACGCCATCCGCCTGGCCCACAAGAACGGCTACACCGCCATCAGCTCGCACCGCTCCGGCGAAACCGCCGACACCTTCATCGCCGACCTCGCCGTCGCGACGAACTGCGGCCAAATCAAGACCGGTTCGCTGTCCCGCACGGACCGCATCGCCAAGTACAACCAGCTCCTCCGCATCGGCGAGCAGCTCGAGGATAAGCAGGTGTACGCCGGCACGAAGGCGTTCAATCAGAAACGCTGAACGACTGGGCGCAGCTGGATAAAGGCTGCATCAGGCGAAACGAGAGCCCCGGCGACCGAGAGGTCGGCGGGGTTTTTGCTTTGCGGCGGGCGACGAACTGGTTCGTGTACGAACTCGTCTTCGAGGGGTGGGGCCGGCCTGCCGGGTTGGGTGCGCCGGGACTCGCCTCGGTGATGCGTCGTCCCGGGTGGCAGATATCTCCGCGGCGAGCCCAAAAGGCATGCGTACAGGACGTGGGGCCCTCCCCCAGTGCGCTTGCCCTGCGGGAGAGTAGGTGAGTGGTCTAGCGCGACGCGCGCCGCCGCCCGTTTGCACACGAGCCCGGCCGAGCAGGATTCAGGAATCCGGCCGGGGGAGAGCACCATCGGCTCCCGAAACCTACTAGGCTGAGCTCGCCGGTGATCGCCGCCGAAGAAACGAGGGACGCGGGGGAGTGACTCCAGAGGAACAGTTCTGCCGAACGATGGATGACCTGCGCAGCTGCGTCGTTAGTCGGGACAGGTATCACATCGCTCGTGGCGCGGGGCTAGTCCGCAAGTTGCTCTTCGACGGCGCGAACACGCTAACTCATCAGGTGAATCGCAAGCATCGCTTGAAGATCCACTTCAGCGCCAAGGGCGGCGTCGGACGCTGGCCCGAAGATCTGCCGAAGCCAACCTTTCACATCTCCTTCATTTCCGGACGTGACTGGCCCTGGGGACCTCCGCAGCTGCTGTCCATGGACCAGTTTTTGGGCCTTCGCATCTGCTCACTCCAGCAGATGCAATTTTCAGTGCGCGATATGCTCGACTACGCGGCCTACGTCCTCGGCGGAGTCCACGCCGGAACGCCTAAAGACCTCACGCAAGAGAAACTTGCGGAACTCAATCGTTCCGTCAGAATCGGACAGCATCCAGCCATCTACGATTTCGTTGCAACGGCAGGTGACATCACGCATGAGGGACTTTCTCCGCTCTACCTAGCAGTGATGCGCGATGCCGGCCGTTGTCCTTGTGAAAGCGGTCTTCCTTTTGGTGATTGCCATGGTCGCGTCTGAGCGGCAGCCGGCTGCGCCAGCCAGTCAATGCCGCACAGGTTCTCGCGCTGACTCGTGTCATGATCACAATCAGACGTGCTGTCGGGGAAGATGATGGGCGACGTGACCAACCGCAAGAAGGGCGACGTCCTTGAGGACGTCGTCGCGTGGGTGCACCAGCTCGGTGCGACCTCTGTGGAGGTTCGCACCAAGATCAGTGCGCTCGACGCCGACTACCGACGGGAGATCGACGTCCTCGTATTGCAGGACGTCGGTGGCTACCCCGTGCGCCTTGCTGTCGAGTGCAAGAACGAGAAGGGTCGAATCGGCATCGGTCGCATTGATGAGTTCATCGGGAAACTCGACGATATCGGCGTCCCACCACTCCACGGCATCTTCGTAACGCCAATCGGCTACACCGCGGAGGCGGTCGCCAGGGCACGCAAGAAAGGGATCACTCTGCTGACGCTTGAAGGACTGGACTCCCGTCGCCTTGCAACCGCGTTCAATGCCGCCTTGTTGCACGTGATTCACTACGTGCTGTTTGTGGAGCTATCCGGCTCTCCGTATGTGCCGGCATGGGCAAGAGGTGACTCTTTTTCGGAGGAACTGCCTGACATCGACGAGATCACTGTACTCCATCACTTGTGGTCCGAGTGGGTAACCACCAAGAAGCGCGTACCGCTGGGTCGAAGGAGCCGGGCTTTTCACAAGGCAGGTGCCACGGGCAGCGTGATAGCGTCACTTCGCGTCACCGCATACGTTGGCCAGATTTCGGGTTCGGCGAAGCACGTCGCCCTATCGAACGCCCTGTCGAGAAAGCTCGAGCGCGGAAGGCTTGCGGCAGAGTTTCAGATGCCGGGGAGCCTGGACCTTGTTGAGGTTGCAACCGACGAGGAGCTTGCTGCATTGACCCAAGCAACTGACGACGTCCTTCACATTGTGCGTCACCGGGTACGAGTCCCGCGGATTGTGGCTGCAAACCTCTTCTGGCCACCAACCCAGGAGGCCATGCAAAAGGTCATCGACATGCGCACACGCGGGGAGCGAGTGACGTTCGATGCGGTGGAAGGTCAAGACCTGTCTCGCGCATGGGCTCCAAAGTGACGCGCGGCGTAGCTCTGGATCACGGCGTCGCCTTGCGGGCCCCTCGCCCACGCACAATGCCTGCAAGCACGGGGCAAGACGAACCCCGCCAGCGCGAGTGCAGCGAGCACTGCCGGGCCTTGAGGGGAGCCCTGGTGAAGGGGCAGCCCCCAAAGGCAAGCGCCCGACGAAGGACACCCTCACCTGCAACTGAGCGCAAAACGGAGGTGAACGCATTGGCTGCTGCTCCCCATGCGACACACAACAAACACGGGCCGTCTGGCGCAGCGACTCCGACGTCCGATATTGGTTGACACGAATCCACCTTCATTGGCTAGGTAACTTCGGCGCCGTCAGGCGGATGGCAAGCAGATGGATTGGTTTCTTGAGGTCATCATTCCAATGGGCCCGCTCCTTGGGATCAGCAGACTCGTTGGGAAAGGCCGGGCACGCGCGTTTGAAATGTGGATTCTAGGCCTCGGACGAGCGACCCTAAGAGCAACTGCCGAACTGCTCCTAGCCACCCTGGCCTTGCTTGTAACGTTCCTCCCCTACCAGACAATGACCCTCCTCCATGAAGGGCTGGGTGGAGACTCCCCAAGCGGCGCGCGCGCCGTCCTTCTTCAATTCCTCTGGATTGGATACGGATCCATGTGGTCCGCATATCTCGCTCATCGATTTCTCAAAGGAATCGTGCGCTCATGGCTGACCAGGAGAACATCCGCACCTCCGTGGCCCATCGACCACGGGCAACGCCCATTCGTATGGCAGCCGTACTTCAGTGCGATCCTATTGTTCGATATATCACTGTCTATACCATTCTATGCGCTCGCTACTTTCGGCGCGCTTTTGGGATACCTTTGTCTGGTCCCGTTCATTCTCGCCGAAGGCATTCGCGCACGAATCGCTCCGGATTCCACTTCCAGCTATTTCGATCTGATCGCGTACGTCCTTTCGGCAATCGCCTTCGGCGCTAAGGTTGCGACATGACTCCTCGGCGCGCTCTCGTCTGACCTGACTCGGTTCGGATTCGAAGTGCACCGGGGCGCTGACAAGGAACGACACATCCGTGGCAACACACTTTCGCCAGACTTACCGCGCTCTTTCTCGCCGACTGCAGGCAGAGGCCAAAGCTATTGGAGTCTTCGACCACCCCACTGCAAAGGGCGACGGACGCGAAGACCTGTTGCGGCGATTTCTGACCGAGCGTGTGGGGACGACTTTTGGTGTAGCGAAGGCGGAGGTAGTCGACAGCCTTGGAAACACCTCTGGTGAACTGGACGCTGTCATCTTCGATCAAAGCGTCGCGTCGTGTCTAGGCGTGCTCGGCGAGCGTCGCATTGTGCGCGTGGAGTCCGTTGTCGCCACGATCGAAATCAAGTCCAACTTTTCCCCTGCAACCTGGGTCAACGAGTATGCCCGCATCTCCAACGGAATCGGCCGACTGAAGAGGTTCTTCCGACCAACACCTCTCCTGAGTCTGGCGCACGCCTTCATGGACCAAACAGTGTGGAGAGCATCAGAACTGGCACTGTCTGAGGGAATCAGTGCCCTCGATGATCACAAAGATGTCCCGGCGATTGTTTCGGCCTATTTCGGATTCGATGGCCCCTCAGAGGACAGTGTACAGCAGTTCATTGAGACGCCATTGATTGACGCCGTCTGCGTGCTCGGGAAGTACACGTTTGCAAAGCAACGGGTTGGCTTCGAAAAGCAGGCCAATGGCACGGCTGCAGCGCGGGGATATGCTTGGGGGCGCGGCGATGACGCTCTCGGCGCGTTCCTGCAAGTACTCGAAGGCGCGCTTGCCAACGCGCTCGACGCACGCGCCCTCGTGACACCACGCCAACGCTACTTCGTGCCCCCGGGTGATTGACGACCTGTCTCTCTCCCTTCCACTGACCCCAACTCGTCCCGACGCCACACTTTCATTGCCTTCGCACGACTGCTAACGCGCGCGCGGCGGGTGTACATGAAGGGATTTGGTATTGGCCAAGCTTGGACCGAAGACTACGGAACTTCTGAGCAAGTACGGGCTATCCGGCGGGGAGACGGCCGGTCGCCAGAGCAGAAGGATGACGCCGAAGAGGCGGAGAGCGTCTACTTCCGGATTGCCAAGGATGCCTACCTTCGCCTGAAGGCGAAGTACGAACCCGACGAGTAGCTAGCGGAGACCCTCCCGCACCCGGCGAACCGCTTCCTCCGGGCGGCGCTCCACCAGCGACGCGAGCAGACGCAGCACGCAGTACCCAACGGCGGCGAGCTTCCCGTCGCGCCGAGGCGCTGGGGTTTTAGGCATCCTTGCGGCCGGGCTACCCTGAAGTGAAAGAGATCTGATGGGAGCCGACCTCGACCACGAAGCGTGGACCGCCGCCTACGAGGCGTTTCTGGCGGAACCGGGGCATTGGGCTCATCTCGTCGACTGGGCGCGTGATTGGAAGTGTTTGCCCGTCTACACGGATTGGACTCATGCGCTCGGTGTGACGAAAGTGGGAACGGTGGTTGCCTACGAAGTCGAGCCGTGGCCCGTTCCGATCGAGATGAACACATTGCTGCCCGTCACGCCGTGTGTCGTGGAGCATCCGCGTCTCATCAACCTCGCCCTCCACCAGGGCGCCCGACTCTACCCGTGGCTACGGACGTTCCTTCCCAGGAGACCGACCGACGCGCAAGTGTGCTCCATGTGCCAAGGAACCGGGCACCTGCCGGCGGGGCTCGTTTGCTACTGCGGCGGCGCAGGCTGGGTCCCCGCGAGTGACACATGGGTGAACCAGGAACGCTTGAAGGCAAACCGAGAATGACGCCCTGAGCCCGCGGGGACTCTCGCCCGCGCGCAGCGACCGAGAGGCAACCTCGGGGACGATTGCGTCATCGCGCAATTCAACCGACACTCGGAGCGTTGAAGAACTCGCTCTGGGCCAATCCTGGTGCCGTCCTACTCGCTTGCTGGACGGGCTGCGTTCTGGCCGCATGCGCGGCTTCTAGCCAGAGTTCCCCGGCGACGACGCACGCGACCGACGCCAAACATGACCAGCATTGGGCGGAAGCAGACGCAGTCTGGACCAAGTACATCCAGCATCTGAAGAATGCGGAAGGCAGTTTGGCCGCTGAGCTGGCTGCCGAACCAGGACTGCATCCGTTCGGGAGGTATCGGGTCGCCGCTCTCTTCGTCGACCGCGATCCGCTCTTGCGAATGAGGCCGGAGGACGTGCTCCTGGTGCTAGCGCTGCGGGCGCTCGCGCCCGCGTCCGAACTGGAGGCAATGAACGCTCGCGACGTCTTCGTAGTGTTGGCAAACGCCGGCGTTCTGAGCGCTGAGTTCGATCCGAACGCGCGCATCGGTCACCAAGATGGCGAGAAGCTCTACTTCCGTTCCGGTGATAGCTGGCTCTCCTCCGCAAGTCTGCTCATGACTGAGGACGGCCCGCGCGTTCACAGCGCCAACGTTCAATCCGAGGATCGTTGGCTCATTCGACGTCGGTTGGGTCTGCGCGTGAAGGACGTCCCCACCGTTCCCCCCGAGGACCTGTTGAACGAGGCCGCGCGTCTCTTGAAACGCTCCCCGGACCCGGCGTGGTGGAAGGCGCTTCAGCCGATCCCGGAGATGGTTCGCCAGGAGGCCCGCGAGAAGCTCGCAAAGCTGGATGCTCCGCCACCGGCGAAGAAGGCCCCCCGCGAGGTCCCTGCATCGACATCCAAGGAGCCGACGGAACGGCCCAAACCCCGGCTGGAGCCGAGCGTTATTCAGGCGGAAATCCGGGCTCATTTCGATCCGATTCACGTCTGCTACGAAGACGGCCTTGCCCGGCGTCCCGACCTCGATGGCAAGGTGATCGTTCGCTTCGTCATCGAGCGCGATGGGCGCGTGCCCGTTGCACAGCGCTCATCCGACTTCCCCTTCGATGACGTGGCGGACTGCATCGCCGTCCAGTTTCTCACAATGCAGTTCCCGGAGCCCGATGGTGGCATCGTGGCGATCACCTACCCGATCAGATTCAGTCCTGGTTGAGGTGTGTTGCGGTGCCACGCATCGCCCTCCGCTCCTCAGTACCGGCTCTGCTAAATCCGAGGGCCCGAAGGCATTCTGATCGGGCTCGCGGAGCAGCTCGGGCTGCAGGACTCACGAGAGAATCCTTTGGAGCGTGAGGGGTGAGTCAGGCGGCAAGCAGCCGGTGCCAAAGCCGGTAGGATGTCAGGACATAATTCACTCTGCAGCTCACATTGGAGAGCACACCTTGACGGCCAGAGCGAAGTCCTGAAAGCTCATGACACGATGAGTCACTTCGCTTCGAAATGGATATTGCCTCTGGCCGTGTGCGCTGCGCCTATGGGCTGCTCCTCTACAGCCGACGAGCAGGACTCGCCGATGCAAGGGAGCGGCGGCGCAGCGCCTGCTGGCGGAACGAGCAGCGGCGGCTCGGACGGAAGCGGGTCCACTGCGACCGGTGGCGGCAGTGGTGGTCAGGCCCCGCTTCCGGAGCGCACCTTGCAGATCGTCTTCGACTACCGTTTCGACGATGCCGGGTTCTTCGATCCACCTGAACGCCGGGAGGCACTGGAAGACGCCGCGCAGATCTGGACGGCCCGCCTCACGGATGACTTCCCGGCTCGCCCAGCCGACGACATGCTGCTTACCGTCGACCCGGAGGATCCCTACAGCGAGGAACCGCTCTACGTGACGCTCGAGGAGGAGGTAGACGACCTGATCATCTTTACTGCTTGTTCGGAGGACCTGACCAGCCAGGGCCTTACCAGCATCATGAGTGGTTCTACCTTCTTTATGGTGGATGAAAACGGGGAGATCATCCTCACCCCTGATGACGAGCGCTTCGCTGCTTCGGACTACCAGCCGTGGGTCTCCAGCATCAGCTTCCACTGCTCGGAGAATTGGTCCTTCGACAACTCTCCAGAGACCGATGATCCCCCGGCGGGCACGGTCGATTTTCTCTCTGTAGCGGCCCATGAGATCGGCCATGCCTTGGGGTGCGCTGCCAGTGTGCCCGCCTTTGCCGCACTCATCGAGGACGGCAACTTCGTGGGCCCCGCAGCCACCGCTGCCGCCGGCGGCCCCATCGCCATCGACGACGGGCACTTTGCCGAACCGGGCTACTTGATGAGTCCGCTCAGCGCCACCAGGTTCCCATCGGAGACCGAGTTCGGCATCCTAACCGACCTCGGATACGAAGTCGTGCCCGCGAACTAGCCGGGCGACGCTCTCGAGGCGACGGCTCGCTCACCTTCTGGCGAGGTCGTGTTTACACTGCCCGCTTCGGGGAGTGGGAGCTCATGGACGCCTCCGAGCGCTTTCCTTTCGTCGGCGCCGACTTCCCCGAAGGGGAGGAGCTTCACCTCGTCGGCCACGCGCCCCAGCGCTGCTACATGGCGGACGTACCGAGTGCTAGCCTCCCCTCGTGCCGACTGCGCGTTTGCTGACCATGGCAGTCCTGCTGGTAGGCATGACGAGCCCGGCGCGCGGCGAGGATGGGTTGCCCGGCGTAGTGAAGCCCTTCGACGACGGTGATGTCGTCCCCACCAATGCGCTGATCCCGCTGGCCGGAGAAAACGGCGTTCCTTTCGGGCTCGCTGAGCTCGCGGCGCTCCAGCCACGACTCGTGGGCCCGTCCGGCACCATCCCGCTCTACGTGGTGGATTCTTTCGACGACCTGGAAGGCCACACCAAGCCCTTCCCCAGCGACGGGGGTGGCTACGGTGAGAACCTGATCTTGCTCGCTCCGCCGTCGAAGCTGGCACCGAGCTCGCGCTACGCGCTCACGATTGGAACGGGCAAGGGCCAGGCCGCCTACTTCGATGTTTCTACCGGCGCCGGGGCGGACACCAAGGCTCCAGAATGGCAGAGGGCCCCGTTTCTCGAACTCATGAGTCCCGAAGCTGACGGTCCCACCTTGCCGTCGCACATCGTGACTGCCCTCGCGGAGCCCGCCGAGCTGCCTCTGTACTTCATCGTCGACCTCGAGCCGCGAGAGCCCGTTGCACGGCCCAAGCGCATAATAGTCGCGCTACATCTGCCTTCGGCCGGCGATCGCGATTGTGGATTCGTTCGCGTTTGGGATCACCAGCACGGCGTGTATGCAGAGGACACGGACAGTGACCTTGGTCGACGCTACGTGGCCAAGCTGACGGCGGTCGACGCCGCGGGCAACCGACGGCGTGCTCCAGGGTCCGGCGTCCCCATCGTCTGGAGCGGTGGCATCGCCGTGTGCAACGTGCCCGGCGCCCTGCCAAGGGCGGGGCCAGAAGCACCCGCGCCCCAGTGGCTGGGCAACCCCACTCACGCATCGAGTGTCGATGCCGAGTTCAAACCCTCGGACGACCACGGGACCGAATCCAAGCACTCGCTGACCTTGCCTGTCGAGACCACGACCGTCGCCGTCGTCGAGCTCGATATCCGGCGCCTGAGCGCTCCCGGCACCAGCTACCGCCGCGTCGCCCTGCTCTGGCCGACGAAAGGAGCATCGCCGACTAGCGCCCCTCCTCGACCTGGCAAGAACTGCGTGGAGCCACTCATCACCAATCGGGACCGAGAGAAGCCCATGCCGTCGAAGGACGAGTCCGTGTCTGTCCGCATTGCGATCATCGACGCCCTCGGCCGCCGCCTGGGACATCCGGGCCCGCCGCTCACCGTGGGCAAGCTCCACCCGGACCGCTCTCGCATTCAGCTTTGCGCCACGGCCAGCGTTTCGAACAGCCCGTCGACTCGTGCATCCGATAGCCAGTAGGCGCAGACGCCCGAGCATCGGCCCGCGAGCCGTAGCGGCTAGTCGCCCGAAGGGCGTACAAATGCGCGAACTCGGAATCGGCCGTGTTGACACGATGATGCCAAGAAGAGCATCGTGCGTTTCGATTGCGGATAATGCCGCTAGGGGGCGCGAGGGAGGAACACGTGGCAGCTGGGTGATGAACCGAGCTGCAAGGATGAACTACGCGCCCCGAGCGGGTGGGGCACCAGGTCCCAAACGACGAGAGACCCAAGACCTTTGCGGGATGGAGAATAGGAAAATGAGAAGAGGACTATTACAGATGCTGGCGCTGGCCGTCGGCGCGACACCGTTGCTCAGCCTAGGAGGCTGCAACACCCAATCAACCAGCGGTGATTCGATCGCCGCCAAGGGCCAGAACGTCTTGATTGGTAATGGCGTACGCCAACACTATGAAATCATCGACCCTCAGGACGGCCTCTTCGTGTCCCTCTGGGAAAAGCACTATAACGTGGGCAGTGGCCAGCTGGACCTGTTTCCACAGGGCTTCAAGGCCGTGGTCCAATACTTCGATCCTTGCGACCTAACCCCACCGGACCCGGCTTGCGCGCCCCCATACCCATATCCCGACAACACCAACATGGTGACCGGCAAGGGCAAGCGCTATTGCTACGGTGGGATCTTCGACTGGGACGACATCAATCCGGACCCCCAACGACTTCACCTAGGCCTCTATGGTTGGTGGGAGGATCCTCTCATCGAGTACTACATCGGGCGCCACGGCGACTCGACCGAGAAGGCTGTATCCACCGCATTTCCCGACGCCAAGTACACCACCCCCCAGGGCGAGTACACGCTGTACGTCCAGGGCTACACCCGCGCCAACGTCATCAACCCTGAGGACGTGACGAGCCGTCCGCAGCAATTCTTGATGTTCAACGCGGGGCCCAGTGCGGGCACGCCCCCGGCTGCGCAGGGGCCGGTTGATTTGAGCGCTCACTTCGAGGCATGGCCTGCCATCGTGGATGCCTTCTGGTCGGAGGCCGGCAGCAGCACGCTGAGGACGCTTGGGTACGAATGGCATCATCTCGTCAAGGCCAACTACTGCATCGTGGGCGGCGAGCTGTACGGCAACATCAACGCCAGCGCAGAAGTGCACAACATCAGCCTCGACCCGCACCCCACCATCCCTGTCACCATCGACGGGATCTGCGACGGCGTCAGCGATGACGGAGACACCGCTGTCGATGAGGACTTTCATCCCGGCTTCTGCATCCTCCCGCCCGAGGCGGGAATCCTCCCACCCCCCGGCCCGGGCGAGCACAACTGCGGGGACGGAACGCACTACGGAACGACATCCTGCTCGGGCGGGGTCGAGACTTGCGTCTACGACAACGCCGGAGCATCCGACATTTGCGACGGGATCGACAACGATTGCGATGGCAACTTCGATGAGAACTTCTTCCCGGCAACGCGCGACTGCGGCGCGGAAGTGGGACGTTGTCAGAACACCGAAACCAAGATCTGTAACGGCAAAGCTGGTGAAGTCTGGGGAGCGTGTGAAGACGGTCCCGATCCCATCGACGAGATCCCGTGCAACTTCATCGACGACAACTGCGACGGGCGAGTCGATGAAAATTCCATCCTCCTCCCGATCCGCTGCGTCCACGACTTCGACGAAGATGGCATCGAGGATGGCCCAGCCGATGGGGTAGATGGCGAGCTCGATTCGGATCTCGACGACCACTCCGACGCGTTTGCCGAACCAGGTTTCGGGAACACCTCAGGTGAAATCATCACCCGAGGGGACCAGGACATCGCCATCTACGACGACCCCGACGCGAGCAAGGGTATACAGATACAGACTCTACCAAGCGGTGCCACCACTCCGGCCGAGATCTCGCTGTGCGGAGGCACGGTTCACCTCACCATGGGGCCCGGTGAGCTCGAATTGGTCACCTGCCCCGCGACCAGCTGCGTGTTCGCGAGCGAGGATCTCAAGATCGTCGATCGCGGCGAAGCCCACGCTGACTTCTACGCCGGCTCTTTTGTCCTCAACCATGGGGCAAAAGTCTTCGGGGCGGGTCTGTCTCCCGGCAGCGGTAGCCTCGCAGGGCAGGCTCAAATTACGAGCGGAGTGACAGTAGGCGGAGTCGTCACCGGCAACCGCGCGGGCGCGATGCCGATCGTGCAAGGCGCGACGGTTCCACCCCAAGCTTTGAGCACTCACACGATCGATGCGAGCGGCGGTATGGACGCGAATGTCGGCGACTGGACCACTACGAACATCTTCCCCGGCAACCATGGGAACGTCGTCATTGGCTACGGCACGAAGCTCGTCTTCAACGGCGCCGGGACGTACCGCTTCAAGTCGCTCCGGCTCAAGCACGACGCAAAGATTGATCTGGGCCCGGCTGGTCTGGATCCGGTCACCATCGCGCTCGAAGGCAACCTAGTGCTCGAGGACCGCGTGCAAAAGCTGGGTGAAGCCCCGCTCGACGTCTACTCCAACGGCGCCTTGGTGCAGGTGGGCTACGACACGCACGTTGCCATGGACATTCAAGCGCCGGTTGCATTCGTCGAGTTCAAAGATCGCGCTCATCTCTACGGTTGCGTAGGTGGTCGCGATGTCACCATCGGCTCGGAAGCGAAGATCTTCGGCGAAGCATCGGACCCCGGGGATCCAGACCCCCCAGGTCCTGCCGTCCTCACCGGCAAGGTGACGAAGACGAACGACTGGGGCGGCGACTATTGCATGACCATCGACGTCACGAACTCCGGAGGAACGGCCACGGCATGGAGGGCCAGGATCAACACCAACGGATCCACGATCTACAACACCTGGAATGCCACTTACAGCGGCACTTGGGGCCAAGTGACGGCTACGCCAAACAAGAGCTACAACATAGTGATCGACCCGGGCGAGACCGATACCACAATTGGGTTCTGTGCCCATCGTTGGGCTCCTGGTCAGACGGCCACGTTCGTTTCAGTCGAGGCGATCTAAGCTCACCACACGGTAAGAAGCCCTGCCCGCGCTCACCTCCCTTGGGGTGCGCGTAGGTGGGGCTTCCGCCATTTCGGTTTCGCAACCAAACAGCACTAACACCCACCCGCGTCCGGCGTGACCTCGGTGAAGTCAGGGTCGGCTGCCATTTTGGCCTCGACGTAGCAGGTCGGGAAGAGGCCAGAATTGGGGAAATACATGCCGATGAAGCCCCAGCAGAAGTCGATGGTGGGGCCAGTGGCCGCCACGCATTGGACGTCGTCCCAGCCGACGGGTGCCTCGACGGCCCCGGCGCAGAACATCTCGCTCGGAGTTGCGCCAGAAGGCGGCTCTGGAGGTATCTCGCAGGCGGCACGCAGGCGCGCCGCCCAGTCGCCCAGGCGCCCGTAGCATTCCTCCTCGTGGCACCAGGTTTCGTCCCAGGGGGTGCTGATGTCTTCGCTGTCACACTCGTAGGTGCCCAGGTCCATCGGTCGACGCGGCTCGCCCTCGATGGTGCACGCGAGCTGGATGGGCGTCCACAGATTGCCGACGCGGCCGTAGCAGGAGCGGCCATCGGTGTCCTGGTACTGCCAGCAGCGCACTTCGTCCCACTCGACTCCGGAGCCGGAACCTCCAGTGCCCCCGGTCGAACTCGAGCCACCACTCGCCGCGCCCCCAGTCGAATTCGAGCCACCACTGTCCGTGCCCCCGGTCGAATTCGAGCCACCACTGTCCGTGCCCCCGGTCGAATTCGAGCCACCACTCGCCGCGCCGCCCGTTTCCGAGCTGCCACCCGCACCGGCCGCATCCATGCTCGCGCCACCGCAAGCCAGGCCGATGAAGGCAGTGCCGAAGCAGACACCGAGCCGCGCGCGCGTGATCACTGGGCCCATCGCCGGCAGCCTACTCGGCCACCTGGCAGGACGCCAGGTTCGGCGTGGCCTCGGTGCCGCTGGGTTTCATGCCGAGCCTCACCAACCAGTCCGATCCATGGGCCGAACGTGACAGCGCAGCGCAAGTCTTCCTAGTCAGGCAAGCGCGGCACGTCGCTCCGCTTCGTCACCCGCCGCTCTTTTTGTTGCCGGCGAGCGCCGCATACTCCACCGCATTTGACGCTCTTCGAGCCTGAGTCGACCCGAAAGTCCCGAAGGCTGCTTCACTTCATCGCGATAGCGATGGCGTGGTTTGCAAATAGCGCCGCTGGGCGACTTGTCGCGCCCCGAACGAGTGTTAGCCTGCGAGGATGCGCCTCATGCGGTTCGACCAGCGCCTCGGTTTGCCGCTGGGTTTGGCGCTAGCGCTGCTTGGAGCGTGCGACGGGGCACAGCTAGCTCCCATCGACCAGGACGGTCCTCCGGCGACGTCGAGCGGTGGGATGGACGGCAAGACCGATCTCGACGTTCCCAGCGAGGACGGCGGGACCGGCGGCACGGACGGGTCGGGTGGCAAAGCCGTCACCTCGGTCGAGGCTGACTGCGCCCGAACGACCGTGACCGCGACCGACACCACGAGTGCTCTGCCGGCGGACATCATCTTCCTGGTCGATTCCTCTCCCAGCATGCTCGAGGAGATCGGCTTCGTGCAGGCGAACCTCAATGCGTTCGCGCAGCGGCTCAGCGACGATGGTGTCGACGCGCGCGTGATCCTGATCTCGGAGACGATTCCGGCAGACGTTCCAGCAGAGGAACGGCACACCGTTGCCGGGATCTGCATGGACCCACCTCTCGGTTCGGGCGCGTGCCCGGACGACAGCCTGCTGCCGAACTACGTGCACATCGAGTATCCCATCCAGGGCACCAATTCCCTGGACGTGCTCATGTCCACCAAGGATGACTGGATCGTTCACAAGCGCCCAGGGGCGATCACGTCCCTCGTCGTCATCAGCGATGAAGACGGCGTCTACCCACGATCGATCGTCTATGGCGATCCACCGCGCTGGGAGGACATCGACTTCATGTCGGATCAATTCTTCAACGGCTTCTCGAAGTCGCACCCCGACCTGCTCGAGCCGTGGACACTCAATGGCGTCTTTGGGCTCTCCGAGTGCGAGTACTCCGACGAGGTCGGGAAGCTTTTTGCCCGCCTGGTCGACATGACCGGCGGCGTCGCGGGGGACCTCTGCGAGCAAGACTTCGAGCCCGTGTTCGACAGCCTCGCGCAGCGAGTCGTTCTCGATACGGAAGAGATCTGGTGTGAATGGGAGCTCCCGGACCCAGTAGCTGGACAAACATTCTCGACCGAGCTCGTGCAGGTCACCCGAGTCTCCGGGAGTGGCTCGACCGAGGAGCTGTTTCAGGTCCAGAGCGACGCCGAGTGCATGCCCGGCGGCTGGTATTTCGACGACGGAGCGAACCCGAGTCGTATCTTCGCTTGCGCAGAGACCTGTGAGTCGCTGCAAGCCGACGCCAAGGGCACGATCGACGTCGTGTTCGGCTGCGAAATCACCGAAGGCTGCTCGGCCTCGGGAGCGGGCACATTGGCCGAGGGCTCCGAGGTGGAAGCTTGCGCCTGGCCCATGCCTCGAGCGGAGGTGGCTGGCACCATGATCGACCAGGAGAGCTTGAACGTCCGCTACGTGACCGAGAGTGGCTTCGGCGTCCTACTCGGCTTGG
>Ga0247744_1000102_pt1 | contig 18797 bp, 18 predicted proteins | sample UWRJS154409C5_FD_180946 | JGI IMG/M metagenome (GOLD analysis project Ga0247744, IMG submission 180946) | Soil microbial communities from Arlington Agricultural Research Station in Wisconsin, United States - UWRJ-S154-409C-5 | ecosystem: Environmental > Terrestrial > Soil > Agricultural land... | reverse complement strand
TCTTTCTCTTGACGCGGATTGATAAGCCTACCAGGATGTTTCTCGGAAGTTTCGAAACATTTCCCAACGCGAACCCACATTTTGTCGAGGTAGGAACGCCTCACCTTTCGAACGCGAGCCAACTCATTCATGTCTATGGGGAGGCCACCATTCACCCAGCTATGATTCAGGCAGCGAAGGAGGAAGCCTACCTCCGCATCGCTCATGGCAGAGAAGTTCTCGTCTGTTTCGGCATCCGCTGGATACCAATGGAAATACGGTAGGCTTTTCATTCGCCCCTCTTCATTCCCGAACTGGCAAGTGCTCGGATCAATGCTTCCGAGGAGGGGGAACGGAGCGTCTCCTCCATGAAATGGTAGGCAACAGAGAATGCGGCTTTGAACAGGAATTCTTTGGTCAGACTTGCTACAAAGGCATGATCATCGAAGCGGATAGCGCGAACAATCGCGTAAGCCGCCAGTAGTTGCGGCGACCGGAACTGATCGGTTGTGAATGTGAGCGACAGGCATGTGCATCCAGGATGATAGGCAATCTGTATCGCTCCGCAGTTGCAGCAATGACACCATCCATATTCACAATATGGAAGATCCTGACTCGCGCTTACCCATCGTTTTGTGTCATGAACGGCGGCGGCATTCGGGTAACTCCCATTTTCTGTGTCCCACTGCTCCTCAGGCAGGGAGCATGAGCCAATGAACACGGCAACATACTTCCCGCTATGCGCCGCCAATCTCGCTGCTTTCTGTACCCAATTCCCGTCGTGCTCCCCCTTTACTTCCATCCACATGTTCTGTTTCGGAAGCCAAAAGTCTGGTAGATACCAGACGCCATCGAGGTCATAGCCCTCTTTCTCGTACTCCCACTCGATGCCCATGCAGTCCATAAAGACGGCCCATCGGGCCTCCAACCGCGAGCGCATCCTGCATCCGCGATAGACGGTTTCAATTGGTTTTAGAGTCGCCTCGGCAGACGCCGTGGCCTTGTGTTTTTTCATGTGCCCTCCAGGCTAGCCGGGAGCGGGACTCTGGAGGCGTCCCGCTCGGGTTCCGGCGATTCCATCTCGTACGGCGGGGGAGCTACCCTCGCCGCTTCCGTCGAGACGGAACAATCCTATCAATAGCAATTCCCTTTGCGCAAGGTGTTTTTTGGGTTTTTCGGGGTATCATGCCGGCATGAGCCAACTCGCGATCATCACTCCCGTCGACGCCAGCGGCAACCCCATCGATCCCGGCTACGGCCAGGGCCGGCCCGGCATTCCGCATCCGCCGATCAACTCGCTGCCCCCCGTCCCGCCAGGCGTCAATGTCCCCGACAATACCCTGCCTCCTGGACACGCGCATCCTTCCTGGCCGATCACGATCCCCATCAAGCCCGACAATACCCTGCCGGTCCCTCCCGGCACGATCTACCCGCCGCTGGGCCCCGGTGACGGCATCTATGGCAAGTCGTTGCTCCTGGTCTGGGTGGTAGGCACGGACAAGTACAGGTGGATCTCCATCGAAGCGCCGGGCATGTGGCCCCCAACTACTCCGGAGCCTAAGAAGTAATCACGGTACGTGCTTCCAGGCTTTGCGGCGAACAATTGCGCGGTTCACTTCCGCTCAAGCACACGCGCGAGGTTCTCTCGGGCCGCGATCCGCACCTGGAGTTCCTCGCGCACCTCCACCAGGCGGTCCCCGGCATCCTGAATGCGCGTGTGCAGTTTGCGCTGTTCGCGCGTGTTCATCTGTGTGGCCCAAGCAGCCTCGTCGAGGCAGGCGATGGCCTCTCGGACCCGCTCCAGTATCTCTTTGTCATCCATGTCGTTTCACCTCGGCAATGATTTCCTCGAGAGCGGCCGGCTGGATCTGGGACGGCGCCAGTCTCCAGACGCGCCAACCGAGGACGGCGGCGCGGTTGTATTTGGTGGTGTCTTCGAGAAAACCCTTCATCCGCAAATGAGCGCCCCGGCCAGCGCCCTCGGCGATCCCGCCCTCGATCTCCACGGCGATTCGGGCTGCCGGCCAAGCGAAGTCGAAGCGCCACTTCCGGTCAGGCGCGAATCGGAACTCGCGCTCGGGCCGGGGACCGCCGAGAGCTTTCCAGGCGATCAGGAACCGCTCCTCGGGTTCACTGGGTGCTCGCGGAATCTTTGGCTTTGAGCTTGGCTTTGATCTCGTCTTCGTGTCCAATGATCTGCTCCACCAGTAGTTGCACCATGTTGTCCAGGTCCCGCGCCGCCGAGCCCGGGCGCATGACGCCGTACAGTTGATACGTAATCTCGGAGGTGACGATCTCGATCTCCACCAGGTCTTCCCCGGCGCGGTACATGTTCACGCGATTGCCTTGTTGCAGGAGTCCCGCGAGGTTCACGTCGAGGGAATACCTCATCCGTGCCGCCTCCCCCCGTAGACCGAGAAGAGGCCGCTGGTCCGAGCGCCGCCGCGCTGCTCCTCGTCTGCCGAAATGGATTCCGGTTCCGGTTCGACATGGTTGGCCCACTGCTTCGCCGGCAGTTCAAACAGTCCGGTGTTACCTTCCTGCGTCCACGGCGTGAGCCACAATTCGATACGAGGATTTTCTGCATCCTTGTACAGCCGCGTGCCATCGAAAGAGCGGAGCAGCACGTCGTCCTGGAGGATGCCCACGTCTTCGAGGAAGTCTCCGATCCCCTGCACGTAGCCGCACCAGTCCCCCACGTCCCGGTCCCGGTAGATCTTCGCCATCATGTGACAGGCGTAGTTTATGGGGAAGTACATGCGGAACGGCTCGAGAACCGGCAGGATGCCGGTGATCGCCGCGGCTTCCCAGTCCCGGTAGGCTTGCGAGGGGAGGAGCCGCGGGTGCGGCAGCACGGTCTCCCGGTTGTTGAGCCACTGGATGACCTCGTTCTCACTGACGGTCACCTCGGTATTCTCGCGCTCCCAGTCCAGGATGAAGTTCCTCAGGAACGCATCGGACACGTTCCTCACCAGCACTGGGCTATTCTTCTTGGTACGGGGCGCACCGGGGATGACCAGCTTGAGAGAATTGGGTATCCGCTCGGCGGCTTCGTCGGGCAGACTGGCACGCCATGTTTCTAGGGCGCTCAAGTTAATCCTCCAGACCGGCGCTGGCCTTTACTTTACTTGGCTCTGCTTCCGCTTGTTTTTCCCCGTCCAATAATTCCTGAAATTTTACCTGGAAGTGGTGGATTATACGCTGATTCGCCATCCAGTAACCGGCGAGTTGATGGAAGGCCCCCTTGTCCGAGGTCTTCAAAACGAACTTGACGGAGTGTTTCGCTTTGTCACCGCCACTGGTGTCCTCGGCCTCGATGCCCTTGAACTTCTGGATCGAGTCGAACTCCACCGAGAACGCGCCTGCAGGCTTGCCGTTCGGCTTGAACGTCCCGCTCCCTTTGCCCACGCTGGACTTCAGATCGACGCTGGGTCCCCAGCCATCGGCTTCGAGCAGGGCGCTCCAGCCCATCTCGTCTGCCACCGGCTTCGATAGCGTGGCCCTCATGTGCAGCGAGGTCATGAAGCCATTCTCCATCCCTCTGAGTTCTAGATGGAGTATCTCTACTCCCCGGAACAGGCATCCTGGCATTGTTGGTTCCCTTCTTTTCGGACTCTATACAGCCATCGGGCGCGGGCCCGGGCCTCGGGCGTGATCTTCCTCTTGATCGGAGGGCGCTGGGGCGGCTCCTCCACCGACTTGGCAAAGCGCCGGTCCCGCGCCGGCCCCTGCTCGGTGATCTCCTCGCCTTCCTCGGCGGCGATCATGACGGCGTCCGGTATGTCGTCCTGCCTCATGTCGCCATACCCTGCCCTGATCAGGGCGTCCAGTTCGGCGAATCGCTTCTTGTCCTTGATAGCCATTGGTTGAACCACCTCCGGTCTAGAGATTCCCGCCGTTGTAAGTCCAAAGAACTTACGAGTGTGAGCCAGACTGGGCATTTACTTGGCCTTGCGTTGCTGGTCAGCCTTGTACCGTGTATACAAATCCCAGAGCGGCAGATCGCCATAGATAGCTACCAGCGAGGCGGCAAATTCGTTGCCGGCCTTGAGCAGGAGGTAAGTCTGCTGGTCAGCCAGGATGGATTTAGCGAGTAAAGCCAAGGCCAGGTCCCGTTCTGCCGTCAAGGTATCGAGGTAGCAGGTATAGGAACAGTGATTCGGCTTGTCGTAGTAAGTCACGTTATAGGGAATGCCCCGGAATTCCTCCATCTCCGAGAACTCCAACTGGCGCGACACCTCGGCCTCGTCTTCCGGTTTCACCTCGGTTCTTTTCAGGAGACCGGAGAGCATACGGCGCAAATCGGCACGCGCCATACCGCGCCAGAGTTTTTCGATGAGCCATTCGGCCCGCGCCTCAACACGTACCGCCACTGTTTCCAGATCCGTCGAGCCGGTTCTCAGACAGGCAACGATTTCTTCGCGGCCGATCTTAAGTAGCTTTTTTCGTAACGAGCCCAGGTCTTCGTGGTGCATTTGGTTGATCCCTTTGTAATCTAACTAGACAATTGATCGCGCGTTCCAGGTCTTCGGAAAAGCGAAAGGCGCTTACCCTGGTAAGTCCTTCCCACGTTTCCTTCCCTGAAACCGCAAAGTGAGAGATTATTTCGACCGCTTCGGCGAGTCCGCGGAATACTCGTATATCGAACGCGCGGCGCTCGTCTTTTTCCTTGTCTGCCTTGGTCTTGCGGATTCGATTGACGATCTCGCGTTGATCTTCCCTCGGCATCGCCACGATGCGCTTCTGTTCATCCTTGGGCTGCGAGGCGATCTTGGCGGCGGCGTCGATGGAGACCTTGCCGCTATCCATTGCCGCGCGGAGTTCCGGTACTCCTTTGGCAACCACTGCCTTGGCGCGTTTGAATGTTTCCGCGCTCTTGAAGCCGGCCCGCTGGGCGGCGAGGGTTACCGTTCTGCCGGTAGCGGCAATTGCACCTACCACCGAGCGCAGGTTGACTCCCTTCCGGTTGCCCAGTTCTCTCTCGATGGCTTCGCCGATCTTGGCGCGTTCGCTCGGCGTGAACTGCTTGCGGAACTCATTCTCGGCGTACTCGCCCGCCAGCACTGAATCGATATCCAGGATGACCGCCGGGATCTTTTTCCATTTCAGATGGATTTGGCACGCTTCCAGCCGCCGGCCGCCAAAGATGAGTTGGTAGTAGCGGTCGACGCCGATAGGTTGGAGCAGACCCAGTTCGGCGATATTGGCGGCGAGGCCCTCAATGTCTCCTGCGTCCATCCGCTGGCGATTTCCGATCTTGATCTTGCTGATCGGAATTTCCTCGTGCTTCATCAAGCCTCCACCGCCTGTAGATCGGCGCCCGATTCGACCCGCGCCATGATGATCTGAAGGCCAAGCTCCTTGGCGGCGTCGATCAGGAGCTTCATGGAATCGGCGTCCAGAACTTCGCTCTCGTCTAACACCATCAGCGGCAGTTCGCCGAGCGCCTGAGCCGCGATGGTGATTGCCACCTTGCACTGCTTCGACTTGTTGACGTGCTCCCACGGCACGCCTTCGATGTAGACCTCGGGCAGGTTCTTCTCGCCGAGCCGCACCTCGATGCCGGGGATCGGCAGCGTGGCTAGCTTCTCGGACTTCAGCCGGTCCAGGCCCTTCACCGCGGTATCCAGTTGGTTCCACCGCTTTTGTAAGTGCCGCGCCGAGTCCCGCATCTTCTCAAGCTGGGTGCGCTGGCCTTCGACGCGGTTCTGGTCAGAGAGGGCGTGCTCGGCTTGGCCGAGGCTCTGGGTCAGATCCTCCAGTTGGGCGCCAGAGGCTTCGCGGATCGCGGCTTTCTCGGTGTCCGCAGCCTTGACGATCTCGGCCTGGTCTGCGTTGTACTGCCAGTTGTACGACGCCACCGCAGCGTCGTATTCCTTCTTCAGCACGGCCAGTTTCGCGTCCAGACTGTCCCGCTTGGCGTTGACGAGAGCGATGGCGCGGCGGTCCACCTCGGCGATCTCGCGCTCAAGGCCGGCCTTGGCTTCGCCCACCTGGGTCCTGAGCATGTCGACGACGCCGGTCCAGGAGGCGCTGGAGCCTACCGGCAGGTTCTTCTCGGTTTCAATGATAAAACCCTCGGCGGCCTCCTGGTCCCGGCGCACCTCGGTGCGGGAAGCGTACCGGCCATCGCGGATCTCGGTAAAGCGGCGCTGGTCGATCACCTCCTGGGGATTCAGGATGAACTCGTTGCTGGCCTCGTTGACTTCCTGGCCGGTGAACTTGACCGGCATGACCTTCGATAACTCCTCGGCCCGTTCCTTGCCGGTCATCGAGATGAACGCCGCGGGGTTGAACCTGAGACCGCTGGCGAGTTTCTTGACGTAGGTTGCTTCTGCCGATACCTTCCCGCGATCCGCAGTCCTCACCTCGAGCGTGGACTTGTCGGGTTTGATCGTCTTGCGGATCGTGACGCCGTCGTCCAGCGAGAGGAGGACCGATCCCTCCTTCTTCCCGGCGCGAATCAGACCGGGATCGTGGCCCCCTTCAAACACTGCGAGGAGGGCGTCGATGGCTGAAGTTTTACCGACGCCGTTACGGCCGCGCAGGACTGTCACGGCGCCGGTTTCAAAGGCGAGCGATTCGATGCCCTTGATATCTTTTATCTGAACAGACTTCAGGCGGCGCGTCATTTCTTGGCCCCCTTGGGCTTGCTGGCCTTCGCCATCTTGAGGACCGTGTCGAACAGTTGCGCCTGCATGTGGTCGTAGCGTTCCGCGCCACCGGCTTTCACCAGCCGCGCCACCGTCTCGTCGTCGAGGCCGAGCGAGGTACACACCTCCGCGAACTCCTGAGCCTGAGCCGGGGAGATGATGGCGATCTGGGCGGGTGCACCGGCCGGCTGCTTCTCGCCCTGCACCGGCTGGCTGAGAGCGGCGAGCTTGGCGGCCCTGACCTTCTCGGCGTCCTCGGTCGAACCCGTGGGATTGCGCTCGGCGAGGCACTCTTCCCACGTCACCTCCTCGTTCGACAGGCGGGACCAGACGCCGCGGAGCACGCTGAGCTCGTCGCTCGTGAGGCGATCCAGCGAGTGGCCGAGATAGTGTTCCAGTTCCGTCGAGAGGATCTTCAGGCTCGCGAAGGCATCGATCAGCTTGTTCTTCGCCGCGAGGGGATCTTTGGCATCCTGGTCCTCGGTGACCTGGACCGCCCGCTGGAGCGCGGCCCGAATGATATGCCGCGGCAGGAACTCCTCGGCGGCGGCACGCTTGGCTAAGGCGGTCTGGCGCAACTCTTCCTTGCGAAGCTCGTCCAAGGTCATGCGGCAGATGTAGACTTCTTCACCATCCGTATTCACGCGCGTGCCGAGAATCTCCCTGCCGGGAGGCGGGTCCACCGTGCCGGTCTGCCGGTTCTGGAAGCCGCGCTTCTCGATCCGCTTCTCGATGGTGAAAGTTCGGACGACGTGGAAATTGTTTTCATAGTCACTGATCGTCACCGAGCCTATGCGGAAGTCCGGTGTCTCGGTGATGATCATCGGCTCGGCGGTGTTATTCCCAAAGAGCCGGAGCGCCGTCCTCAACAAGTGGATCGAAGGGCCCTTGGCGATCTTCTCCACCCACTTGCCCTGCGCGTTTTTCTCTTTGCCCACGGGTCTGCTGTACTCGCAGATGGAGGCGAAGTCGGGATTGTCCACCTCCAGCATGAGCTTCGAGCGGAAGAGCCCCTCGTTCCTCGGGCGCTTGAGCGCCATCACGTACCGCGCCTGGACGGTCTGCTGGGCGTAGGCCACCTGGCTTGCTGCGGCCACGTCGATGGCGCTGGTGGTCACCACCTCGCCCATCTCGTTGTAGGCCACCTGGCCGGGGCTACGCACCAGAGCTTGATCTTGTTCGGACATTGATCACCTCGTGTTCCTTCTGCGCTGAATGGTCTGCTGGAGGGCTTCGACGATCCGAGGGTTGACCTCCTTGGTCACGCCGTGGAAGGTCCGCGACACCGCCGCCGGGGACATGCCGAGCCGCTCTGCTACGCGGCTCAGGAGCCCGGGTTGAGATTTGAGGATGGCGGCACGCTCTTGCTCGTTACCAAAGCCGTTGCTTTCCATGCTTTTTGCGCACAACCAATATACGGCTTTGCGCAAAGTGGTGCAACAGCTAAGAAGGGCCGGCGCCGTTGGGCGAAGCGGTCAGCTTGTCGACGATCGGCTGCAACCAGACGGCGTCCATCACGCGCGTAGGCGCGGCCTCGATTGCCGCCGCCAGCGACTTCCCCTCGTCGGTTTCGAGGTCCACGGTCTTGGTCCCGTAGTCCTCGCTGGGAAGGCTCCAGCCGTACTGCTGGCCGTTGACGGCGAACTTGCTTTCCAACTGCTCCTCGTCGGTGAGCCTGAGCTTCTCGATGACGCGCAGACCCACGCTGGCCTCCTTGAGGTTGGGGGCGGCGTGATTGCCTATGATGTTCCACAAAAACACGCGCTGGTAAAACGGCAAGGTCAGGCTTTGCATGAACTCACTACATTAACTTATTAACGACGCCCTCCACCGCAGCCTGGAGAGCCGCGTCAGTGACCGCCGCGCCGTCCTGCTGGACCGCTGGGTCCATCACAGTGGGCGGCTGAATCTGCCCTGCCACCATCTGCGGGTTCTGCATCGCTTGCGTTGCCCACCGCTCGCGCGTGTTATGCGCTGGGACTGATGATGCCTCGATCATGATGCTATCGGCGTACTTCAAAACGGCCACTTGGACGCGGCCGCGGAAGTCCTGATTGCTCATGAGCGCGGCACTTTCTGTGTAAGTCATCTTAACCTCTTTCTATTGACATAAAAAAGCAGCCGATCTTATCACTTGGGTATCGGTTCTTTTGATGTAGAAATACAAGTAACTGTTCGTATGATTGTAGTAGATCATCATTGTCCCAAGCGGCATATTCGCTGTGTCTGCTCCACCGGGTGCCGAATTCCCCATGACGATATTGCCTCCTGACGGGTTCAGGTACAACGTACCTACTCCAGCGGCGTGCCATGCCTGGATGGAGCCACCGTAGAACCCGCCAGCATAGGAGGAGTAGCCCATTGCCATTCCGTAGCCGGGGTTGGCGGAACCCTCGCAGATGAGCACCTGTTGCTGGGCTTTGGTGAAGTTGGTGGGGTTGGCGGTCGGGACGATCACTAGCGGGTTGGTGGGGTTGACCCAAGTGGGCTGGGAGACGAGCATTGGGCCAATGTTGCCTATACAGACGTTGCCGCCAAGCGGGTTGATGAACATGGGGCCGGGGGCGGGGGCGGTTTGCAGGACACTTGACCAGACGGCGTTGATGTAACAGAAGCCCAGGCCCAGACCATAAGCACCATTATTGGATGACTCACCAATTCGCACTTGATACCCGGCAGGGGCGAAACTGGTGATCGTGCCTGGGGCAATAATCGAGAGAGTTTGATATGGCGCGCTCATTTGACCGATGCCAACCTGACCGCTCGCGTTTATGGTCATGCCGATAGGTCCGCCGCCCGATCTCAATTGGAGTCCGGCTGCGATAGAGCTTATCTCCCAGTGATAGGAGTTGTCCGGGGGACGGAACATGATGGCACTGCCACCGCGTATCTCCATAGGGCCACCAGAGAGAGTGAGTTTAGAGGTTGGCGTATCTGGGCCGATACCGACTAATTGAGTCGCCGATATGAGCATGGCCTGAACATTGCCTGTATAGAACTGCAACGGGTGCGCGGTGGCCGTTCCGATGGCGCATGTGGTGTTGCAGTTGAACCGGAAGTCCACGCCGGGGACAGTCATCCGCGTGAGGTAACCGTTGATATCTAACTTCACGCCGGGAGCGCAGACCATGCCGATGCCGATGCCGCCGTCTTGGTTGATCCGCATACGCTCATATGCCGCGCCGCCATAGGTGCCAAAGGCGAGATGGGCCATGCCTGACGCATCGCAGATTGCTTCAACATACGCGCTCAACTGTGGATTGGCAATGAACCCGCTATGTGGACCGAGGCGTAACCTCATGCTGGCCCCGTCAGTGGTGCCGATGCTGTTGATAAACGTCGCGGTGGCGGTTGTGGTCGCGCCGCTCACCATCAAGAAATGCTCGTTGACTGAGGACGCATTGATCGAGATGATGCGCGGATTGAGCAGGTTTTTTTGATTGCCGTCGATGTTCTGTAGCCACGGGGTCTGGGAGCCGCCGGTACTAAGTGGCACACCGTTGACAAGGTATTGGCCGGTGACGTTGCAGTTACCCACGATGTCGAGCGCATGGCCGGGGGCAGTTGTGCCGATGCCTACGCCAGCAACGACACCGGAGCCGCCAAATGGCATCAGGTTAATAGTCGTGGCAGTAAGTGTGATGGGAGCAAAGGCACTCTGGGCAGAGGTGACACCTTCGAGGATTGGGCCGAGGAGGCCGGGAGGGAAGCCAAATGAGGCCGGGTCGCCCCGGATGATGAGCACACGGTCAGTGGCCGCTTCGACAGTGAAGCGTCCAGAGCTAACGTTGGTGGTGCCAATGCCTACGTTTCCAGACTCTGCGATGGTGAACGGGGCGGTCCAGGTCGTGTCCGATATCTTGCGATGCACCACCTGGAATGGACCCACTGCGGTGAAAGAGCCTAGCCACCATTCGAACCCGGCTTCGGCGGTCATACTCACACCGGCAGTACGGTCGAGGCGGAAGCCCGCCGCGTTAACGTCCTGCGCCCACGGTGTCTGCGGTTGCCCGAGAGCCAGCGGCACACCGTTAACCCGATATACACCTGTCACGTCTGCGTCACCGGACACTTCCAGCTTGTAGGTGGCTGGTGTTTTGCCGATGCCGACAAGACCCGCCGCCGTGATCCGCATCTTCTCGGTAAGAGGAGAATTGGTCTGGATCGCCACATAGGTGAGGCCATCGAGGATAAGTGGTTCCCCCTGGCAGCGGAGGGTCTTGGCAGTGCTAGAAGCCAACCGGCATTCGGTCGGCATTCCCGTCAGGAATCCTATATTAGCGCCCGAGCTAGCAACAACGACTTGGGTTGCGTTGTTCAGCGAGAAGCCCGCGGCGTTGATGTCACTCAGCCAGGGCGTCTGGGCCGCGCCCACCGGGACTCCCCACGTCGCGTCCTCGCGGAGGAACTTAGTGGAACCCGCCGTCGCTCCTGGCGTGGGCACAGTGCCGCCGCGCCCCGTCGCGCCGCTGGCGATCATGGGCAGCGCGTTGAGGGTTACATCCGCAGTCAGTGCGCCGCCGCCAGACATGCCGGTCCCGGCGATCACTTGCCTCGAAGTAGGCACGCCCGCCGCTGGAGCTCCCGTGATCTTGGCATAGGCCAACGAGGAGATCCACGATGGATCGGCGTAAGCGACGATGCTCGAAACCGCATTCGTAACTTGCCCTGCGGTGTAATCCCCCGCCGCCGCGACGACTGCGCCAGAGCGGCCGAACACGCTTGAGACGCCTACGGCCAGCGGGACACCGTTAACCCTGTAGGTTCCGGTCACGTCCGCGTCTCCAGCCACCTCCAGCCTGTACGCGCTCGGAATTTTGCCGATGCCTACGCGGCCCGCGATGTCGAGCCGCATCGCCTCGGCGCTGTTCTGGATGAAGGCCAGTGGACCGAACGTCTCGATGACGGCTATATTCGCCGGTAAGCGGGCCGAACCATAAACCCGGATATTCAGGCCGGTGCCGAGATCGTTCTGGAAGGAGCAGCCGGGGGCGCCGCTCGGGCTGGCGTTCAACTGCCGGAACCCGTCTTGGAAGCCCGTGCCGTCCACGAAGATGCCGATGGTGCTCTGCGCACCCACCGCAGGACCGATGCCGATCCCGCCAACCTTGTTGAGCTTGAAACCCGAGGCGTCGATGTCCTGGAGCCACGGCGTCTGTCCCGCACCGGCCACGGCGCCAGGGATCGTCACGTCGATCCGGTCGAAGGCGGCGTTGTCGGTGGCAGTCACTCCAGCGCCGACAAAGTTCAGGAAGTTTCGCGGAGTCCTGGCCGTGCCCTCGTCCTGGACGTTGACGGCTCCGGCTGGGCCTGAGGGCCCCTGGACACCTGGGTCGCCTTTGTCACCTTTCGGGCCTTGGGCTCCGGTGGCTCCGGTGCTACCAACCGGACCTTGGCTACCGGGAACGCCGGGGTCGCCTTGGGGGCCGGTGGCTCCGGTCGGACCTGTGGCTCCGGTGCTTCCGGTGCTCCCGGTATCGCCTTTGGGACCTGTGGGACCTGTGGGACCGGGGACCGTGCTGGCAGGGCCAGTGGGCCCGGGTATTCCTTGACTACCTGGGGGACCGGGGACACCTTGACTACCTGGGGGACCGGCAGGACCGATCGGGCCGGGAATCCCTTGAGGACCGGGGGGGCCTGGAATCGGCGTCCCCGCGGCGAGCACGGCGGTCATCGCTGGCGGTATGCCGAGCGTCACGCGCAACTGCGGATGATCGAGAGTCGCGATCAGTTCGACGACTTTGGTCACACCATCACCACCTCGGCCCCGGCTTCGCGCGTGATCTCCTCGGTGGCGAGGAGCCGGCCTCGGGCGAGTGTCGTCACCGCCCCGGCGGGACTCTTGATCTGCACGTCCCAGTAGTAAGGACCGGCGAGCTTGACGGTCTGGGCATTGGTCAACGAGAGCGCGATGACGTTCGCCTGGATGGTGGCGGTGAACTCGGCCACCACCACTCCAAAGTCAGCCGAGGTCTTGCGCACCTGGGCCTTGGCCACGAACCCAGCGAGGCTCGCGGCCGTGCCGTCAGCGTTCTTCACCGTGACGGTGACCGAGATATCGTCGCCCTGGTAGACTTCCAGATCCTCTACGAGCATGGTTTATATCCTACCTGCAAAGCGCGTGCAGACCGGCGGCCACGCCGCCCGTCTTGACGATGCGCGGCACGAACTCGAGCGGCACGCCCGTGACCAGCGTGATCGTGGAGGTGACACCCAGCCGATCCACCACGTTGAGCGTCCCGCCCGTATCGGCCAGGATGGCCTCGCACGGGACGTTGATCGGGTTGGTGTCGTGCGGCGTGATCGTGCTGCTTCTCTTGTATGGACCTTGCACCATTTACGGTTTCCTCGCTTTCTTGTACGGCAGTTTGGCGGTCGTGGCCGCAGCCATGATCTCAGATTCCTTCGCTTTGAAGTGCTCGCGCCAGTATGTCTCGGCCTTCTCGAGTTGTTCCTTCTCCTGGGCGGTGAGCGAGTTCTTGAAGTCCCGCTTCAGGGTAGCGTTGGTCAGCGCCCCCAGCGGATGGAGCCGCTCGATGGACTTCTTCAGGTTCTGCTTGGTTCCACCGGCTTCCTTGTAGGCTTCGAGCGCCGTCGCCATCGCGGCCTTGTCTTCGTAGCGCACCGCCATGCGGAAATCATAGAGCGCCTCGGCAGACTTCTTCACGGAGTAGCCGCCGCCGCCCACGTCCTTGCCGTTCTCGGCGCCCCACTTCGCGACTTTGTCATACCGGAAGCTGTTGTAGTGGACTTCGCCGGGATCGTACCGATAGATCACGAAGTCCATCAGCTTGTCGAGCGAGAGGAACTTCTCCTGCGGCTTGGCGATGGCCTTCTTATAGAGACCAACCATGCCGAGCTCGCGGGCGAGGTACTCGCCGCGGTCCCGAATCTCGCGCTGCTTGAACACGTCGGGGAACGCCGTGCGCCCGAACACGTACTCGCCGGTCGTCTTCACATACGGCGTGAAGCCCTGCGCGATTTTGTTGACCGCCGACTTCAGCGGGATCGGCTTGCCCCACATGCGGAAGGTCGTCTGCTCCACGAGGTCTTTGAAATCCATGCGCCCGTTGAGGTACTCGCGGGCGTAGAAGGGCGCGGCTTCGAGGCCGCCCCACTCGAGAAGGTCGTCCATCGTGCCGAGCCGGTTGAACACGCGCACCTTGCCGTTGGAATCGCGGCCCAGGATGATATGGGTCGACTTGCGGACGCTCTCGGGAAGATCCTCTTCCTCGTCGTCCATCATGTAGTTGTTCCACAACTCGGTCAGCGTCTTGAGCGCCAGAAGCCGCATCGAAGTGGAGGCGAGCTTCATCGCCGTATACGCGCCGATCCGCGCCGCCGCCCCGGCAGTCCCGGCCAGGGCGTATCCGAGCGCCGCGCCCTGCCGCCCGTCGTGCCAAGCGTTTGCGACGATGCGCTTGTAGGCCCGCGCGTTCTGCTCCTGGAAGCTCCAGAAGGGGATCAGGTAGCGGCGCATGAACTGACCGCCGGCGCTCACCTCGTCGTAGGCGAGCATCATGTCGTTGGACAGTTTGTAAGCACGGTCGTTGCGGTTGCGGAGCGCCATCACCTCTTCGCGGCGCGAGGCTCCAAAGTTCTTGGGCCGGCCCCCGTTGGTCGAGATCTGGTTCCGGTACTCGATGAACGTGGCGTAGCGCAGAATCCCTTCGCGGATATCGGTCCCGGCGCGAGAGACGTTCCAGGTCGCACGCCACAGATTGATGGCCCCGTTGACGCCCTTCTTGCCCAGGTTGGTATCGGGATCGAGCAGGAGGTGCTCCAGCTTGCGGAGCTTGTTGACCTCGCCGATCTCGGCCACCTGGAGGTTGGAGTCCATGCCGCCGCGCTCCCACCATTCCTTGAACTCGGGACTCGGCATCTTGCCGGTCCTCTTGAACTCGATGATCTCCTTGAGCGCCGTGCCGACATGGGTGACGGCGTGCGGGTTGACCGCCAGCACGCGCTCCAGATCGCCTGAGAGGTTCCGCAGGTTGTACTTGATCACCGAGCCGGGATGGATGAGCTTGCCCATCTTCCACCACTCGAGCGGCTTCCTCCCGATCTTGCTGGCCCACTCCTGGGCGGTCCCTGACGGTCCCTGCATGAACTCCCTGAGCGTGGCGGTGACTTCCTTGGGCAGGACCATCTGTCCTTGCCGCGAACCCTTCGCCATGATCTTGCGGACCTGATCGTGGGTGACCTGGCCCATGCCCTGCGCGGCGATGGCCTCGGCCAGTTTGTCGGGGATCGAAGCGGCCACGTAGAAGTGCTCGCGCTTGTCCGCGGTGTAGATCTCGTGCGTCTCCGACTTGAAGGTACTGAGCGCCTTCTCGAGGCTCCCCACGTACTCGGCCCCGGCGAGCCGCTTGGTGACCCGCTTGCGCCAGCCGGGATCTTTCGGCTTCATCCGCATCACGCGCTGGTACATCGACTCGGCGGTCTGCACCGACACGCCGCGGCCCCGGTTCTTGTTGTTGTAGTACCGCGCCATCCTGGCGAAGATCGGCATGATGGCGGCCTTGTTGTGCGCCGCCGCCTGCTTCATCAGATCCTTGGCAATGTTGTGGCCCGACTCGTCCTTGAGCCAGCCGATGAAGTTGGCTCGGGCGGTGTCATACATCATCTCCGAGAGCACCTGGAACTCGGCGCGGATGTAGTCGAGCGAATAGTCGTGCTGGTTGACCTCGGACTTCTTCAGCCAACTCCTCGCCGTGGGCAGCGTGAAGCGCGAGCCGCCGCCCTGCGCCACGGTCTTGCCGGCCGCTTCCTTGAGTTCCAGGTGCTTCCAGACGCGGTGTCGGAAGTAGTCCTTGCGCGAGATGGCCTTGGAAACGTCGACGCCCGCCTTCTTCATGGCCGCGACATAGTCCTTGCGGATCTGCGGCCACATTTGCTGGCGCATGTTGAGCGCCGCGGTGACCTTGGGGTTGGCTTGCGCCCGGGCCCGCGCCTCGGCCCTGAGCGCGGCCAGTTCGTGGGTGTCTGAGATGCCCCACCACAGATCCTTGTCGAGGACCGGATTGCCCTCGGCCACCTGTTTCTTCACGCGCTCCCACATGTCGTTGTAGGTGACGACTTCGATGAACTCGGTGTACTCTTCCTTCGACAGTTTCTCCAGTTGGTCGATGATGGCCTGGGCCGCTTTGTGGACGGAGGTCCCCTGCGCCTTCGATACGAAGTTGAGGCGCTGGCGCAACTCGGCGAATCGGGCGCCGCTGGCGAGGTGGACGAACTGCCGCCCGAACATGTCGCGGAGCTTCAGGAGACCGCCCTTGAACTTCTCCCAGCCGCTCTTGTCGCCTTCCGAGCGCCGCGCCCTCTGCCGGTCGCGGATCTCAAGGAACCGTGTCGAGGGCTGGCTCGGCGTGCCGCCCAGCGTGGTCGAGCCGGGGACCGGCTGCTGCGTGGTGGTCAGCGCCTGCGGAGCCGCCGATTCCCGCAGGTTGACCGTGCCGGTCGAGGCGGCGTGCCGGGACGTGGCCTGGGCTTGGCGGTAGACCTGGCGTGCCACGCTCCTTGAGCCGCGCCCGAATCGGTCGACGATCTCGTTGGTGAAGTTCTTCCCGTCAATGTTCCCCTGCGCCACGTCGATGGCGATCTTCAGCGCCATGTTGCGGATGACTCTCGGATCGGTGAACTGACCGGAGTAGCTCGGGGAGATGCCCATGCTGCGGAGCCGCGCCTCGGCCTTCGCAGCGGCGTCGAACAAGGTCATCTGCACGGGCTTCGAGAGCGGCTTGGACGGCGTCGATGGCTTGGCCGGCGCCGTGGTGGTGGTCGTGGGCGGGAACAGTCCCATCTGCGTGGGCCGGGGCGTGGGCGTCCAGACCGGCGCATGGGTAGGATGGCTCGGCGGGGACGGGGCCGGTGGCGGCTTCGCCGGGGGAGTCGGAGTAGCGGTCGTCGTGGTGGCCGTCCCTTGATTGATATTGCGGAACGTGTTCTTCATGTCCCCCGGCTGGACATACTGGAACAGGAGAATGTGCGATTCGCCGTGCTTGGCGATGATCGACTCGCGGTAAGTTCTGGCGATCTCGATGCGGTCGGCCTGAGTCAGAGTCGGGATATTGTCGCCCGCCAGTACCTTCGCGGTGACCTCGGTGAAGATCGTATGTACATCACGGCCCGCATATCCCCCCGCGGTGGTGAGCAGCCAGTCCCCGGCCTTTTTGAAGACCGGCAGCTTCATGAGACGTTCTTCTTCAGCCGCATCCAGCGGAGCTTTGCGCTGATCGGCGTGGATCAACTCTTCACGGGCCGTCGATCTTTTCATCGGGAGCCGCTGCCCCGGTATGTTAGGGCCCTTCTGGGCCAGGGTAAATTGCAGCGATTCGGTCGCGTCTTTGGTCTGGTTGATCCACTCAACCAGGTCATTCCTAAACTGTCTGAGGTTCGCCTCGGCGCGTGGGCCTACCCGCGCCATCTCCACAGGATTGTGGAGGAAGTCCTTCAAGATCTTCTCTGCGACGTTAGTCCACCCCGCCCGGGCCCCGGAGAGGCCGTTGACGCTCTGGAGCTTGGCTACGTGGGAGATCAGGTCGAGACCGGCCCGATTGAGATAGATCGTGCCGCTGCCTACGTGATAGGCCATGCGCTTAGGCTTGCCGGGGGGAGTGGTCTTCTCCCATCGGAAGATCGCCTTCTCGAAGGCTTGCTTCTTGGGAGTCTGGGGCGGGTTGGTGTAGTACGTCCCCATCTTCAGATCGCCAGCGGCGCTCTCGGAGAGCTTGGCGTCTGAGTCTGAGGTTGGGGCGGTTACCTCTCGGTCGCTTCCGGTATGCTCGGATGCCTGAACGGGGGCGGTAGTTCCACTTCGACCTCTATGTCCAGCGGCTTGTCGTGATCGAACGGCTCTCCCCCTGCGAACACCAGTTCCAGGTACTCCGCTCTCGTCAAGGGATACCCCATCTTCTTCAGATACTTCAGAAGCGGATAACTGTCTTTCAGCTTCTCGAAATCTCTCATACTCATCGGACCACTCGGGCGGTATGATGGCTTTTCCGTTGGCTGTGCTTTTTCTGAGGTCATAGATTTCTTCCCGCGCCTGGTCTACTGTTATTGTACCTGACGCATACTTTTCCCAGATAGCATCGACCCGTCTTTTGTTGTCGACATTCTTCCATGTCTCAGGGAACAGGCCGCGCACGGCTTCCCAGGTGACCGACTGCATCTCGCGTCCTAGAAGTCCGCGCCGCTGGCCGGCCCGCCTCGTGGCAATCGCATGGATGCCATAGGTCCAAGCCTCGCCGGTCACCGTGGACGGGGAGCTTAGATTGTCCTTGACGGCTTGATCGGACAGGGCCAGCGGCCGCAAGGTCCCGGCGGCTACGGCATGGGTATCGACGGTGACATGGAGGTTCGGGTTGTTCGGGTCGACAAGGTTGTTATAGAAGGACCGGACCTTGTGCTGCTTGCCCAGTTGATCGCTGATGTTTTCAAGAGTCGGATTCTCTAGGACAGAGATGGCCTTGGCGATCATGTCCAGGGACTGCCAGACTACCTTCGCATCCGTGCCATCGAGCTTTTTGCCTTTGCCGCGGGGTTCGCCCTCGGGCGTGAGTACATCAAAGGACCGTTCGTTGTTCCCCTCGTCCCACATGCGCAGCCAGAAGGCTTTGAGGGTAGGATCGGTCAGATCGGTCCAGCGTTTCCCCTTGATCTGATCGTAGCCGTCCTTGAGTTTCGTCGACGGCGTATAGGGCTTGCCCGCCGCCTTGGCGTCCCGCTTCTTCGTGATCTCAGTCCGGTTGTTGGAGTCGACCATCCTCTGATAGCCGCCCTCCATCTTGTCGTCCCAGACCGAGGACTCGCGCTGCTTCCAGAACATGAGCGTGCGCCGCGCCAGGTCCACGTTCTGGAACCAGTCCTTCATCGGCGAGAGGGTTGCCATCACTGCGGCAACCTGATGAGCCTCGGAGTCGAACTGCTCGGCGAACCGCTCGGCGATCTTGCGGCCCCCGTCGTACCAGAGTTTGGACCGCTGGAGGAGATCGCCCCATTCTCGCTTGTAGCGGTCATAGAGCCAGACCAGATTGTCCTCAACGAACTTGGTGAAGTCGCGGACGATCTTCTTGGGATCGGTCTCCGTGCTGCCCTTGAGGTGCGGGTACTTGAGGATCAGCGGCGCGGCCACCTCGGCGGGCTCGTCGTACTTCTTGAACC
>Ga0247744_1000101_pt1 | contig 18933 bp, 15 predicted proteins | sample UWRJS154409C5_FD_180946 | JGI IMG/M metagenome (GOLD analysis project Ga0247744, IMG submission 180946) | Soil microbial communities from Arlington Agricultural Research Station in Wisconsin, United States - UWRJ-S154-409C-5 | ecosystem: Environmental > Terrestrial > Soil > Agricultural land... | reverse complement strand
GCAGCGACAAGTGGTGAGGGGAGGCTTCGTTGAAGTCTCGACCGTCAATCACGAAACGCGCACGGGAAATCAACCGGGCCGATCGTAAGAAGGACAAGGCCGACAAACGGGTTCAACGCCGAGAGGAACGCGCAGCGCAAGGCCCGCGCCCCGACGGCGAGGATCCCGACATTGCTGGGATCAAGCCCGGACCGCAACCGATCGAACCGGAAGGTGAAGGACGCGACACGTGATTCGAGGGGGCCCTCGGATCGCTCCCGTCTAGCCCACCGATGTACGACGCCCTGGAGGAGCCCCTCCGGGGCGTTGTGCTTTGTGGGGGTGCAGGGTCGCTGACGAACGCCAGTAGAAAAATGCACCTGCGGAGGATCGACCGGTCAAAATGGTCCAGCGCGCAGCCAAAAATGGGACGAACGCCGAGCACCAACGAGTGGCAAAGTACAGCGCGATGCGCCCGCTCTCATTCCACACACTTCCGCTCTCTTTGGCTTGCGCTCTCGTTCCTGCACTCGCGCCCTCGCTGGCTCAGGCAGCCGGTTGGGAACCGAACATCGCCTACGGCGGGAACATGTCGGCCGACCTCTACGTGCCAGCCAGCCCCGCTGACCCGGCGGCGCTCGTCATTTCGCTCCACTTCTGCGGTGGCAACAAGGGCAACGCGCAGCAGTGGTTCAAGAGTTACGCGGACTCGATGGGCTTTTACATCATCACCCCGCAATCAGCCGGTGGCTGCTTCGACGCCACAGCGGCCAAAGGCGGCGAGCGCGGCGAGATCGTCGCCATGGTCGACTGGGCCATCGCAGAGCATGGCGTGGATCCGAGACTCGTCTTTGCGGCGGGCGCGTCGTCTGGCGCGTGCATGACGCAGGCGCTCTTGGCCGCCTATCCGGACGTGTTCGCCGCGGGCTCCTCGCTCGCAGGGGTTCCCGCGGGCGCTTGGACCGGCGGGGGCGAGTATGGGTATTCCACCCCGAGCCAGAGCGACCAGGCATGGGGCGACAAGGTCCGCGCCCTCAATCCCAGCTACATGGGGCCCTGGCCCCGCATGCAGATCTGGCACGGCGGGGCGGATTCGAACCTCAAGTTCACGGAGAACTGGCCTGCCGAGACTGGCCAGTGGAGGAACGTTTGGGGTTTCATGGAGGCCGACGGAACGGCTGAATCGATCAAGCCAGCCGGCGCCCAAGACACTTGGTCCCGCGTCAGCTACGTCGCGAGTAACGACGTCCTGGGCGTGGAGACGAACACCGTCGCCGGCGTGGAGCATGATCTCACCGGTCGCGGCCTCTGGGGCGACGTGGTGCGCTTCTTCGCCCCCGACACCCTGCCGCCGGACCCGGAACCGGGCACCGGTGGAACGACGGGAGCGGGCGGCAGCGGCGCCGGCACGGGCGGGGCCGTTGGGGTCGGCGGCAGTGGGACCGGCACTGGTGGTGCCGGCGTCGGCACCGGTGGCTCGGGCACCGGCGGCCCTGGCGCGGGCGGCGGAGCGAACGTGGGTGCCGGCGGAGCAGGTGCTGGCGGTTCCGCGGTAGGCGCGGGTGGCGCTCTCACCGGTGCAGGCGGAACGTCCACCTCCAGCGGTGGAACGGCGACCGACCCAGGTCCCGGGGGCGCTAGCGGTGGATGCAGCTTCGGCGGTGCTGATCGCTCTTCGTCGATCTGGGGTGCTGTGGTCGCCTTGGCTGTCGGGCTGACGCTCCGGCGTCGACGCCAGCCGAGCTGAGCGCTCGATCGGCGTTCGCCTTTGCCTCAACGGCTGCGCGGGCGACTGATGTCGAGCTCGGCCAGGCGGGCGACCAGCGTGCGCCTGGAGATCCCGAGCAACTCCGCGGCGCGCGTCTGATTGCCCGCGCAGGCTCGGAGCGCATCCTCGATCCGCGCGCGCTCCGCGCGGCGGACTTCTTCTCGGAGGCGCGACCTCATTGCCTCCCGTGCCGAGGGGCGGGGTGACCCCTAGGGCAGGCGTCACCGCGACCTTGTTCACGACGCGAGCCGCGACGGGCGAGGTTGGGCGGGCAATTTCAGGAGGCAGGTCGTGCACGTCGATGCCTCCGCTCGTGCAGAGCAGCGCGGCTCGCTCCATGGCGTTCCGCAGTTGGCGGATGTTCCCGGGCCACGAGTAGTTCTGCAGGACGGTGAGTGCCCGCTCGGAAATGCTCAGCGGCTCGGAGCGTTCCAGATCCCGGCCGCTCGCGGCGAGGAACATCTGAATCAGAGGCTCGATGTCCTCCGGACGCTCACGCAAAGGTGGCAGCGTGAGCGAGATGCCGTTCAGGCGAAAGTAGAGGTCTGAACGGAACTCCGAGCGTTCCGCGGCGGCCGCGAGGTCCCGATTGGTCGCGGCGACGAAGCGCACGTCGATCGCCCGCTCTTGCGTGCCGCCGACGCGACGGACCTTGCGGTCTTCGAGCACGCGCAAGAGCTTGGCCTGAGTGGACAGCGGCAGCTCACCGACCTCGTCCAAGAATACCGTGCCCCCCTGTGCGGCTTCGAACAGACCGGGCCGTGCGCGGCTGGCCCCGGTGAAGGACCCTTGCTCGTGCCCGAAGAGCTCGGCTTCCAAGAGGGACTCGGTGAGGGCGGCGCAGTTGATGCCCTGAAACGGCGCCGAGGCTCGGGGCGATGCGGCGTGGATCCCGCGCGCCAGGACCTCCTTGCCGACGCCCGTCTCGCCGAGAATGAGGACGCTGATGTTGACCCGCGCGGCCTTCTGGGCCTCGGCGTACAGGGCCTTCATCGCCTGGTTCTGCACGACGACCCCGGCCTCGGTCCGCACCTCGAGCGGGGGCACGACGCTCGTGTGGACCTTGCGGATCGCCAAGGTCGCGGTGCCGATCACGGCCACCTGGCCGATGGACAGCGTGCAGCTGTTCCTCGCCAGGCGGCGCACGCCGAGGGTCTGACTGTTCGAGCTGCTACCCCTGCCGTCGCGTACGAAGGTCCCGTTGCTGCCCCCGAGATCTTCGATGGTGAAGGGCGGCCCCCCGCGCAGCACCGCATGCTGCCGGGAGACCGACGGATCCTCGATCAGAATGTCGCTACCCTCCGAGCGCCCAATCTTCAGCTCGAGCCCCTGCGCCGGCAGGTCGTGCACCTCGAGCTTTACGCCGTCGAACACGGCCAGCTGATAGCGAGAACCCTCGCTGGGCGGCGCGTCGTCGGCTGGGTTGGAGGCCTGGAGGGGTGGTGTCACGCGAACTTTCCGGGAACATACCAGCTTGCCAGGCCGAACTCTCGGCCGAATGAGCAATGACTATTCCTGGCGCGGGCGCGTTCACTGGAGCTGCACGGCCGGCCCGCCGCCGTTGCCCGCCGACCAAGCGCGCCGCCCCGGAGTTCGTGGTTGCTGTACGCCGTCCGCGATGAGGCCGTACGCGTCGGTGTTGGCGCTCATATCGCCGTTGAACCAAGGACCGCTCTGCCATCATGCGGACTCGGTTTCCGGAAATCCCAATGGTACGGATCGAGGTCGAAATGGCAGATGCGACCTCTTTCCGATGGTTGGGCCTCGCGCTCATAGTCTGGCCGATCCTCGTCGCATGCTCGAAGCCCAAATCAGACTCGACTGGCTCCGCGCTGAAGGGTCCAACCGAGCCAAGCACGGCTGTGACGCGCCAGGTTCCGGGCCAGTCCAACGCGATCGTCGACCGGGCGACGCCAGCGGTTGCGTCCTTCCAATGGGCAGAGCTCAGCTCCGACCGGACGCGGGATGGTGTTTCTCCGCCGGATGGCGACTCCCCTGCTCCGATGCCGACCGCGGTCCTGCCAGGCGCAGCGGCGACCTTACCCCTCCAGTTCGAGCGCATGGCTGGCGGAGACGGCCTGTATTGTGGCGTGCTCGAGACCGGGCCCATCCAATGTTGGGGCCACGAACCTCGTGTTTACCCGGGTGCCTTCGTCGACGTGGCAGTCGCTCGCTCCACCGTGTGCGGTGTCACCAAGGCGGGCAAGGTCGAGTGCTTCGGTCCCAACTCGCCTTCTTTTGCCACCACCACCGCGAAGCGGATTGCCGCGTCCCCGTCCAGTTTCTGCACGCTTGATCAAGCTGGTGTCGTCGACTGCCAGGACGCGGCTGGCGGGTCCCCCCGCTACACGCCACCTGAAGGGCTCAAGGCCAAATTCCTCGGTGTGGGCGAACGCTTCGCCTGCGCTTCGGACGACAGCCGCCATCTGGTGTGCTGGGGCGCCGTCGAGGGTCTGAAGATCCCCGATGGCACCGTGGTGCACGACTTGGCGGTGGGAGAGGACTTCGTGTGCGGGCTCGGGAGCGATCGCAGCCTGCTGTGCTTTGGACGCCAGTTCGACGTGCCGAGATCGGACCTCACTGCGCTCACGGCTGGCTACGGTAACCTGTGCGTGCGACTCGCCACGGGTCGGGGCACTTGTCGGGGCAGCGTGGACGCCAACTTCGATGGCGAGGTAAGCCGCTTCGGAGTCGGACGCTCCGCCGTGTGCATGCTCGACGCCGGCGGGCGCGCCACGTGCCATGGGCAAGATAGCCTCGCCATCGCCGTACCGGAGGCTCCGGCTCCGCCGACTGGCAGTCCGGCCCCTACCAGTGAGCAGCACGACCTCACGGCCTTCTTGGCGCGGTTTCAGCCGGCAACCCTGCCCCTCGACCTGACGAGGACGGGCACCTTCGTGTTCGGTGACCGGTTGTCCAGCCAGTTCGACGTCGTCCTCGGCGACAAGGCCAACGACTATCGCGCGGGCGTTCGCCTCGACGTGCCGTCCGGTGCTACCGCGGTGACGGTGCTGCACATGGAGACGGGCCGGGTGCTGCTCTACACCTACGCGCGGGACGGCAAGCGCACCAAGATGCAGACGCTCGCCCTGCGCACGACGAGCGGAACGGGTATCGAGGAGGACCCTACCGGTGCGGCCACCTCCAGCTACTCCGTCAAAGCGGTGGAGTCGCGCATCACGGCGGACGGCACCGTCGAGACCTTGACCAGCGAGGGCGAAGAAGTCACCCACTACGTGAAGAAGCACGTCGACGGCACGCGCCCCAAGTCCCGTGTGATCTGCAGCATCTCCACGACGTCATCATCCGACCATCTGGAAAAGGACGGCTCGCTCAAGCGCCTGAAATCGGCTGTCCAACCCGCCAAGGCCTCCACGGACGCCGCTGGCTGCGCTGGCGCGTGGCCGATGAATCCGTGAAGGGGGACGCCTCCGCGCGGGGGCGACCCGCGTCTCGGACGACGTCCGGTACCGAGGTTGGATTGTCGAAAGCACACTGAATTCGGCCGCTCGGTCTTCGACGCTCCGGGACGATCCTGGCACCGTGCGGTGCGCCCGAGGGCTAGACTCGGCCCGCCCGCTGGGGCCCAACAGGGGCGCCCCGGCATTTGCGGATTGGGTGATCGGCCATGCGTTTGTTTTCTCAGAGCGCCTTTTGGGTTGTTGCCGTCTTGGTGACGGCTGCTTGCACCACGTCCTCTGGCGGCGGGCTCGACATGAGCCCGGGAACGGGCGGCTTCCCGAGCGCGAGCGGCGGCTCGTCCGCAGGCGGCACGGTCAGCACGGGGGGCACGACCGGCGGCAGTACGGCGAGCGGCGGCTCGGGTGGCGGAGCGACGGGCGGTGCGGCGTCCGGAGGCCAAGCGAGCGGCGGCACGTCAGCGGAGGTCGGCGGCACGGGCGGGGGCGATGATCCAGACCCAACCGGGTGCACGCGTGAGCTCCTCGGCGAGAAGGCGCTGGACCTGGCCGCTGCGCTCGAGGCTGGCGATGCGACCCTGCTGACGACGAACGCAGCGGCGACGTACATCGAGAACCACGAGGCCAGCGAGTTCGGACAGGGCGTGTGGGCAGACGCCGTCGAGATCGAGTTCCAGCGTGATTTCCTGGACGAGGACACGTGCGAGACGTTCAGCGAGATCGTCATCACCGCGGGTACGCCGCTCGTCCTTGGCGTGCGTCTGACGGTCACCGGTCAGGACGTCACCGAAGTGTCGGCGCTGGTGTCCAACGACGACGATTGGCTCTTCGACGCCGCCAACTACGCGGCGGTGTCGAGCGCCGAGGACTGGAGCGAGATCCCGGAAGCCGATCGCGACACCCGCGAGATCCTCATTGCGGCGGGCGACGCCTATTTCGACCTATTCTCGGACAAGTCCGTAGTCGTCCCGTGGAACACGCCGTGCACGCGGCTCGAGGGCGGCGAGCTCACCACGGGCAACACGTGCGACGTGGGCGTCCCGGATGGCATCGAGTTCAGCGACAAGCACTGGATCGTGGACCGCGTGCTCGGCACGGCCACGGGCATGGTCCTTTTCGCGGGCAGCTTGCCGGACTCCCACATGTTCCGCAGCTTGAAGGGCAAAATCCGCTACGTGCACACGATCACGATCTGCGACGGCGGTTGCTGAGGGCTGCTCGCCCGCTCACTTGCGCAGGAAGGCGATCGTGGAGGCAGTTGTCGTCTTCCTCGGCCTTGGTGCTGAGTGAGATTTGCCGGTAGCGCCGGATCGTCCGGTTGGCGAGCAGAGGGACCACCTTGTTCTCGAATAGGTCGAGCGTTGGTCATTTCTTTGGCAGCCTACGCACGGACACGTGAGGCGTGGTACGCGAGCGGAGGGGGGAAGATGGCAGTCACGATTCCTGCAGTCGCTCCGACGAGCCTCGCTCAGGCCTCGCTCACGCCGGCCGGTCCGGTGATGGCGAGCCCCGTCGATTGGCGTGATCAGTTTCTTTATTTTCTCTTGCCGGACCGTTTCAGTGACGGGCTCGAATCGACGCGGGTGTCCTTCTCGGGCAATCCCGCTCTGCACCCGGTGCCCAGCGTGGCGGCCTGGATGGCGGCGGGTACGTCCTTTCAAGGGGGCACCATCGCCGGCATTCAGAGCCAGCTCCCCTATCTGAAGGGGCTCGGTGTGACGGCCCTGTGGGTGGGTCCGGTGTTCAAGCAGCGCATGGATCCGGGGCTCATCACCTATCACGGCTACGGCATCCAGGATTTCCTCGAGGTCGATCCCCGGTTCGGCACGCGACGCGAGCTGCGCTCTCTGGTCGATGCGGCGCATGCCCTCGGCATCTACGTGATCCTGGACATCATCTACAACCACACAGGCAACAACTTCTACTACGACGACGGTGGCGGCAACGCGGTCGAGACACGGCCCTACCGCTTCGAGCCGCCCTACCCTCGGGCAGCCTGGCGCTCAGGAGCCGGCACGCCGACGGCTGCCATCACGGGCCCGAACGACGGCGTCTGGCCGACCGAGTTTCAGGACGATCGCTTCTACACGCGGGCCGGCAGCATCGGTCGCTTCGACCCGGAGCCCTGGGAAAACCGGCTCGATCCTCGAAACGAGTTTCGTCGCGGTGACTTTTTCAGCCTGAAGGATCTGCGCGTGCAGGAGCGGCAGCCCTTCCTCTCCGACCCCGACCAGGCGCGCGTGATCGAGGCGCTGATCAAGGTCTACCAGTATTGGATCGCACTGACCGATTGCGACGGCTTCCGCGTGGACACGGTGAAGCACGTGTCCTTCGAGGCTTCGCGCAGCTTCTGCGGCGCGATTCACGAGTACGCCGAGTCGATCGGCAAGGAGAACTTCCTGGTCGTGGGCGAGGTCGCCGGCGGACCGGACATCGCCCGCGACTACCTGGAGGTCTTCGGGCGAAACCTGGACGCTGCGCTCGACCTCGGCGGGCCGATGGACACCTTGGCAAGCACGATGAAGGGGTTCGGTGACCCGCTCGACTTCTTCTCGCAGTTCGGGGGTCACGATGCGCTCGGCACGCATCGTGAGGTCGGCCGTTACCACGTGTCGATCCTCAACGACCACGACATGATCGGTCGCCGGCCGCGGCAGCGTTTCTGCGGCGGTGGCGGGGTGCCGGCCGAACAGGTAGCGCACGCCACCGGCATTCAGCTGACCACGCTCGGTATCCCGTGCATCTACTACGGCACCGAGCAGGGTTTCGACGGCAGCGACGCCCGCCACGATGCGAGCGTGCAGCCCCTCGACTCGAGCGGCACGGCTCCGGACAACGATCGCTACATTCGCGAAGCCATGTTCGGCGGCACCTTCGGCGCATTCCAGACCAGCGGCTGCCATTTCTTCGACACGAACCATCCGGCCTACCTGCGCATTGCTGCCATCGCGCGCGTGGTCATGCGCACGGACCTGATCGGCAAGGCTCTGCGGCGCGGTCGGCAGTACTCGCGCGAAGTCCGCTTCATCTCGACCTACCTGCCTCCGCAGCGCGGCGAGCTCGTGGCCTGGTCCCGCATCTTTTTCGGCACCGAGGTGGTGGTCGCCGTGAACACCCATGGCGGCTCGGCGCGCGGCGGCTTCGTTACCGTGGACCGCGCCCTGCACCCGCCGGGAAGCACCTTGAGCGTCCTCTACCGCGGCGATTGGACTGCGGCGGAGCTCGCCGCGCCCCCGATCGAACCGCCGCGCATCGTCCAGGACGATGGCGGCCGCTCGGTCGTGCGCATCGATTTGCCGCGCGCCGGGATGGTGATCCTCGGCTGAAGTCGCGAGCGCTTGTCGCGAGCCGTTCAGCTCGCAGCGCGCCGGCGCCGGAGGAGTCCGTAGCCGAGTGCGAGCAGAGCCCAGGGCAGGGCGCTCCTCGTCACGCTCGGCGCGGCGAGGGCACAACCGCCGGAGGCACCGGGAGGCGTGCCGCCTGCACCGCTGCCGCCGGTACCGCCGGTGCCGACGCCAGCACCGCCCGTCCCGGTCGAAACGCCGCCGGATCCCGGGCCGACGCCACTGCCGCCGACGCCAGTGCCGGCCCCGCCGACACCCGTGCCGACGCCGCCCGTGCCGGTGCCCGCGCCACCCACGCCAGCGCCGATTCCGCCGGTTCCCGTGCCGGTGCCACCGGTGCCGCTGCCGGCCCCGCCACTACCGGCCCCGCCGGTTCCTTGGAGGTCGCCGCACATCTCGTCCCATGGGTCCTTCTCACGAACTCCATCAAGCCCAAAGTACTCCAAGATGAGCTGTGCCTCGTAGCCCATGGAGTGCCCCTGGCCCTTGGCGGTCCACATATCGAGCACGGGGAACCCGCATGCATCGTCCCACGTCTGGCGGTCGTAGGTGTAGCTCATGGGGAAGGTGGCCTTGCCCTGGATCCCCGTTTCGGTGCTCGTCGGCGTGTCGCTCAGCCCCAGCAGATTCGTCCACTCCTCCCGACCTTCCGCGTAGTTGTTGAACGAGATGGTCGTGTCGGTCTCTCCCTGATTGATCTGAATGCGAGGATAGATACCGGTGAAATCCGGATAATAGGAACGCACCAAGTCACCCCATTCCTGCGCAGTCTTGTTCACCGTTCCGCCTGAACAGGGGTCGCTCCACTGGTCGCTGTCGTCGTAGCTCACTCCCCAACAGCCTGCGGGCGCGCCCGCGCGGGCGTGTCCTGCCTTGAAGACATCCGGATAGACGGCGAGAAGTGTTTGGGTGGCCATGCCACCCCCGGACCCGCCCATCACGTAGACGCGGTCCGGGTCAGCATTGAAGTTATCGATGGTGTACTGGACCATTTCTACGATGGCCGCCATGTCGTCGTTCCCGCCGCGCGTGAGGGCGTCCGCCGAACCCGAGTCGAAGCAGTTTCGAGTCTGCTGGGGAAGAATCATGATGAACCCCACGGCATCCATGGCGGTCTTGAGGGGCGCGAAACCCTCGTACGACCATTGGGAGCCTGCGCTGTTTCCGCAGGCATGAATGTTCACCAGGATGGGCGGCTTGGCCGCCGTGACGGCCGGCGTCGCCATGTAGAAGTCAATCCAGCTCGGCGCACCGGTGGTCCATTCGGCTTTGGGGATCGGCTGGCCGCTGAAGGTTGCCGCTTGTGCACTCTGCGAAGTCAGAAGCAGAGTGAAGGCCGACAGCGGCAGGGTTGTGAGGAAGAGATGGAGGGGGCGGAACATGGTGCGAACCGTGCCTCGAAACCAGATGTCGGAAAAGTCCTCCCTGCGTCGCCAATAACGCCCTTGCGCTTCTTTGCCAGCCAGATTGTAGAATTACGAACCAGGTGGTGCCGTCTCGTCGACGAGAGCTAGCCTCCCGCCATGGCGATTTGGTTTGGGAGGTTCCGCTCGAGGCGGTTCAGGAGCGCAACCGCGGGACCCTCGTCGAGGCCCTGGGCATCGAGCTCGTGGCTCGCGGGGACGATTTCCTGACCGGGCGCATGCCGGTCGATCAGCGGACACATCAACCAGCGCATGTGGCGCATGGCGGGGCTTCGGTGGCGTTGGCCGAGACCCTGGCCTCCTGGGCCGCCACCTTTGCGGTCGATCGGGAGAAGCATCACTGCGTGGGGCTCGAGATCAACGCGAACCACGTACGCTCGGTGGCCTCCGGCTGGGTGACGGGCACCGCTCGCCCCGTGCACCTGGGCCGCTCCACGCAGATCTGGGAGGTGCGCATCGTCGATGAGCAGGACAGCTTGGTGTGCATCTCCCGGATCACGATGGCGGTCCTAGCGACGCCGAATCGCTACTGAGGCTCGCTTCGCGTTTCACGCACCCGGCTGGGCAGCCTTGGCCTGGCAGGCGCCCTCCACCGGGGCCACGTCCTTGCCGAGCAGGTAGGCAGCCGGCCGATGCTCGTCCCCGATCTCGACCAGGACGTCTCCGCTGCCGCGCACCACGCAGCCGCCGTAAGTCGTGTGCCACTCGTCGCCGTAGCGGGCATCGACTTCGAAGGGAATGAACTCGCGGCCCTTCAGGTCCTTCTCGAATTGTGCTGCGAGCACGTTGACGCGGCGCTCGTCGGGCGGTGGGGCGGCGCGGCTGAAGGGCGAACGCTTGCTTTCCTGCTGGGCCAGCGGCTCGAGCAGGCGGTGTTTGACGCAGTCCTTGGCCCATTTGCTCGCCGCCGGTTCGTCGGCGTGAGCGAGGGACACCATGGAAGGGACGAACAGCACGGTGAGGCAGAACTTGACGAGCGATTTCATGAGGGACTCCGGAGCGCGACTTGTGGCGATGAGACTCGAGGCGATGAGAGACTGAAACGGGGCAGGGAGCCGGAGAGCGCCTCGGCGATGAGCGCGCTGCCGAGCACGGGCACCCAGAGAGCGAGCACGTAGGCCAGGTTGGGATCCATGCCGCCCAGGTCGAGCAGAACGAGCAAGGTGCGTGAGGTCACCGCCACGCTCATCTGGGCGAACAGGTGCCGCATCGAGCGAGCGTGGGACAGCATCCGGCCGCGCCGCGCGTCGATGACGCCGCGGACGAGCGCGACCCAGACGATCAGCCCCGACAGCACGAAGCCGACGCTCACCCACACGCCCCCCTTCGCCTCCAGGGCGAGCACGAAGCCTGACGGGACCAGCAGCAGCCCAACGACCGTGCCGGTCACGCGTCCCAGCCAGCGGTGCAGCTTCCGCCGCCGCTGGACCATCTTGGTCATGAGCAGGATGCAGGCGGGGAAGCTGACGAGCGCACTCGGTACGTGCACCAAGAGGGCCAGCCGCCACAGGCGTTCGAAGCGCAGGGGCAGCTTCTCGATGATGAACGGAGCGACGGTGCCCGGCTCGAAATAGACGAGGCTCGCCAGGGTGATGAGCACCGATCCCAGCAGCATTGCTGCAAGGAACGCGCTCCGAGACAGCCTTCTCCACCACCGCATGCCGGTACTACGGGTAGGACAGCAAAAAGGTCCCCCGGTTCCCGGCGATTTTCTCCAGCTCGACCTGGGCCGGGCAGTCGGTTAGGAGCGCCTTCGTCATGCCTACCTCCACCCCGCCTGCGCCGCCGCGTCGCTCCCTTGCCTTGGCCCTGTCGCTCCTGGCCCTCGGCGGGACGCTCGCCTGCGGCTCCAAGCCGGCGCCGGCTCCGCCTCCTAGCCCCATCCAGCAGCTCGCGGGCACCTTCACCTTCGAGCCGCGCCTGGGTACGGCGTTTCGGCAGACGCTGAAGAAGGTCGACACGTTCGAGATCGTCGGCACGCCGCTGCGTGAGACGGAGGAAACCGAGCTCACGCTGAGCATGACGATCACGCCGGAGGACAATCAGTATCTGTACACGCTGCGGCCGCTGAGCCTGCGCATCGTGCTGAACGGTACCCCTGTGTTCGACACCCCCGGGGGTCAGGCCGATCTATCCACCAGCGGCGCGGAGATTGCACTTTTGATCAATGGCCAGGCGGCAGTCACTTCCATTCGGGGGGCCGAGACGCTGACGAAGGCCTTGGTGGCCTTGACGCCTCCCGATCGGCGCGAGGCGGTGGCCCAGATCTACGCGCCGCGGGCGATCGAGCAGCTCTTGGTCGTGCGCGTGGTCGAGCGCACGGCGGATCTGATCGGCAATCACTCGAACGTCGGCAACTCCTGGGGTGCGCGGCAAGGTGCCGAGAGCGGCTACGATCCCGTGGCCAAACAGCTGGAGGTCGTCGGTGAGGCCGACTGCGCGGCTCCCCGCTGCGCCGTCGTCAGCCGGAAGTTCAACGTCGACCAGAACCTGATCTGGCAAGCGGCCGAAGGGCGGGTCAAGCAATACGTCTCGAGCCAGGGCGGCGATCCCAATTCGGTGAAGGTGGTGAAAACGGACCTGAAGCTCGAGGACGAGCTCGTGGTCGACCCGCGCACGCTCGAATTCTACGGCGCGCGCTTCGAGCAGACGGCGACGATCACGGCGCAGGGTGCCCAGGGCAACCTGACCATCAAAAAGTCATCGGTTCGCACCTCGTCCTACGACTACGCGCCGTAGCCTCGCGCGGCTCGCTTCAGTGCTGGAGCGTGCAGGTGTTGCCCGCGCCGCATTCGGCCTTCGTCACCGCGGCCACGACCTCGGATGCGGGCAGCGGGGTGTAGCTGTACGGGATGGTGAAGACGGTCCCCAGGGTCGCGTTCAGGTCGCTGGCCGTCCCTTCGTTGCCAACACCCTTCCAGCCGCGCGGGCTGCCCATGTCCGTCCAGATCGAGATGCCTTCATCGTAAAAGCAGTTCTCTGCGATGAGCGCCATGTCCTTGCCAACCCCATGGATCTGGCCGCCGCCCGTGTGGTGGTAGTTGTTGAGCATGTGGATGTTGCCGAAGCGCCCGCGCGGCTGGCGCGTGTCGACGCGCTCTCCCCAGTCGCTGTTCATGTAGGTGATGTGCAGCTTGCCGACGCTGTTGGGTTCGTCGTCGCTACCGGCAATCAAGTTGGAGAAACGGTGCTCTTTGTCATACGTATAGTAGAATTTGGTCCAAGATACGGTGATGTAGTCCGCGCCCTGCGTCGTGTCGCAGTTACCGTCTTGCCCGTCGGAGATGTCCAGGTGGTCGAGCCAGACGTGGTGTGCACCGTTGCCGACGTAGACGGCGTCTGCGCCAGCCTTGCATTCGTCGTACGTCGCGCAGGGATTGCCGCGAACTGCTAGATTGCGAACGATCACGTTGGAGACACCGCTGCCGGAGATCGAGACGTTGCCCTGAATCATGACGCCGGGCAGTGTGCCGATGATCGTTTTGTCCGCGGTCACGTTCAGACTGCCCGCATAGGTTCCCGGCTCCACGAGAATGATGGCGGAACCGGAGGCTTCTGCCGCGTCCTGCAATTCGGACATGGTGCTCACGGTGACCGCGGTCCCGAGGTCCGCCCCTCCACCGGTCGTCCCGCCCTCCACGCTGGCGAAGCCGGGAACCAGGTCCGTGATGCTGATCTTCCCCGGATCAACTGAGCCGCCGCCGCCACTCCCGCCTGCCGCTGGGGCGCCGCCGGACGCTTCCGACCCGCCCGAGCCGCCCGCCTGCGTCGTCCCTCCGCTCGCCGTGGCGCCGCCAGTGCTGGAGCCGCCCACACCGGAGCTGCTGCCTCCGGCGGAGCTGCCACCCACTTCGGCGACCTGCCCGCCCGTCCCCGTGCTGATCCCGCCCGTCCCGGCGGACCCTCCCGAGCCCGTGGATGTCCCCGGATCGCCGGAGCCGCACGCGAAGAGCACAGGCGGAATTGCGAGAGACCAGAGGCGAGATGAGTACATACCGAGCAGGATGAGCGCACCGTGATCGATTGAGCGTGTGCGCTCATTCAATGCCGTAGGCCGCTCCGGCGATCACGTTTTTCTGACGGATCCCCGGGTGGCGCACGCTGACGCCATGGCCTTTCGAGCGCTTCGATCCTTTGCTGGCCCCGTCGCCCTGCTGCTCGCCAGCTGCTCGGGCCCGAGCGGCGCCGTGGATGCCAGAGGAGGCACGGCGGCCGTCGGTGGCTCCGGCCCTGTCGGCAATGGCCCTGTCGGCAATGGCCCTGTCGGCTCCGGCGGCAATGCCTCGGGTGGAGCGAGCGGTGGCAGTCTGGGAGTGGGCGGCTCGTCGGGTGGCTCGACCAATGCCGGCGGCAGCACCGGCATTCAATCGGGTGGTTCGCCGGGCTCCGGCGGCATGCCTGGATCTGGTGGAGCTTCCGGGGGAACGATGGCGACGGGCGGTGCGGGGCCGTCGTTCGAGCTCGCTGCGTTCCCCGGCGCGCAGGGGTTTGGCAAGGACGCCAGCGGAGCGCGCGGTGGCGACGTCTACCATGTGACCAACCTGAACGATTCGGGTTCTGGCTCGCTTCGGGACGCGATCAGTCAGCCCAATCGCACCGTCGTCTTCGAAGTGGGTGGCGTGATCCAGCTCGAATCGCGCTTGGTGTTCAAGAACAACCAGACCATTGCCGGGCAAACTGCGCCTGGTGGCGGCATCACGCTGTACGGGGACGGCACCTCGTTTTCCGCCGCCAATCATACCATCGTGCGCTACGTGCGCTTCCGCATGGGGAAGGTCGGCGAATCGGGGAAGGACACCATCACCATGGCCAATGGCCACGACGTGATCTGGGACCACTGCTCGCTCAGCTGGGGGCGCGACGGCACGTTCGACCTGAATCGTGAGAGTGGCAGCGAGCTCTACAATCTCACCCTGCAGGACTCGATCGTCGCGCAAGGCCTACAGACGCACTCGACGGGCGGCATCGTCAACACCAACGGCACGTCGATCATTCGGTCACTCTACATCGACAACAACTCGCGCAATCCCAAAGCGCAAGGCACGCTGCAGTTCGTCAACAACGTGGTCTACAACTGGGTCGTCTCCGGTTACATCTTGGGCGACACCAGCGGGCGATCGGATGGCATGATGCTTGGCAACTGGCTCATTCCGGGGCCGGAATCGGACGGCGGAACGCTCAGCAGCCCAACACCGTCCTACAACCTGGTTGCCGACGACAACTGGTATGACAGCAACAAGAACGGACTATTGGACGGCCGTCTGCTTGGAGAAGGCGACTTCGGCTCCGTCACCTGGCTCACCGAGCCGTTGATCGTGTTCCCCGAGGTCCCGATCATGCCCGCCGCGGACGCCTTCGCCTACGTGCGCGACCACGCCGGCGCCTCACTCTGGCGCGATGAGGTCGACGACTACGTCGTGGGCGAGCTGGATTCGCTCGGCCAGGCGGGAGCGACCATCAGCGACGAGGCGAGTCTCGGTTTGGCGGGTGTCGTCGGGGACGTCCCGGGCGGGAGTGCGCCGCCCGATGTCGATCGGGATGGGATGGCGGACGCCTGGGAAGCTTCGGTTGGCCTCGATGCCGCCGATGCGGACGATCGCAACCTCGACCGCAACGGCGACGGCTGGACCAATCTCGAGGAGTACATCAACTCGCTGGTGCCGCTGCCGTAGAATCCGTGCGGCCTACTGTTCGCTCACCGACACCAGCTCGAGCTCCACGAACTGGCCATGATTCATCGAGCCGTCGATACCCTCCGGGGCGTAGCTCTCGTAGTTCAGGATGAGGCGTTCATTGGCGTCGACCCCTGCCAAGGTCAGCGTGGTGCCCGCCTGCATCGGCAAGGTCACCTCGTAGTCGAGCTCGAAGATGTAGTGACCGACACGCTGGTAGTCGTTGAGCGTGTACACCGCAGCCGGCTCGCCGACGGTGATGCTCCACTGCGAATAGTCGGCGTCGTCCACCGGGACGGTCCCGCCGATCGTGAGCGGCTCGGTGCGCCAGTCGAGGTCCATGTACGAGAACGTCTCGGTCGACGGGCGCTCTCCACCGCTGACGTTCGTCGGCTCAGTGACGCCGCGCACTCGCACGGTGACCGCGTAGGTCGTTCCAGGGGCCCCACCGATGCTCACCTCTTGCTCGGCCACGAATCCGGCTCCGGTCAGCACCACATGGTCGCACGTCGCGCCGACGGACACTGCTGGTGTACCGGTGCACGGGTCATCCACGCGCAGACCGTCGATGTCTGCGGCAATGTCGAGCAGGTTCTCGGCGCCGCCGCTGGCGGTCCCGCCTGAGGCCGCGCCGCCCGTGGCTGTGCCGCCCGTCCCGCCGCCGCCGGTCGCCGTCGTCCCCCCCGTTGGCGTTCCGCCCGCGCCGCCACCACTTCCACCAGTCGCTGCACCTCCGGACGGCGAGCCGCCCGTGGCCGCCGCTGTGCCTCCGCTGCCACCGACGCTCGCTGCGCCGCCCGTGGCCCCGAGGTCGCCGCTGCCGGTGTTGGGAGAGCACGCCGCGGCGCACAGGGCGAGCTGAACGATTTGGACCGACCTAAGCTTCATACGGATCACCGCTCTCACGTCGGCCGGCTTCTTGACCAGCGGCAACGAAATTCCCCGCCCTACTCGATTGATCGCGCCTCACGAGAATCCGTCCGGGTCTTGGAGGCACACTGGCCCCTCATGCTGAATCGTGATGTTCCGATCACGCGTTCTTGCGGGCGGCCGCGGCCCAGATGTGTAGCTCAGCGCTCCCGGTTGCGGCCTGGCGGGGGTGCCGGTTACCCTGAGGCAGGGGGCCATCGAATGGGAGCGATGGCCAAACCAGGGGGTGGGCATGAGAGCAATCCTTGCATTGGATCAGGGAACGACGAGTTCCCGGGCAATCGTTTTCGATCACGAGGGCTCGATCGTTGCGGTGGCTCAAAAAGAGTTTCGCCAGATCTTTCCGCAGTCGGGCTGGGTCGAGCACGACGCAATCGAAATCTGGGAAACGCAGCTCGAGACGGCGCGGGCAGCCCTCGCGAAAGCGGGGCTCGCGCCGAGTGACATCGCGGGGATTGGCATCACCAATCAGCGCGAAACGACGGTGATCTGGGACCGCAAGACCGGTCAGCCCATCCACAACGCCATCGTGTGGCAGGATCGGCGGACGGCGGAGTTCTGCGACGGGCTCAAGGCCGCCGGCCACGGGGAGCTGATCCAGAAACGCACGGGCCTGGTGATCGATGCATATTTTTCAGGCAGCAAAGTGCGCTGGCTGCTCGACCACGTGCCCGGCGCCAGGCAGAGGGCGGAGCGCGGGGAGCTCGCCTTCGGCACCATCGATTCTTGGCTCGTTTGGCAGCTCACCGGCGGTGCACGGCACATCATCGACCCGACCAACGCCTCGCGTACGCTGCTCTATGATCTAGGCGGCGACTGGGACGACGAGCTGCTTGCCATTCTCGGTGTGCCGCGAGCGCTCCTGCCCGAGGTTCGCTCGTCGAGCGAGATTTATGGCGAGACGACGCTGCTCGGCGGATCGATCCAGATCGCGGGCATCGCAGGTGACCAACAGGCCGCGCTGTTCGGGCAGAACTGCTTCTTGCGCGGGATGGCGAAGAACACCTACGGCACCGGCTGCTTCCTCTTGATGAACGTGGGCGACGAGCCGCTCATCTCCAAGAACCGCCTGATCACGACGGTCGCGTGGCGGGTCGGCGAGCGCACCGAGTACGCACTCGAGGGCAGCGTCTTCATCGGTGGCGCGGTCGTGCAGTGGCTCCGCGACGGCCTTGGCATCATTCAGTCGGCAGCCGAGGTGGAGGAGCTGGCAAGAACGGTCTCGAGCAGCGGTGGAGTGTATCTGGTGCCCGCGTTTGCCGGGCTCGGCGCGCCGTTCTGGGACCAGTACGCACGCGGGACCATCACCGGCATCACGCGCGGCACGACGAAGGCTCACCTCGCCCGGGCGGCGCTCGAAGGCATCGCCTTTCAGGTCGCCGACGTGCTCGACGCCATGAAGGACGACAGCGGAATCTCCATGAGCGCCTTGCGCGTCGATGGTGGCGCCTCCCAGAACGACATGCTGATGCAGTTCCAGGCCGACATCCTGCAGGCGCCCGTGGTCAGGCCCAAAGTCGTCGAAACGACGGCGCTCGGCGCGGCGTACCTTGCCGGGCTCGCCACGGGCTTTTGGAAGGATCGTTCCGAGCTCACGCGCTCCTGGCAGGTGGATCGGACGTTCGAGCCGGAGATGAGCGCCGACCGGGCGGCGCATCGGCGTGCACGTTGGAATCAGGCCTTGGATCGCGCGCGTGATTGGGAGACCCACGACTGATGACCGACCGACCTTTCAAGCGGGACATTTTTCTGCAGCGCGTCGCCGCACGCAGCGAACCTTGGGACATTGCCGTCATCGGCGGCGGAGCGACCGGGATGGGCATTGCCGTCGACGCCGCCTCCCGTGGCTACAGCGTCGTGCTGCTCGAACAGCACGACTTCGGCAAGGGCACGTCGAGTCGCTCGACCAAGCTGGTGCACGGCGGAGTCCGCTACCTCCAGCAGGGCAACATCTCGCTCGTGATGGAGGCACTCAAAGAGCGCGGCCTCTTGCGCCAGAACGCGCCCCATTTGGTGCAAGATCTCGAGTTCGTGGTGCCGAACTACTTGTGGTGGGAAGCGCCGTTTTACGGCATTGGCATGAAGGTTTACGACCTGTTGGCCGGCAAGTTCGGCTTTGGTCCCTCGCAAGTCCTGTCGCGGGAGGAAGTGCTCGAGCGCATTCCGACGCTCTCCCAGGATGGTCTGCGCGGTGGTGTGAAGTATCACGACGGTCAGTTCGACGATGCGCGCCTCTTGATCGACCTCGCCAGCACGGCGGCCCAGCATGGCGCCTGCCTCTTGAACTACACGCGCGTCGTTTCACTGCAAAAGGACGGCGAAGGCTTCGTCTGCGGCCTCGGCTTCAAGGACGAGGAGACCGGCACCGACTACCAGCTTTCGGCACGCAGCGTCATC
>Ga0247744_1000100_pt1 | contig 18978 bp, 16 predicted proteins | sample UWRJS154409C5_FD_180946 | JGI IMG/M metagenome (GOLD analysis project Ga0247744, IMG submission 180946) | Soil microbial communities from Arlington Agricultural Research Station in Wisconsin, United States - UWRJ-S154-409C-5 | ecosystem: Environmental > Terrestrial > Soil > Agricultural land... | reverse complement strand
TGTCAGAATGAGGCCGGCGTCCGCGAGCAGATCGAGGGGCTCGTCGATGCACCCACGGGCCAGAGCTCCGCCCGCAGCGTGCGAGCCGACGGCCACGTCACACGAGACGACGACGGCTATCACTTGCAGCTCGTGCTCCGGGATGGCGAGCTGGTGGGCGAGCGCGCGTTCGATGGCGACTCCTGCGCGGAGGTGACCGGTGCAGCAGCCGTGGCGATTGCGCTCCTTCTGCGCTCGGCCAGTGAAGGCGCCACAGTGGGAGCGAACAGCAGCGAAACGGTCGCGAACCCCGACACAACCGACGAGGCGACGGACACCGCGAGCGAGGAGACAGCGCCCGCCGAGCAGAAGGATCGACTGGAGGTGGTCTTGCTGGCGCCGTCGCTCAGCGCAAGCGTGGGCCTATTCAGTGCGCCGAGCCTGCGTCTGGGCGGCGGGCTCGCGCTCGAGCCGGGACGCTGGCGCTTCGCGCTGACGGGGACTTGGCACCCCGACCTGGCCCTGTCCGTCGCGGAAATCCCGGGCACCACGGTGAGCGCGAGCCGGCAGACGATCTCGGCAGCGGGTTGCCACTTCCTCCTGATCGACGTGGTGGAGCTCGCGCCGTGCCTCACGGTCTCGCTCCAGTTCTTGAGTGCGGGGGGCACCGGGACCGACATCACGCCGAGCCAGGGCAGCGCCGCCTGGATCGCGCTCGGTCCGACCGCGTACAATCGCCTCCGCCTGGGCCCGACCTTCGCCCTGACGACCAGCATGGGCTTCGAGGTCCAAACGGCGCGTCCCCGCCTGGTCATCGACGGTTTGGGCACAGTGGAGCAGATGGGCCCACTCGAATTCACCGTAGGAATGGGGACGGAGTGGATTTTTTGACGGACCCTGTCGAAAGCCGGCACTGCCCAGAGTACGCACCGTGGCCGCCCGCCTCCCAGCCCCGCTCGTGCTCGATTTCTACGCCACCTACCAACAATACTTTCGGTTCGTCTGGGCCTCCGCACGGCGCTTGGGCACGAGCGAGCCTGACCTCGACGACGTCGTCCAAGAAATCTTCCTCGTGATCCACGCCAAGCTGCACACCGTCCAGAGCCCTGACAGCCTGCGCAGCTGGATCTACGGCGTCGTCCGCCGCACGGTGAGCAGTCACCGTCGCACCCACACGGCGCGCAGCGAGCGCACCGGGGCGCTCGACGACTCACTGGTCGCCGCAAAGGGCCCCACGCCGCTCGACCTCAGCGAACAGAACGCGAAACGAGCGCTGCTCGAAGAGCTTCTCTCAGGCCTCTCGGAGCCCAAACGCGAAGTCTTCATCTTGGCCGAGCTCGAAGAGATGAGCGCTCCGGAGATCGCCGCGGCGCTCGAAATCCCCTTGAACACCGCCTACTCGAGGCTGCGCCACGCCCGCGCCGATTTCGAAGGCGCCCTCGCCCGCCACCAGAGACAAACCGCGAAATGGAGGCCGGCATGAACGACGAGGACCTCAGTCCGCTCGCGCGAGAGCTCGTCCAGAGCGGCCAGGGCGCTCACGATCCGAGCGCGGCCGACCAAGAGCGCATCCTGTCGGCTCTTCACACCCGCATCGCCGCCGGCGAAGGCCAGCCGGAGCCGGATGGCTCGCTGCCGCCGCCCGCCCCGAAAGCACCCTGGGGCCTGATCTCCGCAGGCGGCATCGGAGCTGGGCTCATCGCGGCAGCCGTCGCTTGGAGCTCACCGGAGCCCACGCCGGCAGTCGCGCCCACCCCGGTAGTGGCCACACCAGCTCCTGCTCCCAGCGCTGCGGTCCCCGTGGAGCCCACGCAGCAGCCCGATGCGAGCCCGCCGGCAGGGCCCCCTCACAGCGCTCCCGCACCCAGCTCGAAACCAAACAGCCGACTCGCCGAAGAGGTCGAGATCCTCTCCCGCGCCACCTCGGCCCTGCACGCCGGTCGCGCCGAAGACGCGCTGGCCGCGGCCGCCGAGCACCAGAAGAAGTTCCCCCAGGGTCTACTCACCGAGGAACGCCGCTCCGCTCGCGCTCAAGCCCTCTGCTTGCTCGGTCGCACGAGCGAGGCCAAGCGCGAGCTCGACCGCCTGGCGCCTTCGTCACCTCAGGCGGCCCGGGCAAGGCAGCGCTGCGGGCTCGAGTAGTTGCATAGGTCCGGCGAGCCGACCAACCTTGTGAATTCCAAGGAGGCAAGACGGATCATGTTCACCCTTCGGCGCGCAGATGAGCGCGGTCACGCAAACCACGGTTGGCTCGAGTCGTATCATTCGTTTTCGTTCGCCGACTATTACGACCCAGCCCACGTCGGCTTTCGCAATCTGCGGGTCATCAACGAAGACCGCGTGCAACCGGGAAAGGGCTTCGGCACGCATTCCCACCGCGACATGGAGATCATCTCCTACGTGCTCGAAGGCGGCCTCGAGCATCGCGACTCCATGCAGAACGGCGCCGTCATTGTCCCCGGCGACGTGCAGACGATGAGCGCCGGGGCGGGCGTGACCCACAGCGAGTTCAATGCCTCCCGCACCGATCTCGTGCACTTCCTCCAGATTTGGCTGCTGCCCGCCACCAAGGGCAAGACGCCCAGCTACGAGCAGAAGACTTTCCCAAACGCCGAGAAACAGGGCCGCCTTCGCCTCGTCGCCTCGCCGAGCGGTGAGGACGGCAGCGTCACCATTTTCACCGACGCGCGCCTCTACGCGGGACTCTTCGATCGAGGCGAGGGCGCAGAGCACGCCCTTCTGCCCGGCCGGCACGCATGGGTGCAGGTGGCTCGCGGCGAAGTGAAGGTCCAAGGCGAGCTCCTCCAGGCTGGCGACGGTGTGGCGCTCTCGGAGGAAGCGCTGGTACGGCTCGAAGGCGTCGACCAAGGCGAAGTGCTCTTGTTCGACTTGGCTTGAAGGCATGTTCATCCTCCGCATCCGAGCCTTGACCTTGCGGCCGCGCATGGGGCGGCGGGCAAGGAGGTCGCCGTCCACGAATCCGCGCTCCTCCAGCCGGTCGTCCCGCACTGGACGTGCGGAGCTTGCGGCCGTCAGGTGCCACCCAAGCCGAAGTGCTTGTATTGCGGGGGTGAGGCGAGGCTACGCGAGTCAGGACCCGACCACCTCAACGCCCGGGGGACCACCAAGGTCGGATGACGAGGAAACGAACGTTCGTTCGAAAACCGATCAACCTTTGGGGACCGAGGTCGGGGTCAGCACGGCCTCGTCGCGTCGCAGCGAAGACGCTTCATTGCGACCGAAGCGCAATATCCTCGAGCACGAGCGCCGTGTCGTTCGCCACGCGCTGGGAGATCATCGGGTCATAGTTGAGGTAGCCGAAAGCGCGCAGCGTGAATTCCGTCGTTTGTGACTTACCTTCGGCGACGGATACATCGAACGGCGTTTCGTAGCGCCCGGGTAGGCTCAGCAGGTCCACGCCGAGGTCCTCGGAGCGCATGGCGAGTGCGACGGTCGAGGTGTGACACGCCACGCAAGCGACCGTGTCGGGCGCATTGTCCAGCGGATTATCGATGGCGGCGAAGGCTCCGAGCGCGGCGAGCTGATCGGCCTCCTCCGCCGCCTGGAAGGCCACGCCGTCGAGAGCAAGCGCGAGACCCTGGGGGAAGTCGCTCGCGGGCTCGGCCTCGAAGAAGGCCTCGCTCTGGAGCGTGACCGTTTGGATGTTTTCCGACGTGCCGGTGATGGTCTGGTCGACGAAATCGCTCCCCTGCTTCTCCAAGCCGCGCAGGATCCATTTGAACTGTTCCGAGCCAAAACTTTGCGTGTTCATCGTGAGACGCACCAAGCGCGACGCGCCGCCGTAGGCACGGACGAACAGGCGGAGCTTTTCGGCGTACGCGGGGTTGTCTTCGCTGAGCGAAGCGCTCGGACCGAGGGGTTCGGCGGGCCCAGTGCGGAGCAGGCTGAGCTCGGACAGCGCCTGGATGGCCGCCGGGATCTCGGCTTCGAGGATGGTGTAAAACGCGTGGAATCCAGTGTCTTCGGCGCCTCCGCCGTCGTCGAGTCGCTGGAACACGAGGCGCAGGCTCGCGTCGCCCGAAGTGGGACATGGGCCGGGAGTCTGGTGGTCGCAAAGATCGAAGCGCACACCGACGACGTGCAGGCGATCGTAGGTATTCGGCAGAATGAATGATTCGGACCCGACGGGGTCATCGCCGAGGCGTTCGACTAGCTCGTAGGGTACGAGCTCTTCGCCGTCGTCCGCGCTGTCGAAGGCCCGCAGGAGAACCGGCTCGTCGGAGCTCAGGGGCAAGGGCAAGAGAATGGTGACGTCGTTCATGCCGAGCGCGACCGCAGCGCCACCGCCCGAGCCAATCCCGCCCGAGCCAATCCCGCCCGAGCCACCGACGGACGTCCCACCCGACCCAGTGCTCTCGCCGCCGGCGGATGGGGTGGTCCCGCCCGTCGCCGGCTGCCCGGTGCCCCCAGAGCTCGGTTCGGTCCCGCCCGCGGCGGTGACTCCTCCGCTGCCCATGTCGGGCGTACCCGGCGTGGACGAGCACGAGAGCGTCAGGCCAAGGAGGAGAAAGGCCCGCTTCATGGGGCACTCCTTCCGATCACGAACACTGAGAGCGGGAAGTTGCCTTCGTCGCCAGTGAAGACGGCGTCGGGCACGTCGATGACGAAGTCGTGGCTGCCCGCTGCGACGCTTCCCCAAGGGATGTGGCGGATGTCGATCACGTCGCCGGGGCACCAGTTGGAAAACGACTGCCAGTCTTCGTCGCTGCGCGGCGTTTGCCCATAAATGCCGTTGCCCTGGGTATTGTACATGCGGAACGGCTCGCACGAGGAGCGGCCAGGCGTGAAGTCGAGCACCGGCTCGCCGTCGAGCTCGACGAAATGTTGTCTGCGCTCGTACTCCTCGCCGCCGGAGTTGGCGCCGTGGTGCGAGAGGATGAAGACGACCTCGGCGTCCTCGATCGCACCATCGAGCTCGAATTCCAGGGTTTTTGTGGTCATACCCACGGCGTCGCTCGCGCCCGCTTGGTAGTCGTTGAAGGGATCCTCGAAGGCGAGTGGCAAGAGGACGTCGATGTCGCGCGCAGGGAGAGTGCTGTCCGTGGACAGGGAAAGCCAGCCGCGAAACACGTCGCTGCGCCCGTCGCAGCCGGCGACCTCGTCGTTCGCAGCGTACGGCACGCCGAACACCGACAGCTCGAACCAGAAGTCGTACTCTGCCTGGACGGCGGGACTCTGTAGAACGGCCGCGATGTGGTCGATGTCCCAGGTGTAGGGCACGACGTCAGGCTGCGCGTTCTTGTCCATGAACGGCGTGATGAAACGGCCGAGCTCGAGGTGCGGCACCTCGTCCGGGTCGTAGCTCTCGGCGCCCTTCGGCGTCAGGGCCAGACGGACCGAGCCAATGCGGTCGTAGTTGTCGCACAGGGCCCCGATCTGCACGTCGAGCTGCAGGTGGGGCTGGATTTGGGCGAGCTGGTCGTCCGACAGACGCGTGGTGAAAAGGTCATTCGTCAGCCGCACGACGCCCTCGGGTGCTGGCTCGCTCGAGGTGTCCGCGTAGGCGTCGTAGAAGACGACCTCTTCCATCAAGTCGAACGTCACAGGCTCGAGAGGTGGGCCGCCACCGGTGGCCGGAGCGCCACCGGTCAGAGACGTCTGTCCACCCGACGCCGTCGTGCCGCCGCTGCTCGGAGTCCCGCCCACGCTGGGCGAGCCACCGCTCGCGCTCGAGCCACCGCTCGCGGCACCGCCGGTGGCCGTCGGCACCCCGCCGCTTCCACCTGCGCCGTCGGAGCTAGGCGCCATGCTCGGGCTACAGCCAAAGAGCAGCAGCACGCCCCCCAGGGACACCCCGGCCATGGATCGACGACCCGCCCGCATGGGTCGAACCTACCATCGCCACGCGGCTGCGGATCGAGCAGGCGCCCCTGTGACCGCTTTCATGGCACGCGGCCGTGTGGGAGCGGCGGATTTTTCCTGTCAGTCGGCCTTCAAGTACGCCGCCAAAGGCAGTCCGAGCTCGCCGATGGCCTCAGCCACGAGCCCGCCAATGCTGACGGAACCCGCATCCGAGAAGTGCGTGTGGTCGTCGCAGAAGAAATCCCCGACCGGTCCGGTCGTGCTCGCCGAAACGTCGCCGCCCGGTACCGGACAGAAGGCGAGCTCATTGTAGAGGTCGACGCTGAGCTGATGCAGATCGATGACCGGAACGTCATTCTCGTCGCCAGCTTCGATGGTGGCGGTGACGTAGGCGCCCCGGGTGCCGATGGCCGTCGCAGAGTTGCAGCCGATCGAGCTCACGGGCGTGAGGAAGACGGGTGTCGTGCCGTGGCTGCGGGCGACGTCAGCCATCATTGCGTACTCCTGCTTGAAGCGCTCGAGGCCCACGTGGCGATCGCAAGTGGCCGAGCCGTCGTTGATGCCGAATTGAACGAAGAGGTAGTCGCCCTCGGCCATGCCGGCCATCATGTCCGTCCAGCGCGCCTGCAGGATTGGGTCGCCGTTTGCGTCTTCGTTGACGGTGCACTCTTCGTCGGGACCCATCTCCGTCGTGACCTCGTAGAGCCAGGTGCGCACGCTGCGGCCGCCGGCGGCGCTATTGACGACAGTCACGAGCTCGTTGAATTCGTCCGCAAAGTGCTTGCCCCAGCCGACGGGGCACGGCGTGTTGCCGTTGGCGACGGTGGAATCTCCGGCGAGCCAAATGGTGATCGGCACGTCGGTCGCGACGCCGCCGCTGCCTTGCCCGCCGGACGCGGCACCGCCCGAAGCACTGCCGCCGGCAGCACTGCCTCCCGAAGCGACACCGCCCGTGGCCGTTCCACCCACCGCCGGACTGCCTCCCGCTCCGGTGGCGCCCCCGCTTGCGCTACTGCCGCCGGTGGCCGTCGTGCCTCCACTCGCCACAGGCGCGCCGCCCGTCCCGCTCCCACCCGAGCCGGGAGCACCGCCACTCGCATCCGTCACCAAGCCCCCGTTCGAGCAAGCCAGCGCCAAGAGCCCGAACACGATCGAGCGAGCTGATGCGGGGCGGAGGGTGCGATGCATGACGACGATTCAGGGCAGAAGGTAGGGACCGAGGCCGAGCTCGACCTCTTGGATGCATTCGCCGAGGAAGCCCGCCATGTGGCGTGCTCCCCCTTCCTGGAAGTGCGTACCGTCGACGGTTCCATCATCCCGGAAGGCGAAGAAGTCCTCCGGCGTCGGCGAGGGACAGATGGCCGCCAGGTAGTCGAACGTCTTGGTGTTCAGGTCGAGCACCGTGACGTTCTCGGCTTGTCCGAGCTCGCGCATGGCCTGCGAGTGGGCAGCGAGTGAATTTCCGTTGCCGCAATAGGCGGAGTTCCGCGGCGGCGGTGTCACCAAGACGGGGATGACCGAGGCGGCGCGCGCAGGTTCGATGTAGTCGTCGAGTAGCTGCGTCTTGAAGTCGGTGTCCGGGTCCGCGTAGCGCGGGTAGGTGGTGCCATCGACTTCGAACGTGGCCGTCGTGTTGCTGTCGTTCGTGCCGAATTGAACGAAGAAGTAGTCGCCTGGCTGAGCGTCCTCGAGGATGCCGGCGACGGCTCCTTCCAGATAGAACCACAGCGCCGTGCGCCCCCCTGCGGCACGGTTGTCCACGGTGACCTGGCTGGAGAAGATCTCCGGCAGCATCTGCCCCCAGCCGGCTTGGTCGTCCAGGGCCGCCGTGTCCGGGTAGTCGAGCACGGTCGAGTCCCCTGCGATGAAAATCGTGGTGTCAGGGAGCGGCCCGCCATCGCCTCCACCGCTGGACTGACCGCCGGAAGCACTGCCGCCAGAAGCACTGCCGCCGGAAGCACTGCCGCCCGATGGACTACCGCCCGCTGCGCTCCCCCCGCCTGAGCTCTGCCCGCCGGCAAAGCTCCCTCCGCTCGGATTGCCCCCGGCCCCGGTCGTGCCCCCGCTGACCGCCGGAGCACCCCCGACGGGCGCCGTGCCGCCCGAGCCATCGCTGCTCGGTCCCGGGGCTGGGGCACAGGCCAGCGCCAGCAGCGTCAAGCTCGGGGCGAGGCGAAGCCAGGTCATGGCACCTCATGCGCGGCGAGGGCCAGTGGATCACCGAAACAGACGCGCTCGCTCATCCTGCTCCTCCTCGCCGGTCAGCGCGACGGCTCCTGGTCCAGGAGACGCTGCAGGTCCCGCGATCGCTGGCTGGCGCGAAACTCGATGATGCGAAAATCGGCCAGTCCACGCGAAAAGAATGGATCCTGCTGCATGACCTGTTCGATCGCTTCTCGGCTCGGGGCGACGGCGAGGATCACTCCCCCGTCGCGCGGGATCTTGCGGCCCGAGATCAGGAAGGTGCCCGCGGCATAGTGCTCGTTCAAGAAGGCCACGTGCGCCTTCATGGCGCGATCGATCTCGGTAAGGTCCGCTTTATAGATGAGCTCGATGACGAACATGGCCCCTCCATCGGAGCAGAGATGGCCCTTCAGGGATAGAAGAGCGTCAAGTCGACGGACTCGGCCATCGCCTGATAGCCGGCTTTGCTCGGGTGCAGGTCGTCGTTCTTGTACGCTGCCAGCGTGCTGTCTGGACTCGCGGGATCGCGGAGCACCAGGTCGAAATCGACCCCCGGGTCGTAGTTCTGGCTCGCACGGATCCAGTCGTTCATCGTGCCCCGAACCGGGCTGTTCTGGGCGTTCATGGGCGTGAGCGGCGAAACGAAGACCTCGATGCCCGCGGCCTCCGCCGCGTCGATGATGCTCTGGTAGGCGCCCGTGATGGTGCCCGCTTGCACGCTGCTCGTGATGTCGTTGACGCCCTCCAAGACGATGAGCCACTTGATCTTGTCACGGCCGAGGACATCCCGTGCAAACCGATCGAGCCCAGAGTCCTGGTATTGGGTGGCGGTGGTCAGGTTGTTGCCGCCCATGCCGAAGTTCAAGACCGCCCGTTTGCCGGCGAGCACCGGATCCTCCTCGAGAGCGAGAGTCAGGAAATCGGACCAGCGCGAAAAGTCGTTCAGCGTGCCATACCCATCGGTGATGGAGTCACCGAGCAATGCGATGGCAAATGCGTCGGGCGGGGCCATGACCTCGATGGCGTTGATGAAGTACCAGCGCTCCTTCGTTCCCGGGTTCGCCAGTGCTTCCGCGGACACCGCATCACCGCTGGCGACGTAGGACATCGTCCGGGCGCCGGGATGTCCAGTCACCTCGCCCGGAACCGTGGCGCCAAACAGCATGCTGATGGCGGTCAACGTGACTTCCTGCAGCGGGAAATCGAGCGGGTCCGACCAAACGGTTTCTCCGACCGGGATGCTCACGCTCGGCGCGCCAGCAAAGGTGAACGCAGCGTCCGTGGTGGCGTCGATCTGGCCCAGGCTGTCGTACGGGTCGCTTTCCGTCTTGGCCTGGGCGATGTGCACCTCGGCGATGTCGACCGGGGCGTCGCCCCGCTCGTTGGACAGCTGGATGCGGATCTGCGCCCCCGACACCGTGGGCCACACGAACTGGCGCAAGGTGTTGTTCGCGAGGCCTGGCGGCGGCGGGTTGTTGTCGGGCTCGGTCAGTTGCATCGTCGTGGCCCACGACGGCAGCCACTCCGTCCCTGCCGGACCGCCCCCGCTCGCGTCACCCCCGGTGGATGTCCCGACGGATCCGCCGGCAGCGGCGATACCGCCGGACCCGATGCCGCCGGATCCGTTGCCGCCGCTTCCCGTCCCGCCTGCCGCGGATTGGCCACCGGTTGCCTGACTCCCGCCGACGCCCGGCGAGCCCCCACTGCCTGGCGGACTAGGTCCTCCCCCGCCACAAGCGGTCGACAGCGTCAGCCATAGGAAAAAGAAGGAGGGTCGCCGCATCGATCTCCGCAGGAGCTTCTGCACCCGGCCCTCGTTTCGTGCAAGCTCGTGGGCCTTCGCAGCGCCACGCCTCCGGTGGACACTCTGCCCGCGCTGCCTTCTTTCGATATGGGTTCAACTGCTCAGATCCGAACCCGGTAGTCGAGCACCGCTTCGTCGCCGTGAAGGCCGCGAAATCCCCAGTTTTCTGGCGGAACCTCCAGGATGCAGAGCTCGAGGTCCTGCGGTGCGATCGCGACGCGCGCCTCAATCTCGCCAAACAGCGTTCGCACGAGGCGCTTCCTCGTCTCGACCGTGCGACCGCTCATCATCGTGATCTCGAGGATCGTGTAGTCGAGGCTCCGATCACTCGGCATGACGAAATCGTCGACCGCGAGGGGGAAGAATCGATGCGCTCGCTTGCCAGGCGGTAGGCCGAGGACCTGGACCACACAGTCGTGGATGACATCCGAGAGCGTCGCGCGTCGGGGGATGAGTCGTTCGGCCACACCGTAGATCTTGATCTGCGCCATGGGGTGGATGCTACCTCCGCACTCTTCGTGATCGAACCCTCTCCCTTCGGCATCTCTCGGCATGAAGCTTTCGCCCTGGTCCCTTGCCGTCGGCGCGCTACTACCGCTCGCCAGCGGCTGCGGGACGAGCAGCGGCCCCGACGGGTCCGGCGGCGGGCCGACCGGAACCGGCGGCAGCACAGGCGGCGTTGGAGAGCCGTTTTCGGCTGTCGGCGGCTCGAATCCCGCGGGGAGCGGCGGTGCGGCACCCGGCGCGGGAGGGCTCCTGGGTTCGGGCGGGGCTATGGCCGGGGGCGCGAGCTCGGGCGGGGCCAGCTCGGGCGGAACGACCAGTGGGGGCGCGAGCTCGGGCGGTGCAGCAAGCGGCAGCGGAGGAGCCGTCATCACGGATGGGCCATGCGACGTGCCCGGCTACATCGTCTCGGACGCGGTGCCGGTTGGTTGGGCCAGCCAGGAGGGCGGCACCACGGGCGGTGGCACGGCCGAGCCAATCCTCGTCACATCGCTCGACGATTTCAAAGCACAAGTCGACGACGACGAGGCGAAGGTCATCTACGTGGAGGGAACGTTCGAGCCAGACGACATCTCGATCGGTTCGAACAAGACGATCATCGGTTGCTCGAGCGGCGCCCACATTCAGGGCCACATCGGTATCGGCTCGGGCACCTCGAACGTCATCGTGCGCAATCTGACGGTCTCGGGCTACGGCGTCGGCGATTGCTCGCTCGACCCGGACTATGATTCCGGCACTGGCTGTTCATCGGGAAATGATGCCATTTCCGTCAACGGCGATGCCCACCACGTGTGGTTCGATCACTGCCTGGTCAAAGACGGCACCGACGGCAATCTCGACATCACCAACGACGCGGACTTCGTGACCATCTCCTGGACCAAGTTCGGCTACACGCCGCGCACGGATAACGAGGGCGACGACTCGACCGGAGCCGCCGGACATCGCTACTCCAATCTGGTCGGCGGCACCGATAGTGCGCCGTCCGGTTGGCCGGGGACGATTCCCCTGAACGTCACCTGGCACCACAACTGGTGGTCCGAAGGTGTGGTCGAACGCCAACCGCGCGTGCGCTACGGCCGCAACCACATCTTCAACAACCTCTACGACTCGAGCGTGACCAACTACTGCGTGCGCGCCGGCATCGAAGCGAAAGTCCTGCTCCAAGGCAACTACTTCGACGGCGTCGACACGCCGCACGAGTTCAACGGCGACGACCAAGCGACCGCGTTCATCTCCGTCGGCGCAGGGGCGCTGGCCAACAGCTATGTGGGCACCAGCGGCGGCCAATTGACGGGGGGCGACGGCACCGAATGGAACGACCCGCCCTACGACTTTGCGGCCGACCCAGCCGCCAGCGTGCCCGCCGCCGTGATGGCGGGCGCCGGGCCGCACTGACGTCAGCACCGCGCCTTGCTAAGAGTGCGTGGATGAAGTCTCGCCACGCGCTGTCCATTGGGCTCGTCAGCGTCCTGGTTCTCGGCCCGGTTGGCTCGGGCTGCTACAGCGCCGTTTGCACCGACATCGGCTGCGAATCGAACCTCACCTTCGATTTCGACGGCGAGCATCTGCCTGCGGGCGACTACGTCGTCAGTGTCGCGACGTCCGTCGGCGACTCGGAATGTGATCTCACGGTGAACGAGGACAAGAGCTCCGATTTCGATTGCCGGGGAGACCTGGACGTCGAGCCCAGCGTGCGCGACGTGGTCATCTACGCAACGCCCGAGGCCGCAACCCTCGAGATCACGCAGGATGGCTCCGAGATCACGAGTGCCGAAGCGGAGCCCGACTATTCGGACTACTTTCCGAACGGCGAGGACTGCGACGACGAAGCCTGTCAGGTCGCATTCGTGACGGCCGAGCTCACTGCGCCTTGAGCTAGGACTTGATCGACCCCCAGGCTGTGGTCGAGCGCGGCGCGAATGCCCTCGAGGAGTGCTCGCGGCGTGATCGGCTTGGCGATGAACGCCGCATCGAGGGCGAGCGGTCCCTGGTTGAAGTGCGTATCCGCCGAGTAGCCGGACATGTAGATGATCCTGGCCGCGGGCCTGAGCTCCCGGAAGCGCTGCGCAACTTCCCGGCCGCTCATGAGCGGCATGACGAGGTCGGTGAGCAGGAGATCGATGATGCCCGAGTGCGCAGACGCCTTCTCGAGCGCCTCGTGCCCATCTGGGGCGTCCAAGACCACGTAGCCGTTGCGCCTCAGGACTTCGACCAGCACCCTCCGTACGTCGGCCTCGTCCTCCACGATCAGGATGGTCTCGGGACCTCGAAGGTCAGCCGTGATGTCGATCGCGACATTCGGCTCGTCCTGACGCTCCGTTCCGGGCAAAAATACGGTGAAGGTGGTACCCCGCCCGAGCTCGCTGTCCACTGCGATGGCGCCATGATGTTGGCGAACGATTCCGAACACCGTCGACAGACCCAGGCCCGTACCGCGCTCCCCCTTCGTGCTGAAAAATGGCTCGAAGACGCGGGCGGATGTGGCCTTATCCATGCCCTGGCCCGTGTCACTCACCCGTAAGACCAGGTGGCGCTGTGCCGAGAGCCCGAATACTTCTGCCTCGGCGGGGTCGACGTCGCGCTCCTCGAGCACAACGGTCAAGGTGCCTCCCTGCGCCATGGCATCGCGGGCGTTGACGATCAGGTTCATGAGCACCTGCTCGAGCTGATGAGGGTCGGCGAAGACGCGAGCCTGCTCCACCCTGATGGCCAAGTGCAGCTGAATGGGCGAACCGACCAGGCGCTTGATCAGGGGCTCCATGCCGCGAACCACGCTTTGTAGGTCGATGACGCGCGGCCTCAGGACCTGTTTTCGACTGAAGGCGAGGAGTTGGGCCGTCAAGGCAGAGGCCCGATCTCCGGCGCGTCGAATCTCCTCGACCTCCTCGCGAAGTGGACTGTCCCGTTCGAGATCGTCGAGCAGGAGATCGCAGTCGCTCAGAATGACGGAGAGCAGGTTGTTGAAATCGTGCGCAACACCCCCGGCCAAGGACCCGATGGCCTCGAGCTTCTGCGATTGGCGCAGCTGTTCTTCCAGACGCTGCCGCTCGCTCAGATCGAGCACGAAGGTGATCGTCTCCGGCGGCTCGAGGGCCGCGACGCCGACCAAGACCGGGACCAGCGTTCCGTCCCGACGTCGGTAGCGCTTCTCGCGCGGACGGGCCACGCCGGTTTGCGCTACCTCGCTCAGGAGTTGATCCGAAACGTGGAGCCAGCCGGGTGGGGTCAGGTCGTCCCAACGCAGCTTGCCAGCTCGAACCTCTTCCTGCGTGTAGTCGATCATGCGCAGGAAGGCGTCGTTGGCCTCGATGATCCGGCCCGAGGTGTCCGCAATCATCGTGCCGACGATGCCCGACTCCGCCAAGCGTCGATAGCGTGCCTCGCTCCTGAGCAGCGCGATGCGCCGCGACTCCGCGAGCTCGGCGAGAGTCTGCACGTAGCGCCTACGGGCAACGCCGACCACGCGGCGCCAGAAAGCCTGCACCGCCGACAAAACGCGGCCGAGATGCTGCGGGTCCTCTGCGTACGCCTCCACGAGCATGGGCGTCGCGACTTGCTGGCCGTGGAGAACGAAATCGGCCCAAGCGTCGATGTCCAGGCCGTAGGTGGCAAACAGCCGACCTCGCCCGTCGAATCGCTCTTCCACCGAGCCCCAGTCTCCGCTCTCGAGTGCTCGCCAAACGAGCGGCACCGTCGCCCGACTCTCTTCGCGCACACGCTCGGCATCGGCCATGAGGGCTTGCGGCATCACCTCGCTGGCAGCCGCATTGACCGCCCCGGTGATCTCGTCGAACCTCGCATCGTACACGCGCCAACCGTCGGCAAACGCCTCGACCTCATCGGCACGGATCCACTCCGTCGGCATCGCGCCCGCCCCTTCTCCCGGTCCCACGCTCCTTGGTAGCGCCGCCCTCCCCCGGGAGCCAGGCTGGCGCGGCTCACACGCCGAGCGGGAAGCGCTCGAGGGTCACGTAGCGCGGGCCATGCCCGGGCCGCTGGCTCGAAATCAGTCGAAATTCGAACACTCCGAACGGGCCGGCACGCAGGCTCAAGTGGCGCCCAAGCCAATCGGAGATCTCGTCCGCTGGGCAGTCGTCTGGGCGGCCGAGAGTGAGGTGGGGATGAAACTTGCGCTGCTCGAGCTCGAAGCCTGCCTGCCGCAGCTCGCGGGATAGGACGCGCTGGAGCGCGAGTAGCTTCTCCTCTTTGCGCACGCCGGCCCAGAGCACGCGCGGGCGGCCACGACTGGAAAAGACGCCCACGCTCTCGAGCTCGAGGCGGAAGGAAGGCGTACGCACAGTGCGGCCGACGTCGACGAGATCCTGCAGGTGGCGCTCGGACACCTCACCGAGGAACGCCAGAGTGAGGTGGAAGTCGGCCGCGTCGGTCCAGTCCACGTCGCTCAGCCCTTCGCACACGTCGTCGAGCAGCTCGGAGACTGCCGGAGGGGGAACGATGGCGAAGAAGAGTCGGGCCATGGCTTGGTCCCCAGACGTACCAACGTCGGGCGGGTTCCCGGAACTTGGCCCCTAGCGCCCGTCGTCCGTAGGGTCGAGAGGTGCCTCCCGTCAGCGTCGTCCGCCTCCTCCCCCTCGCCCTGCTCCTCGCAGTGCCGGCGGCAGCGACCCCGGCACGCTCGGCACCCATCGAGAAGACGACCGAGGGCGCGCCAACGGTGGTGCTCGATCGGCTGGACTTCCCCAGCGACTTTTTGGGCCACGACACCTACCGCAAGCACCTGGTCACCGTGCTCGGGCGTGAGGCACGCCGCGCCAGCTGGGGCGGTGGACGCGACAACCGCGTCGAATACCGATTTCAGGTCAGTGAGCTTGCGTTCAGTCTTTCGGGGGATGTGCTCCACATTCACTGTACGGCCACCGGTGTCCTACCCGGCGGTCAGCGGGCCAAGAGCGAGCTGTCGTTCGGCGGATCGCTGGCTGAGCGCGATCGCCTGATAAGAAAGGTCCTGGATATCGTGGCGCGCGGTGTGGTGACGCGCCTTGCGGAGCTCGAGCGCATGCGGCGTGGGCTTCGCTGAATTGTGTCCAATGTTGCAAGGGTTCGCGACATACGTCGCGCTCTTTCTCCGAGCAGATCGTTCATTTCTGCAAGGCAGTTTCTTACGCACCTGGTCCGTGTGAAGCCGCGATGAAGCAGTTGGCTCAAACGAAGAACCTTTGGCAACATGTGCGTCCCATGGAGTTGCCGCCGCCACAGGTGATCCGCGCTGTCATCCAGCGTCACGCCCGCCTCCGCCATCGATATGCAGGCGCTCTCGGACGGCGCCCCTTGGTCATCCCAAACGGCAAATTCTTCCCCGATCCGTTCCGCACCGATGCCGAATCTGCCGCCCGTCTGACGACGCGCATGCAAGAGCACGCCGGCATGAGCGACATCCCGATTCGGACGGCCCTGGTCACGCTGGGCCCGGACGGGGAAGTCTCTTCGAGCTGTAGTAGCGACGCCTGTGGGCTGCCTCAATCGTCCGGTTTCGGCGTGCTGCGCGTCGTGGACGAAGGGGATGGCTGGCTCTTGCAGATCCCGGAGCCGGAGCTCCGGCACCCGGTGGCACTCACCACGAACCTCGCGCGCTCCCTCGCCTTCGTCTTCCTCGTCGAGGCCAAGCTCGAGGACGAAGTCCTCGAGCCGCCCGTCGACGTCACAGCTGACTTCACCGCCGTTGCGCTCGGCCTCGGGGGACTCGTGCTCCAGGGTAGCTACATCTACGCCAAGAGCTGTGGAGGCCCCCGTGTCACCCGCGTCACCAAGGTGCTGTCCCCCGAGCTCGCCATCTCCACGGCGCTGTTCGCTGCTACCGAAGAGCACGACATCGCGCCGCTCCTGCGCGAGCTCGACCCAACGCAGAAGGAGCTCCTGGCGGACGCGAGCCGTTTGATTCGTGCCAATCGCCGCCTGGTCGCGCTGCTCACCGATCAGCCGGAGCGCATCGCCCGCGGCGATTTCGAGCTGGAAACGCCCTCCTCCCTCCTGGCTTCGCTCAAGCGCGGATTCTCCGCCATCACCACGAGCACGAGCTCGCGCTCGTCGGCGCCAGTGCTCCCGATCGATCCAGGACTCGAGCTGGACGAGCTCGAGTCACTCCTCATCGCCATGCCGCCAGCCTCGACGGTGCGTGGACGGTCCGACCGCCCCCCCACGTCGTCGTCGCGTCCGGACGAGCTCAAGGAGCTCGTCGCCGAGGTCCTGCGCGCCCAGGTCTGATCAGCCCACGAAGGCGCGGGCGTTCTCGAACAAACGCAGCCACGGTCCGCGATCGTCGGCGCCTGACAGCCAATCGGGCGGTGCGTAGGAATGCTGCACGGTCCGGAAGATGCGCTCGGGATGCGGCATCATGATGGTCACCCGGCCGTCGGTCGTGCAAAGGCCCGTGAGTCCGCCCATCGAACCGTTGGGATTCCTCGGGTAACTCGTGGCGACGTGACCGCGCCCGTCCGTGAAGCGCAGGGCGGTGCGCACCTTGGCGGCGTGCGCGTCGGAGTCGAACTCCACGCGCCCCTCGCCGTGCGCCACCACCACGGGCAATAGGCTGCCTGCCATGCCACGGAGCAGCACCGACGGGCTCTCCACGACTTCGACCAGCGACAGGCGGGCCTCGAACTGGTCGCTCTCGTTGCGGCTGAACCGAGGCCACGCTTCCGCGCCCGGAATCAGGTCCTTCAAACCGGACAGGGCCTGGCAGCCGTTGCACACGCCGAGGGTGAACGTGTCCGGACGCCTGAAGAAGCGGCTGAAAGCCTCGCGCGCGTCCGGATGCATCAGCACCGACCAGGCCCAACCGAGCCCCGCCCCGAGGACATCGCCGTAGGAGAACCCACCGCACACGGCCAGGCCCGTCATGTCGGACAAATCCGCGCGTCCTTCGAGCACGTCGGACATGTGGACATCGACGGCAGCAAAGCCGGCGCGCTGGAAGGCAGCGGCCATCTCGACCTGCCCGTTGACCCCCTGCTCCCGCAGGATGGCCACGCGTGGCCGCTCGCTCGCACTCTCGATGAAGGCGCGCGCGACCGCCTCGGAGCGCGAAAACGTCAGCTTCGGTGCCAGCCCCGGATCGGCGGCATCGGAGAGCGACTCGTGCTCCTCGTCCGCGCAGCGAGGATTGTCGCGCAAGGCCTGCATGGCGTGACTGACCGTCGACCAGGCTCGCCGAAGGCGACTCAGGGAGGCTTCCAGAATCGGCTGGCCGCGAGCGCGAAGCGCCACGCCGTCGCCTGGTGCGAGCGTGCCGATCACGTGAATGCAGGACCCAAGCCCCGCCGCTTCCAGGCGCTCCAGCACCGCCGCCCGGTCGCTCGCACGCACCTGGATCACCGCGCCCAGCTCCTCGGAAAACAGCGCGGCTTCTACCGCTTCGGGCGAGACATGTGGCAGGTCGAGGGAGAGTCCAGACCGAGCAGCAAAGGCCATCTCGAGCACCGTCGTGATCAGCCCTCCGTCCGAGCGATCGTGATAGGCGAGGATCTTGCGATCGAGCAGGAGCTCCTGAATCGCGCTCCAGAACTGCGAGAACATCCCCGCATCGTCCAAATCGGGAACTTCGTCGCCGACTTGGCCCGTCACCTGGGCGAGGACCGACAGCCCCAGGCGATCCTTGCCTTGGCCGAGGTCGATCAAAATGAGGCTCGTCGCTCCGACGTCCGTGCGCAAAAGTGGCGTCGTCGCAAGTCGCACGTCCTTGGTGCGAGCGAAGGCGGAGACGACGAGCGACACCGGCGAGACCACGCTGCGCGCGCCGCCGTCCCAAACTGTCCGCATGGAGAGTGAGTCCTTACCGACGGGGATATCGAGGCCAAGGGCCGGACACAGCTCGAGTCCAACCGCCCGCACCGCCGCGTAAAGCGCGGCGTCCTCGCCGGGGTGCCCGGCCGCGGCCATCCAGTTGGCGGACAGCTTGACCCGTGAAAGCGATTCGATGGAGACGCTCGCCAAGTTCGTGAGCGCTTCGCCCACGGCCATGCGCGCCGCCGCAGCCGAATCGAGCAGGGCGAGCGGAGTGCGTTCACCAATGGTCATCGCTTCGCCGGCGAAGCCCTCGTAGTCCGCCAGCGTCACCCCGGCATCCGCTACGGGCACCTGCCAGGGTCCGACCATTTGATCCCGCGCCGTGAGACCACCCACCGTGCGGTCACCAATCGTGATCAAGAACGATTTGTCGCCAACGGCCGGGAAGCGCAGTACTCGCTCGACGAGCTCTGCGAGCGGCAGCTGGGACTTGGCGACCGAGGCGGACGCCACGGGCAGGGTCTTGACGTTGCGCGTCATCTTCGGCGGCTTGCCGAGCAAGACATCGAGCGACATGTCGATGGGCTTGTCGCCGAAGTGCTCGTCGGAGAGCTCGAGCTGGAGCTCCTTCGTCGCCTCCCCCACCACCGACGCCGGACAGCGCTCCCGTTGGCAGATCTCCCGAAAAGCTTGCATTTTCTCGGCGGCGACGGCCAGCACGTAGCGCTCCTGCGCTTCGTTGCACCAGATTTCCATGGGCGACAGGCCGGGCTCGGCGCTCGGAACCCGCCGTAGCTCGAAGCGGCCGCCCGTTTGGCCGTCGTTGACGAGCTCCGGCAACGCGTTGGACAGCCCACCCGCACCGACGTCGTGAACGAAAAGGATGGGGCTTTCTTCACCGAGCGCGGAGCAGCGATCGAAAGAAAGCCCCATCCTTTTCG